>Ga0209225_1002429_pt1 | contig 16843 bp, 16 predicted proteins | sample WasSprMetagenome_FD_184732 | JGI IMG/M metagenome (GOLD analysis project Ga0209225, IMG submission 184732) | Sulfidic aquatic microbial communities from Washburn Spring, Yellowstone National Park, USA - WS (SPAdes) (version 3) | ecosystem: Environmental > Aquatic > Thermal springs > Hot (42-90C)...
AACTTTGCTCGCCAAATCTGCTAAAAAAATGGCTGCCTCAAAACCAGCATTTCCTCCCCCAATCACTGCAACTCTTTTTCCTCTAAATAATGGTCCATCGCAGGTTACACAATAACTCACGCCCTTTCCCAAAAATTCTTTTTCTCCTTTTATATTCAATTTTCTAGGTTCTGCTCCAGTAGCAACAATTACTGAAAGAGATGTAAATTTTTTTTGAGAGATAGTTTCAACTTGAAAGATTTGATTTTCTTTTGTAACTTTTGTTACCTCATCAATTTCAATTGAAATTTCGTATTTTAATAAATGTTTTTTAAATTTTTCTATTAACTCTTGACCTGAAATTTCCTCAAAGCCTGGATAGTTTTCTATTTTTACCGCCTTTTCTCCAACTTGTCCCCCAAAATCTTTGGTAATTAAAAGAGTTTTTAATTTCTGTCTTCCAGCATAAATTCCAGCTGTAATTCCAGCTGGTCCTCCGCCAATAATTATTAAATCCCAAATTTCTTCTTTCATATTTCTTTTAAAACTTCAGGAATTGCTTCAATGACATCAGTGGCTGTTAACCCATCTTTTAATCTTTCAGCTACAATTTCCCCTGCTCTACCGCTTAAATAAGCAGCGGCCTGAGCAGCCAAAAAAGGATCAACTTTTCTTGCTAAAATTGCTCCACAAATTCCAGCTAAAGCATCTCCTGTTCCACCGACTGCCATATAAGGAGAACCGGCATAGCAGAGAGAAACTTTTTTCCCGTCTGAAATAATGTCTGGTTTTCCCTTTAATAAAATAACTGTTTTTAATTTTCCTGCCTCTTCTTTAACAATCTTGACTTTTTCTTTTAGGGAAAGATCAAAAACCTTTTTACCGGTTAAAACAAAAAATTCATAAGGGTGAGGAGTAAAAACAAAGCGTTTTTTTGGAATGATTTCTTTTTGACGAGAGACAGCATAAATTGCATCGGCATCAACGACTACCGGAAGATCAATTTCTGCCAAATAATTCAAAATCACTTCTTGAGTTTCTGAAGACCTGCCCAATCCTCCCCCAATTACAACAGCCACTTTATCTTCAGCTACTAATTGGGCAGATTTTGTCATTTCTAATAGAATTGGTAAGTGCTTATTTTCTAACCATTTACCTTCCAAAGGATAGGCTGCTAAATTTGGAGAAAAAGAAGCAATGATATCTGCTGCTCTTTTTGGAGCCAAAATCCTAACCATTCCCACTCCTGCTCTAAAAGCAGCCATCGCGTTTAGAGCCGGGGAACCAGAATAAAAGTCAGAACCTCCGATCACAACTAAAAGCCCAAAATCGTATTTTTTAAAATATTTATTTTTTGGTCTTTTTGGAAAAGCTTTTTTTAAGATTGATTTTGTAATTCTCTTCATATTTTTTATTTTAACAAATTTAAGTAGAAAATCCTTTTCTCAAAAATGTAGGAGTTTCCCATTTCTCTTCTTTCGAAAGAATTTCCTTTTCCTCTTTTTCAACCTCTTCTCTTATTTTAAGGCCATTTTTCCTTTCAATATTGACCTTTTCCTGGCCTTTTTCTTTTGAAATTAAAAACTGTTTTCTTGGAGGAGGTAGCTTTCTTATTTTCCTTTCTACAAAGTATTTTTGAGGGAAATTTTCTGACCCACAAGTAAAAATTGTAATTAAAATTTTATTTAGTTCTTTTTTGGGAGAAAGACCAAAAATTATTGAAGCGTCTTTACTTACTTTTTTTGCAATTACATTAGAAATCTGAGCAACTTCAGTTAAAGAAAGATTTTTAGGACCCCCAATATGCAAAATTACCCCCTTGGCTCCTTCTATACCATAAGGATATAGGGGGAAGTTAAAAAATCCTTCAATAGCTTCTAAAGATGGCTTTTTTTCTAAGAAACCAGAATGTAAATAAGCTATTCCTTTTTTATTTTCTAAAATAGTTTTAAAATCGGCAAAATCAATATTTATTAAAGAACGGTAGAAAATGACTTCAATTAGATTTTTTAAATTATTAGCTAATATCCCATTAATTGCTGAAAAGGCTTTTTTTATTTCTGTGTTCTCATTCATTAGTGTAAAAATTTGATCGTTTGGAATAAAAGTGATGGCATTGAGGGTTTTTCTTAAAATTCCTAAAGCTTCTTTTGCTATGGTCATTTTCTTTTCTCCTTCAAAAGAAAAAGGAAGGGTAAAAATTCCATAACTTAAAATTCCCAATGTCTCAAGCAAATGAGAAAAAAGGATGCTTACTTTAGTAGAAATTCCACCTCCGAGAGTTGAAATTAAAATCACTAAATCGTAACCTTGAATTTTTTGTTGAAGTTTTTCTTTGTCTTCTTTAAAAAGTTTTGAGGCCAATTCTAAATCCATTCCAGTACCTAAACCTCTGCTAATTTTTTCTCCTAGAATAAATTTTTCTACATTTTTTGGTAAATTGGCAAAACTTTTTATATCACTATCTATTACGCAAAAATCCACAATGTTTGAAATTTTTCTTGCGACTTCATTAACAATATTTCCTCCCCCACCCCCAATCCCAACAATCTTAATTTTGACTTTTTTGACCTGCCCAACCTCCTTCTCTTTTAGTTCTTTTTCTTGAATTTTTTGTTTCTCTTTTGCCATTTTTAAACCTCAATTCAATTTTCAAAAAACTAACCTCTTTTTTTATTTTACTAAATTTAATTCATAAATCAAAAAATGCATTAAAAATTCAATAAAAAATTTCTCCAACAACAAAAATTTAGATTTTACAAATTCAAATTATTTTACTTCTAAACCTCCCTCAGGAGGAATTTTAATTTCTGGGCTAGCTAAAATTTTCATTTTTGCTCCCATAAAAGCAAAGTCCCGCCAAATACCATTTTCTCTATACTCTTGCAATTCAGCCTCCATTTCCTGCCAATCTTCTGGAGTAAGATTAAGATCTGCTTCTGGATCTAAAACTCTCATCTTCATTGCTGTCCAAGAGAAATTCCACCAATTTCGATTTTTCCTATACCCCTCTAATTCCTGTTTCATCCCTTCCCAGTCTTTTTCTGTAAGGTTAAGTTCTGCTTTTGGATCTATGATTTTCATTTCCATTGCTATCTGGGAAAACTCCCACCAATTCTCAATTTTTCTACAATAATCTAAAAGACTTTTTATTTTGTTCCTTTCATTTTATGTAATATCTATCTCTTCTTTTGGATTTAAAACTTTCATTCCATTCCCTTTAACAAAACACCGGGCCAATTATCACTTTCTCTATACTCCTCTAAATCGTTTCTTATGATTTCCCACTCTTTGTTTGTAAGAGGAACTGTTTTTTCTGGATCTAAAATCTTCATATTCATTGCCAATAAAAATAGATTTCCCCAATCTCCGCTTTTTCTATAATCTTCAACCAAAGTTCTCATTTGCTCCCAATCTTTTTCTGTTATTTCTTTCTTTGAATCCCATGAAATTTCTCTTTCTTTATGAAACTCGGAGGATCGCTCTGGTTTTTGGGGAAAATATTTTTCGAAAGATTCCGGCATATTGTTGACTTTCGTCTTGACCTTTTTAATCCTCAATTTAATTTTCTCACATTTTTAATTCAAATTTTAAGCTCAAATTGTTGCCGGGCCAGGACTCGAACCTGGATCTCGAGGTCCAGAGCCTCGCGTGCTACCATTACACCACCCGGCAATATAAATTAAAATTTTAAAAAATTTTGCAATGCTAAAAATGTAGAAATCTCAGCTAGTAATACTCCTATGCCAAATTGAATCAAAAGTATTTGCCACCATTGTTCCTTAAAAATCAAAAAGATATTTATTCCTCCTAAAACATCGTAAAGTTTATTTGAAAAGAACCAACAACAAAAAAATAACATAAAAAATGATAAAATTCCAGCTAATATCCCGTAAATAAATCCTCTGAACAAAAAGGGACCTCTTATAAACCAATTTGAGGCTCCAACCCTCCTTTGAATTTCAATTTCCTCTCTTGAGTTCAAAATGGCTAAATGAATTGTATTAAAATTGACAAAAACCGCAATTATAAAGAAGGTGATACCAATAATCATTCCAATTTTTTCAACTTTAGAAACAAAAGAAAAAATTCTTTCAATGATAAGCTTAGTTTTGGGATAACTAGTGTGGTCTATCAAATCTTTAAATTCGGTATTTTCGAGAAAATTCAAAATTTGATCATAACTTCCAATATCAAAAGAACTAATGTGTAAAGAAGGCAAAAGAGGATTCTCGCCTATGATTTCTAAACTTTCTTTATAAAGCGGGTTTTCCCCGTACAAACTCAAAAACTCATCAAGAGCTTTTTTTTCAGAAACATATTTTACATTTTTAATGCCTGGAATTTGTAAAAGAGAGTTTCTAAGTTTTAAAATATCTTCTTCTTTTGTATTTTTTTTCAAATAAATAACAATATCTGCTTTTTCTTTAATTTTTTCTACAAGTATCTCTCCTGTCTTTTTTAAAACTAAAAAACTCCCAACTAAAAAAGAGGCGATAAATAAAACTGAAATTGTAGGAAGAATAGTTTCTTTTTCCCTTATTAATCCCTCCCATCCTAATTTGCAAATTCTTTTTAAAGAAAGTAGCATAAATTTTTAAATTTAAAGAATAAAGGAACCTTTATCTTCATCTCTTATTATTTTTCCTTTTTCTAAATAAATAACTCTTTTTTTCAATCTATTCACAATTTCTTTATTATGAGTTGCCAAAATCACAGTAGTTCCCATTTCATTAATTTTTAAAAGTAAATTTATAATGTCTAAAGTATTATAAGGATCTAGATTTCCTGTGGGTTCATCTGCCAAAACTAATTTTGGCCTGTGAATTAATGCCTGAGCAATTGAGAGTTTTTGCTTTTCACCAGCTGAAAGCTCCACTGGAAGAGAATTAATTTTATCTGCTAACCCAACAATTTCTAAAACCATTGGTACATCTCTTTCAATTTCTTCATCTTTTTTCCCTAAAGCTTCTAGTACATATTTTACATTTTCAAAAACTGTTCTTTTTTGTAGAAATTTTGGATTTTGAAAGATAATTCCAATTTGCCTTCTTAGCAAAGGAATTTCTGAATTGTTTAAATGGGTGATATCTTTTCCATCAAAAAAAATTTTACCACTAGTTGGTTCTTCTTCTTTTGCTATTAATTTTAAAAGAGTGCTCTTTCCTGCTCCAGATTTTCCAATAATTGAAACAAATTCTTTTTCTTTAATTTCAAATGAAACATTGCTCAAGGCAACTATTGGAGTCTTGTTTGTTTCTAAAAAATAAATTTTAGTAACTTTCTCGAATTTTAGCATTTTGACTTAAAAGTTTAATTTCTGCCTCAATAAATTCATCAATTTCACCATCTAAAATTTTCTTAACATCGCTACTTTCAATTCCTGTACGAAGATCCTTCACTAATTTATAGGGATGCAGAACGTAACTTCTTATTTGATTTCCCCATTCAATTGAAACTTTTTTCCCCTTTAATTTTTTTAGTTTTTCCTTTCTTTTTTCTTCAAAAAATTGATACAACCTAGAATAAAGAATTTCCATTGCCTTTTCTTTATTTTGATGCAAACTCCTTTCAGACTGACAAGAGGCTACAATACCTGTTGGTAAATGAGTAATTTTTACCGCAGTCATTCTTTTATTAACATATTGTCCCCCAGGTCCTGAAGCTTTAAAGTATTCTATTTTCAAATCTTCATCTCTTACTTTAAGATTTTTAATATCTGCTGGCGGAATCTTAGGTAACACCGAAACTAAAGCAAAAGAGGTATGTCTTAAACCCTGAGCAGAAAATGGAGAAATTCTAACTAATCTATGCACGCCACTTTCACCCTTTAGCAATCCAAAAGCCATTTTTCCTTTAATTTCCATAGTAACAGATTTTACCCCTATTCTTCCTTCGGGACCCTCTTCGCCATAATTTTGATCTAAAATTTCTATTTTAAATCCTTTTCTTTGGCAATACTTTTCATACATTCTTTTTAACATTGCTGCCCAATCTTCACTATCTTTTCCTCCAGCTCCAGCTATAATTTCTAAAATCGCATCTCCTTTATCATATGGTCCAGACAAAAAAGTTTCAATTTCTTTTTTCTTAATTTCTTTTTCTAATTGATTAAAAAGTTCTTCATTAAATTCTTCTTTTAAAAGAGCTAATTTTATTTCCATTTCCTCTATCTCTTCAATTTCTTTTTTTAATTTAGCAAGTTCTCTACTTTGTTTTAATAATTCTTCTTTATTTTCCCAGGCATCAGGATTTTGAATATTTTTTTCTAATTCCTTAATTTTCTGTCTTTTTTTCTCAACCTCAAAGACAGTCAATCAAATATTTAATTTTTTCTTCTAATTTCTCAATTAATTCCTTCATAAGTTTTGAGCCGCCCGTCGGACTTGCACCGACAACCTATCGCTTACGAAGCGATTGCTCTACTAATTGAGCTAGGGCGGCGAATCATGAGCGGTGGACGGGATTTGAACCCGCGGCAACCAGCTTGGGAAGCTGGCACTCTACCAGGCTGAGTTACCACCGCAAAAAATTTTTGAAAAAATCTTGAAATCTTCTAAAAAAAATCGAATTTTCACTTTCTTTTTGCGTATTGTTTTCTTTTTTTGTTTCCAAAAAACCTTTTATTACTATTGGAACCTCACCTTCTTTAATATACCCTTCTTTCCTTGCAATACTTTCTAAAAGATCTGGGTTATTCAATATTGCAATTTTCTTTTCGATGTCAGATTTTGTGTTTTCTAATTGTTGCTTTTTGGTAGAAAGTTCTGAAATTTCAGCTTTAAGTTTTTGAACTTCTTTTTTGAAATTAATCACTAATCCGCACAAGAAAATTGTCATACAAACACTTACTAAGATTATTAACAATTTTGTTAGTCCAATAAAAATTTGAAGTTTAAATTTGGACATTGATATAATGGAGTTATGAAGGCTAAAAACAAGAAATTATTGCAAATATTTTTTGGAGTTATCGTCTTTCTAGTGATCTTGAGTATGATTTTAAGTTTGCTAATCCCTCTTTTTTAGTTTCTCTCTTTTCTAAAAAATTGTCAAATAAAAAACCAGGTAGGCACGTAAGCCGAATTCTGTTTACGGCAACCATCTGTCTTGGCTTAAAGATTACTCTTTAAGCTCAAGCCCCCATTAGAGGAAAAAGAATATGGGGTTGCTTCCGGTAAGGGTTTAGCCGTATCAATGCTAAGGTTACCCTTAGCCTTATCCTGCAATTTGCAGGATATCCTGAAGTTTTCACTTCAGGACGTTTCTTTTCGCACCTCTAGTCTTACGACCGGCGGGTGTTACCCGCTACCTTTTATCCTATCAAGAAAAAATTTCTTGATAGGAGGAAGTTCGGACTTTCCTCCCCACCAGAGAATATTCTGGCGGGGCGGTTGCCCTGCCTACCTGGTCAAAAAGAATTATACAGATTTTTTTGAAAAAATCAAGAAGAAGTTTTAGTATTTAAAATTTCATTTACTAATTTATCAGCTTCTTTATTATTCTCTCTTTTAATTAGTCTAAATCTAATCTTTTTAAAATCGAGCCTTAAATTCCAAAGTTCCAAAAAAAGAGATTGAATCTTTGGATCTAAAACCTTATACTTTCCTTTTATCTGATTGACCAATAATTCAGAGTCGGATCTAATTTCAATTTCGGTATTTTTTGCCAATTTATTTCCGAAAATTTGTTTAAACTTTTTTAAAGCAAAAATTGCTGCCAAGTATTCAGCTTCATTGTTAGTAAAATTTTCTCCTAAAAAGTGAGAAAATTTTTTAAAAATTTCTCCTTTTTCATTAGAAAAAACAACACCAATTGCAGCTGGTCCGGGATTGTTTTTTGCTCCCCCATCAACATTAATGATTATTTTTTTCATAAGTGTTTCAAAAGTAAGTTTTTAAATTTATCTAAATTTTCATTTTTAATTCTAAACCCTGCAGCTTGAGGATGACCTCCGTAACTGATTAAAAGATCTTTACATTTTTTTAATAACTCCACGCCATTAATTGACTTTGGAGTTCTTACAGTGCCATGACTTTCAGATTGCATTTTTTTGTATAGAAAAACTGGTTTTTGAAATTTTTGACACAAAAAAGAAGCAACGCTTGAGAGCAAAGTTAAATCAAATTTTTCATCTCCTTCAAAAATTAATTTATCATTTTCTGAAATTCTTTCTAAAATTTTTTGACTCATTATCTCAATTTTTTCTTTTCTCTCCCTTAATTTTCCTTTTAAATTGGAAATAATCTCTTGTGCCTCTTCTAGAGAGGATGTTCCCAAAAGTCTAAAAGAAGCTGGGAAATGATTTTGAACATCTCTAACGTTTAAAATTGAAATCATTTTGCCGACTTTTTTCAAAATTGGCAAATCTTTAAATTCGGGGTCTTGAAAAAATACAAGAAAACCTGGTCTAAAAGTACTAGCTAAAGAAATTAATCCTTCTCGAATCATTTCTTTATTTTCTCCTTCTTGAACCATCATATCAGCAATAGTTGCTATAGCTACTAATTCCAAGAAGTTTCTTCTCAAAAAATCGTTCATTTTGTTTTCTAAAATAGCTTCACTTAATTTAAAAGCAAGACCTACTGTAGCAAACTCTTTAAATGGATAAGAATCCCCAGGCTGTTTTGGATCAACAATAATATCTGCTTCTGGTAAATTATCTAAAATCTCGTGATGGTCTACTATAATTACTTCAAAACCCATTTTTTTAGCTTTTTTCACTTCATTAAAATTTCCTATACCGCAATCTAGAGCAATAAAAAGAGCTGGAGCCAGATCTTTAAAATTTTCTAAAGCCTTCTCCGAAATTCCATAACCTTCTATTTCTCTATCTGGAAAATAAATTTTTGTTATTTTGCCCCCCAAACTCTCAATTGTTTCTTTCAAAATTAAAACAGAGGTTACGCCATCCAAATCGGCATCTCCATAAAGAATGATTTTTTCTCCATTTTCTATTGCTTTTTTTATTCTTTTAGCTGCCTCTTTAAGATTTTTGATTTCCATGTTCGAGAATTTCTATACCTGGTAACTTTTCACCTGCTAAAAATTCAAGCATTGCGCCGCCTCCAGTTGAAACGAAATCAAAATGATCTAAAAGACCGAAAGAATTAATAGCAAAAATTGTATCACCTCCGCCAACTACTTTAAAGGCTGAATGATTTCTAACTATTGCCTCAGCGATTCTTTTTGTTCCTTCTTTAAAACGAGGATTTTCAAACATCCCTAAAGGTCCTGACCAAAAAATAGTTTTTGCATTTTTAATAATTTCTACAAAAATATGAATCGTTTCTGGCCCAATATCATAAATTGCTTCTTCTTTTCTTAAAGTCCCGATTCCCCCTGTTCTCAAATAAACATCATTTTCTTCTTTTAAGGAAATTCTTCCATCAACAGGTAGGTGGAGTTTGGGATTTGTTAATTGAATTTGATCTACAAGGGGTTCATAAACAAAGTCTCTTCCTACTAATATCATTTTTTGAGCTAAAATATTTTCACCAATTTTACTTCCCAAGAGTAAATGATCAGCTTTTTCTAGTAAATTTAAAATAGTTTTAATTTTGGTTTCGATTTTAATACCTCCAATGATTGCCACTAATGGTCTTTCTGGATTTTCTAAAAGTTTAGAAAGAACCTCTATTTCTTTTACCAATCTAAAACCTGCAGCGCTTGGTAATAGTTGAGGTAAAAGATATATCGAAGTGTGTTTTCTATGTGAACAAGAAAAGGCTTCATTAACATAAAAATCGCCAAGTGTTGCTAATTCTTTAGCAAAACTCATTTCGCATTTTTTTTCTCTGGGATCAAATCTTAAATTTTCAATTAAAGCAGTTTCCCCTTCTTTCATTTCTTTTATTTCTTTTTCAATCTCAGTTGAATTTAAGGTGGGAATAAATTTTACTTTTGTATTTAAAATTTTTGGCAACTGTTCTGCAACTGGTTTCAAACTTTCAGGTTTTTCTTTAATTTCTAAGTGAGAAAGTAAAATAATTTTTGCTTTTTGTTTTTTTAAATATTCAATAGTTGGAAGTGCTGCTTTAATTCTAAATTCTTCTTGAATTTTGCCATCTTTAGAAATTGGAACATTGAAATCGCACCTCACTAAAACCTTTTTCTTTGAAAAATCAAAATCAGTTAAGGTTTTCATTGTTTTTTCTTTAAAATTGACTTTAAGAGTTCGTTTAATTTTGGAGAGCTGACCTTTTCAGATTTTGGTTGGAGTTTTTCTTCCAAAGATGTCATCCAGCGTTTAATTTTTTCTTCTACTATCTCTCTTTTAGTTCCGTATCTTTCTCTTGAAACTCTTATTATTTTTTCTTTGTTTGATGTTTGAGGTTTTGGTGGTAGGGGTAGGGTTTGGGCAGAAAATGGATGAGAAGCTATTCCGTCTATCATCAATTTTATGCAAATATTGTATTTTGCTAAATTTACTAGATCTTTAGCAGTAAAGTCTGGAAGGAATTCTTTTTCTAAAAATTCAGCATCTTCTGCACCAACTCTAAAAACAATCATTGTTCCAACATTTCCAAATACTGCATCTCTTACTTTAGTGCTTTTTCCCATGGCAGTCATTTCTTCTAATTGCCCAATATATTGATGAGCTAAAGTTAAGCTTAATCTATATTTTCTAGCTTCTGATAAAATTCCTACGAAAGACTCTGTAGCAAAGTTTTGAAACTCATCCACATACAAAAAGAAGTCTTTTCTTTGTTCTTCTGGAATATCAACTCGTGACATTGCTGCAAGATAAATTTTTGTAATTAAAAGAGCACCGAGTAATCTTGAGTTTTCCTCTCCTATTTTACCTTTTGAAAGATTGGCAATCAAGATTTTTTGATTATCCATTATTTCTCTCATGTCAATTTTTGATTTTACCTGTCCAATAATATTTCTGATTAATGGATTTGAGATAAATTGTCCGACCTTATTTTGAATTGCTGCTGTAGCCTCAACTTCATATCTTTGGGTATATCTTGCAAATTCATTCACCCAAAAAGCTTTTACTATTGGATCTGTGATTTTTTCTACAACTTTCTTTCTAAATTGAGGTTCAGCTAACATTCTATTTACCCCTAAAATCGTTGAGTGAGGATATTCTAAAAGAGCCAAAATAGTATTGTTTAAAATATATTCCATTCTTGCTGACCAAACATCAGGCCAAATTTTTTTAAAAACACCAAGTAAACCAGCAGCGACCAAATGTCGTTGTTCAAAATTAATATTCTCCATTACATTAAAACCAATAGGATATTCTACGTCGGCAGGGTTAAAGTAGACAACATCATTAACTCTCTTTGAAGGAATGTAATCTAAAAGCATTTCTGCAGCCTCTCCGTGAGGATCAATAAAACCTATTCCTCTCCCTGCAAGTATGTCTTGAACAGCCATATTAATTAAAAGCGCTGTTTTTCCCATACCAGTTTTACCTACTATGTAAATATGGCGCCTTCTATCATCTAATTTTATTCCAAACTTTTTTTGAGTATTTCTAAAATTTGTAACTCCTAAAATTGTAATTTCTTCTGAATTCATAATTATTTTGTGGGCAAATGAGGTGGTGGACCAATTCTTTTTACTTCTATTGCCTCTAAAGCAGGGGTAATTACTTTAACTGGGAAATGGAAAATTGTTGCTAATTCTTCGGTATTTAATATTATTGTACCCCTAATTCCAGGTTTTCTTCCCTGAACATGACCAAAAGGACAAATTGGTTCTCCTGTTTGAGTTCTTGGCCAAAGAGAAGGAAGTCTTTCCACATAAGCTCTAAATCTTTGCCTTTTCCTTAGATAAAGCCTTCTTTTTTTAAGTAAATAATGAATTTTAGTTCTTGTAGGACCCCAGTATACTAAAGTATTCAAATTCTGAGTTGAGAATTGTCCAAGATAGGTACGAATAATACCAATTCTCCCTGCCTCAAATGGTTGATCTAGCCTATAAATATGAATTCCTCTTAACCAACATTGAAATGCATTTTTTTTAATTTTATTTTCAATAGCTGTTAAAACCTCCTTTTCTCCTGGGGTTAATCTCAATTCAGGAGCTATCAATTCCCCTCCTTTTTCTCCTTTTTCCTCTTTTGTTTTTTGTGCTCCAAAAATTAGGGTTTCTAAAATTTCGATAAAAATTGGTTTTGCTGGTTTTGGACTTGGTCGTTTAGCTATTTTATTAGCAGCTGCTTTAGCTTTCGCTAGCCAGGGGAAAGTAGACTCTGTAATAGGATTACAAACAATTTGAAACCAGAGTTGTTCTCCAGAATGTAAAGAAGCTAGGCCTTCTAAAAAAGCATCCATTGGATCTAGTCTTTTTTCTTCCATGACCCTTCTTTCTTCTTGTTCTCTTTCAAAAAACATTGTGTAAGTTTTAATTGGTAAATAATCTTCTTTTAAAAGAGAATAGTCTTCAGCATACAAATCCCATTTTGAATTTGGAATGTCTTTTGGAACATTTTTTGTGTAATCTTCGACCTCAAAAATTTCAATATCTGGATATTGAGAATAAATAATATTTTCAGCTGTTTTCCGAAAACTTTCTGGAACTCTCAAATAAAAATGAATTTGTCCGCCGAAAGAACAAATTTCAAAAGAAAACCAAAGTCCCCCTCCCAAAGGTAAGCCTCCACCACACCATCTTTCTCTCCAGTTCGGTGAATCATAAATTCCCCAAAGCATTGAAAAAACATTTTCCATTGTAGAAAACGGTTTTATGTTTTCTCTTGGGGGTTTTATTTCTAAAATTACCCATTTCTTCTTTGGATACCAATTTTCCCAACGAAGCCACCACAAATAAAAGGTTTTTGCAAAAGACCAAAAAATTATACTTAGAAAAAACCACCACCAATTTTTAAAAATTTGCCAAAAAAGGAAAAAATTCAACATAAGTTTAGCCAAAAAGTAAATTTAAAACAATCAAAAATAAAAAACCAAAAACAAAAAACCAAAATGTAAAAAGGACACTCAATAAAAAACCAATAATATATTTTTTCTCTGGATGAAAATCTTCTGCCCAATAAGAAGTAACTAAGAAAAAAAGGGAAAAGAAAATAATTCCTCCAGCAACTATTGATTGAGCAATTTTTGAAAGTTGAATCATCATTAAGTAATTTCTGTCCTCAACTTGTATTTTCCAGCTTCATCTCTAATAAAGTATTTGGAGTCATTTAAATTCATCAAAATCGTTGTTTTTTTCACAACTCTCTGCTTTAAAACTTTTTCTATAATTTCTTCTTTAGTTAAGGGTCTCCCTTCTTCTTTTAAAACTTTCAAAATTATATCTTTAACCTGCCCAGGTATATATCCCCATTCGGCTAAAGCATATATTCCCCTACCGATTAAAACAAATCTTGGATCTTTAATTAATTCATTGTGAACAGTATGAGTATTGGCTCCGGGAATAAGTTCGGCAATTTTTTTAAAATGTAATGGTTGTGCAATTTCTTTTAAGACTAAATAAGCCTTATCTTTTATTCTTTTTGGATTTACTTCTGGCCAACTCATTAATCCAAAAAGGCCATTTTTTGTCTTTCCAATATTTTTAGAAATTTCTAAATAACTTTCAATGACTTCTTTTGGTAAAGAAAAATTAAATTCTTCAGGAGAAAGAGGTTTTTTCTTTTCTTTTAAAATAGAAATTGCCTTATTAATTATTTCTCTTACCTTCTCTTCTGCTTTTTTTCCTTTTGTCCAAAAAGACCAAAATTCTTTATCTTCGGGAAACCTTTTAAATTCTGGACTTAATTGCATTAAAAAAAGAAGTTCATTTTTCTCTTTTTGAGCTAACTCTTCCAACAATGTCTCTTCTTTTCTTGCATCACCAAATTTTCCCAAATAATCAGCAACTTTTTGAAATATTTCTTTTATTTCTTCATTGTCTTTTATCTGACTTTTTAGCTTATTCATTGCCACTTCTTGAATTTGACGAATTCTCTCTCTAGAAACACCAAAATCTTTTCCTATTTTTTCTAATGTTTCTCTTTCTTTTCCTCCAAAACCAAATCTTCGAGAAATTACTATTTTCTCTTTTTCCTTTAAATTGTTCATTAATTTTTGAACAATTGAGGAAAGTTGGTTTACCATATTTAATTTATAATACCATATTTTGTTTAATAGAGCAACTTATCCATATTTTGGCCAACAACACTTTTTGTATTTTTTACCAGATCCACAAGGGCAAGGATCATTCCTACCTGGTTTTTTAGCAGGTTTTTCTTGAGAAACAGTAATTTGGGGAGCAATTTCTATTTTAATTAGGGTATCGGCTACAGTTTTCTCAATGAAATTTAAAAATTCTTTAAATAACTTGTTGGCTTCTGCTTTATATTCTACCAAAGGATCTCTTTGGGCATAGGCTCTTAAATTTACAACATCTCTTAAATATTCCATATTTTCTAAATGATCAATCCACAATCTATCCATTATTTGCAAAATTAAAAATCTTTCAATTTGTCTCAGTTTTTCGGGTCCTATCTCTTTTTCTTTCTTTTCATAATCTTCTATTTTATACCCTGCTTTTTTAATAATCTCTAAAACTTTTGCTCTCAAAACATCATCTGAACTTTCTAAAATTTCTCTTCTTTTTTTATAAAAAGTCTCTCTATGAACATTCATCACATTGTCATACTCTAACAAATGTTTTCTGAGGTCAAAATTATATCCCTCTATTCGATTTTGAATTTCATCGATAACTTTAGAAACAAATTTAGATTCAATAGGTTGATCATCGGGTATATCTAACATTGTCATTATTTTTTTTATTTCATCGCCCCCAAAAATTCGGATTAATTCATCCTCTAAAGAAATAAAAAATTGAGAAGATCCTGGATCTCCTTGCCTTCCAGCTCTTCCTCTCAATTGATTGTCTATCCTTCTAGCTTCATGTCTTTCTGTACCAATAACATGAAGTCCTCCGAGTTTTTTTACAATTTCTGCTTCTTTAGGATCTGGGGGATTGCCTCCTAAAATAATATCAACTCCTCTTCCTGCCATATTTGTGGCCACAGTGACAGCTCCCAGTTTGCCAGCTTGGGCTATAATTTGAGCTTCTTTTTCATGATATTTAGCATTTAAGACTTGATGGGGAATGTTTTCTTTTTGTAAAAGTTTTGATAAATATTCATTTTTTTGGATAGATCTTGTGCCAACTAAAACAGGCTGTCCTTTTTTGTGCCTTTTTTTGATTTCTTCCACTATTGCTCTGAATTTAGCCTCTTCTGTTTTAAAAATTTTATCTGGTAAATCTACTCTAATCATTGGTTTGTTAGTAGGAATTACAACAACCTCCAGGTTATAAACTGTGTAAAATTCTTCTGCAGAAGTAAAAGCAGTTCCTGTCATTCCAGCAAGCTTTTTGTACATTCTGAAATAATTTTGAAAAGTAATAGTGGCTAAAGTTATAGATTCTTCTTTTACTCTAACATCTTTTCTTCCTCTCACCCACTCTTTAGCCTCTATTGCTTGATGTAACTGCGCTGACCATCTTCTTCCTGGCATTAATCTTCCAGTAAATTCATCAACTATAATAACCTCTCCATTTTTAATAACGTAATCTCTATCCAATTGAAAAAATTCTTTAGCTTTAATTGCATTGTCGAGTTTATGGACTGTGTGGAAATCGCCTTCTGCCCAGGGATCTTTCTGCAAAAAATTAATCACTTTTTTTTGTCCCTCATCTGTCCATTCAAAAGTTTTCCTTTTTTCGTCTAAAATATAATCTTTACCAGCTTTAAGATTTTCTGCTAATTTTGCAAAAAAATAATAAGTTTTAGTACTTTCTGGAAAAACTGTCGAAATAATTAAAGGAGTTCTAGCCTCATCAATTAAAATAGAATCAACTTCATCAATAATGGCATAATTTAGTTCTCTTTGAACCCTCTCTTTTGGATCATAAACCATATTGTCTCTCAAATAATCAAAGCCAAATTCATTGTTAGTTCCATAAGTAATGTCTGCCAAATATGCTTCTTTTCTAGAACAAGGTCTTAAGAAATCTTCAACAACATAAAAAGAACCTAATTCATCTCTTAATTTTTCTTTTTCTTCTGGCGGTTTTTTGTATTCTGGATCATACAAAAAAGATTGCTCATGATTCAAGCATCCAACAGAAAGCCCTAACAAATGATAAATTTGTCCCATCCAAACAGTATCTCTTCTGGCTAAATAATCATTAACTGTTACCAAGTGGCATCCCTTTCCTTCTAAAGCATTCAAATAAAGGGGCATTGTTGCAGTTAAAGTTTTCCCTTCTCCGGTTTTCATTTCGGCAATCTTTCCTTCGTGTAAAGCAATAGCTCCCATTATTTGAACATCAAAATGGCGCTGACCCAAAGTTCTCTTTGCAGCTTCTCTAACTAAGGCAAAGGCTTCTGGCAAAATATCGTCTAAAGTTTCTCCTTTTTTCAACCTCTCTTTGAATTCAAAAGTCTTTTCCTTTAATTTTTCATCAGGAATTTTCTCAAAATCCTTTTCTAAAGAATTAATCTTTTCAACTAAAGGTTGAATTTTTCTTAGATATTTTTCGTTTGGATCGCCAAAAATTTTTTTAAATATAGACATACTTTAATTATACAACTTAGATTAAAATTTCAACCCAGATTTCTTTTAAAGAGCTTTTTCAAAAACAATTCCCAAAATCTTAGAGATTAACTTTGCAACTAAATAATTTGGAGCAAAAAATCCAGGAATTGGAGAAAGCTCAACTAAATCAAAACCCAAAATCTCTTTTTCTTTTGATACTTCTTTTACAATTTCTAAAATATTTTCAAAAAATAATCCCTCTGGTTCTGGAGTTCCAACAGCTGGCATAATCGATGGGTCTAAGGCATCAAGGTCTATAGTTAGATAAACTTTCTTTGTTAAAAAATCCAAAATTTCTT
>Ga0209225_1002431_pt1 | contig 16831 bp, 15 predicted proteins | sample WasSprMetagenome_FD_184732 | JGI IMG/M metagenome (GOLD analysis project Ga0209225, IMG submission 184732) | Sulfidic aquatic microbial communities from Washburn Spring, Yellowstone National Park, USA - WS (SPAdes) (version 3) | ecosystem: Environmental > Aquatic > Thermal springs > Hot (42-90C)...
TGATATCTTTTTGGAAAAGAAAAAGTTGAAAAAATCGGATCTATTTCTTCAGCTAATTTACAATGGCACAATTCATGAACCAAATCCGGAAGAAAAAGCAATTTATGTGAAATCACTTCAGAATGTATCCAAATTTTATGTTTTTTAATTTCAGGATAAGAACTAACCCGACAAGTTGTTTCCTTTGGGGCTAAAATATATGTGACCTGCCATTTAAGACCTAACTTTTCAATGTAAGGCTCTAACTCAGGAAAATCTATTTTTTTCATTTTTCCCTCCTTTTTAAAGAGCTTTTTTTAAGATAGAAAAAATTTTTAAAAAATTCAAATCTTTGCTAAAATAAAAAAATGCGAAGAAGAATTTTTATTGCTATAAATTTACCAGAAAAAATAAAAAAAGAGCTTTCAAAATTTAAAGATCAGTTTTCAAATTTGCCCGCAAAATGGGTAGAAAAAGAAAACTTACACATTACTTTAGCTTTTTTGGGATATATAAAAGATGAAGATCTGCCAAAAATCATTGAAATAACAAAAAAGGTTGCCTCAAATTATTCTCCATTTAAAATTAAAATTGTTAAAGTTGCTTTTTTTCCGCCAAAAGTTTTTCCACCAAGAATGATTTGGGCAATTGGAGAAAAAAATGAAACTCTTTTGAAATTGCAAGAAAATTTGAAAAACTCTCTTTCAGAAATTAACATTCCTCAACTCACAGAAGAAGAAAAAGGATTTATCCCTCACATTACTTTGGCTCGAATTAGAAAATGGGAAATTAGACAAATGGAAAGAGAAGAAATTCCCCAAATTGATGAAGATTTAGAGCTTGAATTTGAAGCAAATTCGGTAGATATTATGGAAAGTCATCTAAAAAGATCAGGTCCAGAATATATTTTGTTGCAAAAAATTCCTCTATTATGAAAATTCATTTTGTTGGAATTGGAGGAATTGGAGTTTCGGCTTTAGCTAGATATTATTTAAAAAATGGAGCGAGAGTTTCTGGTTCTGATTTGGTTGAATCAGAGATCACAGAAGATTTAAAAAAATTGGGAGCTAAAATAATCATTAACTCAAAAGTCAAAACTCAAAAGTTAAAACTAAAAATTCAAAAATTAATTAAAGAAGCTAACCTCGTTATTTATTCGCCTGCAATACCAAAAAATCATCCAGAACTTAAATTGGCAAAAAAATTCAAAATAAAAACTCTGAGTTATCCTCAGGCTTTAGGGGAGCTAACAAAAAAACATTTCACTATTGCAGTTTGTGGAACTCATGGAAAAAGTACGACAACAGCTTTAATTGGTTTAATTTTGACAAAGGCTGGTTTTGATCCGACTGTAATTGTAGGAATAAAGTTAAGAGAATTTAAAAACTCAAATTGTAGAGTAGGGAAGAGCAAATATTTGGTTATTGAAGCAGATGAACATTTTGCCTCTTTTTTGAATTACTGGCCAAAAATTATTGTTTTGACAACATTAGAGCCTGACCATTTAGATTATTACAAAACTTTTAAAAATTACATTTTGGCTTTTAAAAAATTTGTCTCACATTTACCAAAAGATGGTGTATTAATAGCAAACAAAGACGACAAAAACCTCTATCCTAAATTTTCTACGATCGTAGAAAATGTGGTATATTATTCTCTTAAAGAAAATAGACAAGAAGGAGAAAAATTAAGAAAGATTTTGAAAATTCCAGGAGAGTTTAATGTTTCAAATGCATTAGCTTCTTTAAAATTGGCAAAAATTTTAAAAATTCCAGAAAAAATTGCTCTTTCTGCTCTCTCTAAATATCGAGGAGCTTGGCGAAGATTTGAAATAAAAAAAGGAAAGGTTGGAAACAAAAAATTTATTCTTGTTCATGATTACGCTCATCATCCGACAGAAATTAGAGAAACATTAAAGGCTGCAAGAGAAAAATTCAAAGGGAAAAGAATTTTTTGTGTTTTCCAGCCCCATCAATATCAAAGGACATTTTATTTATTTGAAGATTTTGTGAAGGTTTTAAAAGAGGCGCCAGTTGATAAAATTATTCTATCTGAAATTTATGAAGTTGCAGGTAGAGAGGATGAAAAAATTAAAAAGCTAGTCACATCTCAAAAATTAGTAAAAGCAATAAATAAAGATTCGGTAATTTTTGTAGAAAAAAGAAAGATTAAAAAGTTTTTGGAGGAAAACTTAATGGGAGGTGAAGTAGTTATTTTTATGGGGGCAGGGGATATTTATTCAGTTGGCTCGAGGTTTGCGCTTTAAGGAAAAAGATGTTATAAAAAAATTATGAAACGAATTTTTATTGCTCAAGCTTTAGATTTTGTTGGGAAAAAAATTAAGGTTGCAGGATGGATAAATAGTATTAGAAGTCATGGAAAAATAAATTTTATTGATCTTCGAGATAAAACTGGAATTTTACAAGTATTCTTTGAAAAAGATCTAAAAAAGGAATTTAACGAAGAAGATGTAGTAGAAATTGTAGGAACTATACAATTGCGACCAAAACAAAATATTAATCCAAATTTAGAAACTGGAAAAATTGAACTTAGGGGAGAAGAAATTTTATTGCTTTCTAAGGCAAAAACCTTGCCTTTTGATTTGAAAAATCTCAATTTATCTTTGCCAAAGCTTCTTGATTTTCGTCCCCTCTCTTTAAAAAATGAAAAAATTAAAGCAATTTTTAGAGTTGAGGAGGTTTTAATTGATGCTTTCAGAGAAAGTTTAAAGAAAAGAGGGTTTTTTGAATTTCAAGCTCCAACAATTGTTTTTTCTTCTACTGAGGGCGGGGCACAGCTTTTTGAGGTAAATTATTATGGAAAAAAAGCTTATTTAGCTCAATCTCCCCAACTTTATAAACAAATCTTAGTTTCATCTTTTGAAAGAGTTTTTACGGTTTGTAAAGCTTTTAGGGCAGAACCAAGTGTTACCACTCGCCATCTTTCTGAATACATTTCTTTAGATTGTGAAATGGGATTTATTGAAAGCTGGAAAGATCTTTTGGAACTTTGCGAAGAAGTTGTTAAAGAAATGGTATCAAAAGTTGCAAAAGAATGTAAAAAAGAACTCTCGATTTTTAATGTTTCTTTACCAAATCTCAAAAAAAGAATTCCTTCACTTAAATTAAAAGAGGCACAAGAAATTATATTTCAAAGGACTGGAAAAGATAAAAGAGAAAATCCGGATTTAGATCCTGAAGATGAAAAAGAAATTTGCGATTTTGCAAAGGAAAAGTTAAAAAGTGAATTTGTTTTTATTACCCATTTTCCCACAGAAAAAAGACCATTTTATACATTCGAAGATCCAGAAGATCCAAATTTTACCTTAAGTTTTGATCTCTTATTTAGAGGATTGGAAATTGTTACTGGAGGACAGAGAATTCATGATTATCAAATGTTAATTTCAAAAATGAAAAGATTTGGTTTGGATCCAAAAAAGTTCGATTTTTATTTACAAGCTTTCAAGTATGGAATGCCGCCAGAAGGGGGATTTGCAATTGGAGCAGAAAGGTTTGTAAAGCAAATTTTGAATTTAGAAAATATAAGAGAGGCTTCGTTGTTCCCTCGAGATTTGGAAAGAATAGATTTAAGGCTTTCTACCTTTAAATCAAAAAAATGTCAAAAGGATTAAAAATTTTTTTCATTTCTCTTTTTTTAAGCCTTCCTTTTTGGTGGGGAATAAATTTATTTAATGAAAAATTGGAAAATTATATTTTAGCTCAGGTTTCGGTTCCAATAGAAAATATTATTTTTGTTCCTCCAAAAAGAAAACCACCACTTTTTTTAAATGCAAAATCTGCAATTTCAGTTAAAACCGATCTTGAAAATTTTGAAAAGATCCTATTCGCGAAAGAAGAAAAAACACCATTACCAATTGCTTCTTTAACGAAATTAATGACTGCTTTAGTGGTTTTTGAAGAAGGATATGATTTAAATGAAAAAGTTTTAATTTCAAAACAAGCTGCAAGTCAAGAAGATGTTCCTGTTTTTGGCAATTTAAAAGAAGGGGAAGAATTAAAGGTTGAAGAATTGTTAGAGTTAAGTTTGGTTTATTCAAGTAATGACACAGCTTTCGCTCTTTCTGAAAAGATTCCAAATTTTGTTGAAAAAATGAACAATTTAGCTAAAAAATTGGGAATGGAAAATACTCACTTTTCAAATCCAACAGGCTTAGATTCAAATTATTCAACAGCAAAAGATCTAGTAAAATTAACAAAATACATTTTAAAAAATCATCCTCAAATTTTTGAAATTTCACGAAGAGCGCCAAAGTATAAGTTAGATAATGGAATTTATAGCATCTTTTTACCAAAAGAAATCATAGGAGGAAAAACAGGATATACGCCTGAAGCTGGTGGATGTCTTTTATTTATCTTTCGCGATGAAAAAGAGCCAAATATTTTTTACATTAATTTAATCTTGGGAGCTCAAAGCATTCAAGGAAGAGTAGAGGAAATGCAAAAATTGGTTGATTGGATTTTATCTTAATTTATGCCTTTTATTACCCAATTTACATTCAATGCAATAAAAGTCTTGTTTTTTTCAGCTCTTGGAGCTATTTTGGGATTTATTTTTGTTCATCCTTTGATTAATTTTTTACAAAAAATTAAATTTTGGAAAAAAGAAGCAAGAGAGATAACAATTACTGGAGAGAAAGCTGAAGTTTTTTACAAACTCCATAAAGAAAGAGAGGTAAGTGTTCCGCGGGGTGGGGGATTGCTAATTTGGGTTTCTGTAACTTTTCTAATTTTCTTATTTTTCTTTCTTTCTTTTTTTCACCGTCCTTGGTGGTTAAAAAAATTTAATTTCCTTTCAAGAAACGAAACCTGGCTTCCTCTTTTTGCTTTAGTTTCAGGCTCAATTTTGGGATTGATTGATGATATTTTAGTGGTTTTTGGAAAAGGAAAATATTCAGGGAAAGGATTAAGTTTTGTTGTTAGATTAACAGTTGTTTTTTTAATCGGTTTAATTGGTGGGCTTTGGTTTTATTACAAATTGGAATGGGATACAATTCATATTCCTCTTTTATTTAATTTTCCAGAGGGGATTGATTTAAAAGTTGGAATTTTAATTGTTCCTCTTTTTATTTTGGTAATGATAGCTACTTGGGCAGGAGGAGTAATTGATGGGCTTGATGGTTTAGCTGGAGGTGTTTTTGCAACTATTTTTGGTGCTTTTTCAATCATTGCATTTTCTCAAGGTAAAGTAAATTTGGCAACATTCTGTGCAACAATCTTAGGAACTCTTTTTGCATTTTTATGGTACAACATCCCTCCAGCTAAATTTTATATGGGAGAAACTGGAGTCTTGGGTTTAACATCGACCTTAGCTGTAGTTTCATTTTTGACAGATTCTGTAGCGGTTTTGCCAATTATTGCCGGAATTATGGTAATTGAAGTTGGATCAATAATTTTGCAACTTCTCTCTAAAAAATTTAGAAAAAAGAAAATTTGGCTTGCTACTCCAATTCATCATCATTTTGAAGCTAAGGGTTGGCCAGCTTATCAAATTACAATGAGGTTTTGGATTTTATCTGTTGTTTTTGCCATTTTGGGAGTAGTAATTAGGCTTTTGGGATAAAATGGAAAAATATAAAAAATTAAGAAAAAAATTTCCTCAATTCGTTTACAAAAAATATTCAGTTTTTCAGAGAAAAAAAGATTTAGTATTAGCTTATTTTTTTGAAATTCCTCCAAGATTTGAATTTAAAACAGAAATTTTCATTAAAAAAACTCCAAAAATTGATTTAAAAGATAAAACTTTTTTGAATTTGGTTTTTCATTTGGGATTGGTTGAAATGCTAAATTATTGGAAATTAACTTGTTCTCAAAAAATTAAAATTGAAGCAGGAAAATTAACTCAAGATGGAGTCAATTTTTTAAAGAAATTGATTCTCAATGGAATGGGACAATATTTTTACGAAAACAAGATCAACTTTAAAGAAAAAAATTTCTTAAAAATAGAGGTGGAAAAAGAAGTTCCAAAACCAAAAAAATTATCAAAAGAATTCTTTAAAGGAAAGAACAAAATTTTGATTCCCTTGGGAGGTGGAAAGGACTCTGTGGTAGTAATAGAAATCATAAAAAAGAAAAAGGTTCCATTTGGTATCTTTATTCTCAATCCTAAAAAACCTCAACTTGATATAGAAAAAATTGCAAAACCAAAAGAAACAATTTTTGTTGAAAGAAAACTCTCACCGCTTTTATTTAAATTAAATAAGGCTGGATTTTTGAATGGTCATGTTCCATTTTCTGCATTTTTGAGTTTTTTAGCCACAATTTTAGCCTATCTTTTCAAATACAAAAAAGTTGCCTTTGCCTGGGAAAAAAGCGCTTCTCAAGGGAATTTAAAATATTTAGGAAAATGGATTAATCATCAATGGTCAAAAAGTTTAGAATTTGAAAATTTGTTCAAAAATTATTTAGAAAAAAACGTCTTGAAAGGAATAGAAATTTTTTCTCCGATTAGGAAAATGTCAGATCTTGAAATTGCAAAATATTTTGCAAAATATAAAGAGTATCATCCTTATTTTTCAAGCTGCAACACTTCTTTTAAACTTAAAAAAGGGAGATGGTGCAAAAAATGTCCAAAGTGTGCTTTTACTTTTTTGATTTTATATCCATTTTTAAAAAAAGAGGAAATCTTAAAGATTTTTGGAGAAAATCTTTTTGAAAATAAAAAACTTTTGCCAATTTTTGAGAGATTGCTTGGAATGAGAGATTTTAAGCCATTTGAGTGTGTTGGGACAAAAAAGGAAGTGAGGAAAGCCATAGAACTTTCAATAAAAAAAATTAAAAAAGAAAAAGAGAAAGTTCCACCACTTTTAGTTGAAATATCAAAAAAATTATGGAAATTGAAAGACTAAAAAAAGAAAAGGTGCTCATTTTGGGTTTTGGAAAAGAGGGAAGAGATGTTTTTAATTTTTTGAGAAAACTTTTTCCTGAAAAACCTTTAGGAATAGCTGATAAAAATCCAGATTGCAGATTAAAAATTAAAAGTTCAAAATTGAAGAATGTTGAATGGCATTTAGGAGAAAATTATCTCAAGGCATTAAAGAATTACGAAATTATTATTAAATCTCCTGGAATTCCTATTCATTTACCAGAAATTGAAGAAAGCTATAAAAAAGGAAAGATAACATCTCAAACAGAAATTTTTCTTCAAAATTTTCCAGGAAAAGTAATTGGGGTTACTGCAACAAAAGGAAAAAGCACTACCACAAGTTTAATCTATAAAATTTTGAAAGAAGGAGGGAAAAAAGTTCATATTGGAGGAAATATTGGAAAACCAGTTTTGAATTATTTATTTTCTTTAAAAAAAGAGGATATTTTTGTTTATGAGATGTCCTCTCATCAGCTTTACAATTTAAAAATTTCGCCCCATGTTGCTGTTTTTTTAAACATTTATCCTGAGCATTTAGATTATTATAAAGATTTCAATGAATATTTAATGGCAAAAGCAAATATTACTCTGTGGCAAAAAAAAGAGGATTTTTTGATTTACAATTTTAATGACAAAAACATAAGAGAGATTGCTAAAAAATCGAAAGCAAAAAAAATTCCAATAAAGGATTTTTCTGTAATCTTAAAAAATATTGGAATAAAGAAAATACCTTTTTATGGAGAATTTTACGGATTAAATATTGCTTGTGCTATTGAGGTGGGGAAAATTTTTGGAGTAAAAAAAGAGAAAATTAAAAAAGCGATTGAAAAATTTAAGCCCTTACCCCATAGATTAGAATATATTGGAAAATTTAAAGGTATTGAGTTTTTCAACGACTCTCTTTCAACCATTCCTCAAACAACAATTGCTGCTTTGAATTCTTTAGGAAAAAAAGTCGAAACTTTAATCTTGGGAGGATATGATAGGGGATTGGATTTTAGAGAATTGGCTAAGGAGATTTTAAAAAAGAAAGTTAAAAATTTAATTTTCTTCCCAGAAACAGGAAAAAGAATTTGGAAAGAAATTTTAAAAGAAACAAAAAACAATCCAAAATTCAAAAATGTTTTTTTCTTTGACAACATGAAAGACGCAGTAAAAACTTCCTTTAAAATAACCTCTCAAGGGAAAATTTGTCTTTTGTCTCCAGCTTCTCCTTCTTTTGGATTGTTTAAAAATTATAAAGAAAGAGGGAATCTTTTTAAAAAATATGTAAAAATTTATGGCAGAAATAAAAAGAGGGAAAATTGATTATTTCTTAATTTTAACTGTTTTTTTCATCTCAATTTTTGGGCTAACGATTTTAGCTTCTGCATCAACCTTTTTTGCTCAAAAAAAGATAGGGGATAGCTTTTATTATGTAAAAAGACAAATATTTTTTGGTTTTTTGCCAGGAATTTTTTTAGCTTTTTTAGTTTCGAGATTAAAAATTAAATTTTTGAAAAAGTGGAGCTTAGTAATTTTTTTAATAAATATTCTCCTTTTAGGTTTAGTTTTTGTTCCTGGTTTTGGATTGAAAATAGGTGGAGCAAAACGTTGGTTAAATTTTAGAATTTTTTCGTTTCAACCTTCAGAATTTTTGAAATTAAGCTTTATTTTATATTTGGGAAGCTGGTTAGAAAGTAAGAGTGGGGGGAAAAAAACTGGATTGGGACCTTTGCCATTTTTAATTATTCTTTCTCTTGTTGGAATTTTTCTGGCACTTCAACCTGATGCTAGTACTCTTTTAGTTATAGCTCTAACTGGTATTTTAATGTATTTTTTGGCAGAAACTCCTTTATGGCATACTATTTTGGTTTTACTTTTCATTTTTGTTGGGGGATTAATTTTAATTTTTGTTGCTCCATATAGAATGAATAGGGTGTTAGTGTTTTTGAATCCTAATTTAGATCCTTTAGGTTTGGGTTATCATCTTAAACAATCACTAATTAGTATTGGTTCTGGAAGAATTTTTGGAACAGGACTTGGATTTTCTGAGCAGAAAGCAGGATATTTACCAGCAGTGATTTCAGATTCAATTTTTTCAATTTTAGCAGCTGAAACTGGATTTGTGGGGTGTTCTTTTTTGATTTTTTTCTATTTGATATTTTTGTGGAGAGGTTTTAAAATTGGATTAGAGAGTGAGGATTTGTTTTCAAGATTGGTTGCTTTTGGAATAACTTTTTGGATAACTTTTCAGGCATTCTTTAATATTGGAGCGATGATTGGAATATTTCCATTTACAGGCATCCCTTTACCGTTTATTAGTTATGGTGGTTCTGCAATTATTTCACAATTAATGGGCGTAGGATTGCTTTGCGCTATCTCGAAAAATTTAACCTAACATGAAAATAGTTTTTACTGGAGGTGGAACAGGCGGACATATTTTTCCAATAGTAGCTATTGCCAGAGAGTTAAAAAAAATTGTTCCTCAACATAAATTGAGACTTTTTTACATTGGACCAAAAGATCAATTCGCAAATGTTCTTGCTCAAGAAGGAATAAAAACATTTTTTGTCTTGAGTGGAAAATTGAGAAGATATTTGGATCCTTTTAGTTTAATCTTGAATGTTTTTGATATTTTTGTAAAAATTCCGCTCGGATTTTTGCAAAGTTTTATTTATATTTTCTTTTTAGCTCCAGATTTAATTTTTTCTAAGGGTGGCTACGGCTCTTTTCCTCCTGTACTTGCAGGAAAAATTTTGGGGGTACCAATTTTTTTGCATGAATCAGATAGTATTCCAGGTTTAGCCAACCGAATTTTATCTCATTTTGCTACAGAAATTTTCGTCTCCTTTCCAAATACTCCTCACTTTTCTCCAAAAAAAATGATTTTAGTAGGAAATCCTGTTAGAGAGGAACTTTTGATGGGAGACAAAAACAGAGCAAAAGAATTTTTTAAATTGAGTGGAGAAAAACCAGTTATTTTAGTTTTGGGGGGGTCACAAGGAGCTCAAAGAATAAATGACAAAATTTTAGAGGTTTTGCCTCATTTGTTAAAAAACTTTGAAATTATCCATCAATGTGGGGAAAAAAATTTTGAATCAGTAGTAACTGAAGCTAAAGCAGTTATAGATGAATCTTTAGCAAGATTTTATCACCCTTATCCTTTTTTCAACGAAGAGGAGCTTAAATTAGCTTATGCAGCTGCTGATTTTATAGTATCAAGAGCAGGGTCGGGGGTAATTTTTGAATTAGCAGCCCTAGGGAAACCTTCAATTCTTATTCCTTTACCAGAATCAGCCCAAGAACATCAAACAAGAAATGCTTATATTTTTGCAAAAAGTGGCGGAACACTCGTTATTGAAGAAGAAAATTTTACAAGCCACTTCTTTGTAGAAAGACTAAAATATTTCTTTGAGGATCCAAAAAAATTAGAAAAAATGAGAAATTCAGCCAAAGAATTTGCAAGACCAAGAGCTGCAAGAATAATTGCTGAATACTTGCGTGAATTTTTGGGCGAAAAATAATTTTAATTTGACTTTATATTAAATTTGGTTAAGATAAAAATTAATATGAAAGAAGATTTCCATTTTATAAAGCCTGGTGAAATAAGGGTAAGATTTGCTCCAGCTACTACCGGTTATTTACACATTGGAGGAGCAAGAACAGCTCTTTTTAATTTTCTTTTTGCGAGAAAATATCAAGGAACTTTTGTTTTAAGAATAGAAGATACAGACAAAGAAAGATCGAAACCTGAATTTGAAAAAGATATTTTAGAATCTTTAACTTGGTTGGGAATTCAATGGGACGAAGGTCCAGATATTGGAGGAAATTTTGGTCCTTATAGACAATCTGAAAGAGGGGAAATTTATAAAAAATATCTTCAAAAGCTTTTGGAAGAGAAAAAGGCTTATTTTTGCTTTTGTTCTGAAGAGGAATTAGAAGCCCAACGTCAATATCAACTTTCAATTGGCCTTCCGCCTCGTTACAATGGAAAATGCCGCCAATTAAGCGAAAAGGAAGTAAAAGAAAATATTGAAAAAGGAAAAAGGTGGGTAATTAGATTTAAGGTAGAACCAAAAAAAGTCCTTTTTGAGGATTTAATTAGGGGAAAAATTGAAATTGACGCTTCTTTAATTGGAGATTTTGTGATTGCAAAAAGTTTTACAGAACCTCTTTATAATTTTGCTTGTGTAGTAGATGATTTTGAAATGAAAATCACTCATGTAATTAGAGGAGAAGACCATATTTCCAATACTCCAAAACAAATTCTTTTGCAAGAAGCTTTAGGCTTCCCTCATCCTCAATATGCCCATTTACCTCTAATTTTGGGTCCAGATAGATCAAAGCTTTCAAAAAGACATGGTGCAGTTTCAATTTCTGAGTATAGAAAATTGGGTTATTTGCCAGAAGCAATTATTAATTTTATAGCTTTTTTGGGATGGAGTCCAGCAAGCGAAAAAGAATTTTTTTCACTTCCAGCATTAATCAAAGAGTTTTCGATTGAAAGAATCCAAAAAAGTGGGGCTGTATTTAATATTAAAAAACTTGATTTTTTAAATGGTTTTTATATTCGCCAAAAATCAATCGAAAAACTCACCGAACTTTGCCTCCCATATTTAGTTGAGGCAGGTTTTATTCAGCCTCTTTTTGAAAAAGAATCGGTACCGGGTTTGCCCTCTGTAGTTATTGGTAAAGAAATAGTTCAAAATTATATTATTATTGAAACGAAAGAAAAAATCTCGCTGGAAAAAATTCAAAAAATTGTAAGTTTATATCAAGAAAGATTAAAGAAACTTTCAGAAATTCCCCAATTAGTTGACTTTTTCTTTAAAGAAAAATTGGAATATCCAAAGGAGTTATTAAGGTGGAAAGGAATGAACGATGAAGAATTAAAATTATCCCTTGACAGGTCTGAAAAAATATTATCTAAATTAGAAGAAAACGAATGGAGAAGGGATAATTTATTGAATATCCTTGTTGCTGAAAGCGAAAAATTTGCAGAGGAAATAAAAAAAGGAAAGGACAGGGGATATCTTCTTTGGCCATTAAGGGTAGCTTTAACAGGGAAAGAAGCATCTGCTGGACCTTTTGAAATAGCAGAGATTTTAGGAAAAGAAAAGACATTAAAAAGAATAAGGGAAGCAAAGGAGTTATTAAAATGAGCTTTAAAACCAAATTACTAATTGGAATTTTAGTAATTGTTGGTTTGATTTTGCCTTTTGAATTTTTTTTAAATAGCAATTATTTTTTAAAAGTTAAAGAAAAATTTTTGCCTTATCTTGAGAAATGGGAAAAGTGGGTGAGAGAAAAGGTTATAAACAATATTGAAAATGAATTGAAAAAAGAAAGGGAAGAAATCAAAAAAGACTTATTAAAGATGCTAAAATAGCTTTATTAGTCCAAAAAATTGAAAAAAGAAGCTCAGTTTTGAAATTTTTTCTTGACTTATTTCTTTAATCTGATATTATGATATTAGTTCGCATAATTTAACTTAAGCGAACAAATGGAAAATGAAATTCAAACAATTGAAATAAAGCCGATCCCAGAGTATTACAATGACTTTTTGGATTGGTTAGAAATTGAAAAGGGGTTGGGAAACAAAACTCAAGAAAACTATGCAAGATTCATTAAAAAATTTTTCCAATGGTTAAAAATTCAAAATCTTGAAACTCTCACTCCCCCAGAACTCAACTTAGAACACATTTCAAATTATAGAATGTATTTAGCAAGACAATGCTTTACAAAAAAAGGAGAGGCTTTAAAAAAATCAACCCAAAATTATTACCTTATTGCTCTAAGATCTTTGTTAAAATTCTTTAGTGAAAAGAATATTCCCTCTTTACCCCCTGACAAAGTTAAATTGCCAAAGACTCAAAAAGAAAGAAAAGTTAAATTTTTGAGATTAGAAGAATTAGAAAGACTATTTAATGCCCCAGATACTTCAACAATTCAAGGTCTTAGAGATAGAGCAATTTTGGAAGTTTTGTTTTCAACAGGAATGAGAATTTCAGAATTAGTTTCTTTGAACCGAGATCAAATCCCAATTAAAAAAAATGTAAAGGATTTGGAAATTTCTATTGTTGGAAAAGGAGGCACAGTGAGACCTGTATATTTGTCAGAAAGAGCCATTTTTTGGTTAAAAAAATATTTAGAAACTAGAAAAGACAAAGAGGAAGCTTTATTTGTAAGTTATAAGGGAGGAAAAGTTTTAAAGAGGATTTCTCAAAGAGCAATTCAAAAACAAATTAAAAAATATGTTATTAAAGCTGGATTGCCCCTTAGCACCACCCCCCATGTTCTCCGTCACACTTTTGCTACAGATCTAGTAGAAAAAGGTGTTGATTTGAGAACAATTCAAGAATTTTTAGGTCACAAAACTCCCTTAGCTACTCAAATTTACACTCATGTAACAAGTAAAAGGTTGAGAGAGGTTCATAGAAAATTCCACAGCGGTAGAAAACTAAAAATCTAATTTCTTTTTGAAGAAAAAATCACCATCAATTTTTACTTTTTTTGGCAAAAAATAAGGAGCTGAAAATCCCAAAAAATAAACAATTTTTTTTAAAAATTTAGAAAATGCAATCTCTCTCTTAAAAAACACTGAAACTTTTTTTTGATATTTTTTAAAATCAGGAAAGAATTCTAATAAAAAATTTGCAGCCACTAATCCCCAAATTACCCCTCCCCCACTCCAGGGTTTTGTTAATCCCAAAGCCTCCCCACAAAGTGTAATATTTTCATTTTTTGGAATTGAAAAACCTTGCGAAATTAAGGCAGCTTTTTGATTTTCTATCTTTATTTTTTTATCTATTAAAAAATTTTCGAAAATTTTCTTTGCCAAATTTGGTTTTTCTAAAATTCCGTATTCTATTTCTTCTCCTCTTGGAATTTTCCATAAAAATCCATTTTGTGTAACCCAAGTTTCGACTAAATTTGAATAATCTCTTTTTTTCAAAAATCCCTGAATTCCAAGATAAAAATCGGGTTTTTTTAAACCCAAAAGCTCTCTAATTTTTGAGTTTGCTCCATCGCAACCAATAATTTTTTCAAAATTTTCTGGAATTGAATCAACCTTTGAGTTTAAAATAATTTTTGCCCCTGAATTTTGTGCTAAATTTGCTACCAGATTGTCTAAATTTGCATGATCGATGACAAAGAACTTTTTTAAAAAATGTAAAATTATTCTCTTTTTTGGAAGATGAATTAGGCAGTATTCTATCTCATTCTGGATTAAATCTTCACTTTGAGGAATAAATTTGAAAATTCTTTCTGAAAAAAGACCTGAACAAACTTCTTTTCCAATCTTTTCCCTTTTTTCAAAAATTGTTACTTGATGCCCTTTTTCAGAAAGTTTCCAACCTAAATAGAGACCGCAAATTCCAGCTCCAACAATTCCTACTCTCATAATTCAAATTAGAATCTTCAATTTTTATTGGTGCCTTTGATTGTAACTTTGCAAAAATAAAACCTAAGGCAAAAGAAAATAATGAAATTAAAACTATTATCCAAAAAAAGACAATCTCTTTTAAATTTTTTTTAAACCAATTATAAAGAGTTTTCTTCAACAACAATTACTTTAACTTCAGCTTCTAAATTGTGTTCAAATTTAACCTTTACTTCAAATTCTCCGATTTCTTTAATAGGATTTGGTAATTCAATTTGAGTTTTTTTGATTTGGATTCCAAACTCCTTTAATTTATCACCTATTTTTTGATTCAATTTTTCTGCTATCTTTTGAGCTGTAATTGACTCAAATAATTGTCCCTTATCCCCTACTTTCACTGGAAAAATTAATTCTTGCCCATCTACCAAAGAGGCAATTTCTTGAACTTTTTTTAATTCCTCTTCTGCCTTTTTTTCTTCAATTTGTTTTTTGAGTTCTAACCATTTCAAATTTTTTTCAGTCGCAGGTTTTGCTAATTTTTTTGGAAATAAAAAATTTTTAGCATAACCGTCTGCCACTTCTTTTACTTCATATTTCTTTCCCAAATTTTCAACATCTTTTAATAAAATTACCTTCATGTTTCCAAAAAATATTATTTCAAAGATTTTTCAAGATTTCAAGAGCCTTTTCTAATTGTGGATCTTTTCCTTGTTTGTAATCTTCTTCACTCATTTTTATTTTAATATCAGGTTCTAACCCTTTTTCGTTTATCATTTCTCCTTTTGGAGTTAGCCATTTTGCAATTGTAATTTTTAAAGAAGAGTCATTACTCAATTTTTCTAATGTTTGAACTGATCCCTTTCCAAATGTTTTTTCACCTATTAACAAAACATTTTTATTATCTCTTAGTGCCCCTGCCAAAATTTCAGCACCAGAGGCTGTTCCTTGATTAACCAAAACCACTAAAGAATAAGAAGATAATAAACCATTTCCCTTAGAATAATGAATTTTTTGATCTTTTCCTCCAAAATCTTCAATCAAAATAGGAGTACCTTTTTTTAAGAACCAACCTGCAATATCTTCTGCAACATCTAAATAACCACCAGGATTATCTCTTAAATCCAAAACGATTTTTCTTGCTTTTTCAGATAAAATTTGTTTTGCTGCTTTTTCAAATTCAGAAGATGCATTTTCAGTAAATTGATAAATTTTTAAATAAGCTATTTTTTCTCCATCAACTTCTTTAAATTCTAACTTAATAGATGGAATTGTAATTTTATCTCTTTCAATTTCAATATCTTTTGGTCCCTCCCATTTATCGCGATAGATAGTCAGAACCACTTTTGTTCCTTTTGGTCCCCTAATTAAACTCACCGCTTCCTCAAGACTCATATCAATTGTTGGTTTTCCATCAATTTTTAATATCTTATCCCCTGCTCTCAAACCTGCTTTTTGAGCAGGAGTTCCTTCTAAAGGTGCAATGATTTGCAATTGTCCTTTTTTAATCCCAATCTCAGCTCCAATTCCTTCAAAACTTCCCTTTGTATCTTCAATAAATCTTTTTGTCTCCTCTTTATTCAAAAAGACAGTGTAAGGATCGCCTAAAGATTTAACCATTCCAGAAATTGCTCCTTCTAATATTTTTTGGTCATTAATTTTTTCTTTATCAACAAAATTTTCTTTCAGCTTATTATAAGCTTCCCAAAAAAGCGAAAAATCAATTTCTTGTGGCGGACAAACTTTGCACTGAGTCTTTCCAAAATAAAATCCACCATAAAAACCAAAACCTACAAAGGTGAAAAATACAAAAATAAAAATTATTGCCTTTTTCCAAGACATTCTTTTATTATAACGAAAATTTCAAAAAATAAAAGATTTTAAAAACTTACCCTTATTCCAATTAATCTTACTAATTTTTTATTTTCAATCAAAAATTTTAAAAGTAATTTCTTTGCCTCTCTTTTCAAAATCTTAAAATCATCTGTTGCTTCTTTTAGAGTTTTCGATTTTGAATGGGTTTCAAAGCCTTTATAGCGGCAAATCACTGTGATAGTTCTGAAAGGAAAATTGTTTTCAATTAATTCATCGTAAACCTCCTTTATTAGTCTATCAAAAGTCCAAAAAATCAACTTCGGGTTTCTTGTATCTCTTTCAAAAGTAATTTGCCTTCCAATCGATTTTATAACTTCTTCTGAACTCACTGGTTCTTCATCAATTCCTCTTGCCCTTTCCCAAAAATACTCCCCAACTTTCCCAAACATTTCTCTTAATTTTTTCTTTGACAATTTTTTCAATTCATAAACTTTATTTATTCCAATTGCTCTTAATTTCTCAGCTGTCTTTGGTCCAATTCCTGGCAAATCATCGACATCCAAAGGATCCAAAAATTTTTCAACTTCTTCTGGCTTCACTACTTTTAATCCATTTGGTTTTGCTTTTTCTGTCGCCAATTTTGCAACCACCTTGTTTGGCCCAATTCCAACAGTACAAGTTAATTTTTCTTTTTCAAAAATCTCTCTTTTTAATTTTTCCCCAATTTTTTCTGCCTCTAACCAAATCTCCCCAGTACTAACTTTTTCACGATCGTAAAAAATGTGGGATAAA
>Ga0209225_1002433_pt1 | contig 16813 bp, 14 predicted proteins | sample WasSprMetagenome_FD_184732 | JGI IMG/M metagenome (GOLD analysis project Ga0209225, IMG submission 184732) | Sulfidic aquatic microbial communities from Washburn Spring, Yellowstone National Park, USA - WS (SPAdes) (version 3) | ecosystem: Environmental > Aquatic > Thermal springs > Hot (42-90C)...
GCTCGTGACCGCGAGGATGGGGTCGATCCACTCCCTCAACTCCTGTATGCCGGCGCCCGTTATCCCGGTTCTAGCAGCCCACTCGCCCCCGCCCTGGAGCAGCGTGCCGGATGCCACGACCACCGCGTAGATGGCTCCCACTATCGCAGCCTCTACCACGGCGTAGAGGAGGAAGACCCTGGTTTTCGAGCGGAGCCTCTTCACGAACTCGAGGATCTGCGAGATGTACTCCTCAAGCCGGCGGAGGTTCTCGTAGCCCCCGTGCAAAAGGACTTGCCACAAGCCCAGCGTAGTGGCCCTAGCGAACCCTCTCCACTCCGGCGAGAGCAGGTCCTCCGGGTCGTTGATCAGCTTCTCCCTCACTAGAGCGTGGTAGGGGTTGCCGACTGATCTAGCGGCGATTCGCAGCATATCCCTCGCTTTATCCAGCTTTTTCAGCTCGTTTCGGGTCCACCAGAAGTGTATCACAGCTGTGGGGATCGAGCCTAACGCTAGCGCGAGCGTCAGCGGCGCCTCCACCTTCAACCACCACAAGAGCAGGTAGATGGGCAAAACCGAGAGAAGAGGCAGGTAAGTCCTCCAGGGCGGCGTTGGCACGCCGAACTCGGACGGGTAAATGACGAGGCCGGAGACGATAGCCAATACGAGGCCGACGGCCGCTAAAGCGAGCGCCGTGGTGGCGACTCCACCACCGATCAACGCCATCGTCGCCACGATGGTGGCGGGCACGGTCGAAGTGAAGGTGGAGACGAGCGAGTAGAGGTTGCTAATGTTGTAGTCCGCAGTCTCCAGCGTGGTGCGCAGCTCCGCGAGCACGTCTCTCAACCGCTCGTCCAGCGCGGCCCTGCTCCCCGAGCGCTGCGTCGCCACCGCCGCTTCCAGCACCTTCCTCATCCTGTCCGATAGGCCGTCGAGCTTCGCGTCCCCAGCTGCAAGCTCCTCCGGGTCGGGTAGGTAGTCGAAGCCCAAGCTGCGCACCTCCTTGAGCGTCGTCAGGGGGAGCTGGGGGCTGCTCAGCATGACGAGCGCTAGAGGCACCGCGTCCGCCTCGCTCCTAAACCACCTCCCCAGCGAGAAGCCGCCCCTCCTAGATTCTCTAGGCTTAGCCACGGGAGGAGAGAAAGAAAAATATTATTAAAGGTTGCGCTAAGCCGAGCCTACGGCCTCGCGATCTTGAAGGCGATGGAGAGGGTCTGCTGGCTGCCGCCAGCCGGCGTCACGGTGAGCAGTAGCGCCGCGCTTGCCCCATCGGGGACGTTCCCGGTAGTGCCGGTGCCGCTGGGGCAGCGGATGTTAATGCTGCCGCCCGCCGGCACGCTACCTGTCCCACAAGAGACTGGACCTGACGTGGTAACGCCCGGTACGTCGAGCTGCACCTGGTTTAAAGTTACGTTAGCGGTTCCCACGTTCCTGAGGGTGATGTAAACGTAGCAGCTCGAGGCGCTAGGGCATAGGGCGTAGGCACTGGTGACCTCGAGGGCAGGAGTCCTGACCGCGCTGCTCGTGGTGGTGAAGAGGAAGTAGGCGACGATTGCTGCCGCCACTACAGCGCTGATCGTGATCAACACAGTCACGATTGGCGGTATGCCTCCACGCCTCCTAGCCGTCATCAAGGGAATGGTGAACCTCGTATTTATAACTCTTTCGCTGGTGCTGGAAGGGAGAAGGAAAAAGAAAAAAAGAGTAAGGTTTAGCTCGCGGTTTACGGCTTTGCGACAGCGAAGCTGGTCTGGTAGCCGTCGGCGGTCTGCAGCGTCGCCAGCGCGCCGTCGGGGAATGCGTTAATCCCATCGGTTACAGTAGCGGTGTAGTAGACGGCGATGGAGTCGCTAGGAGCCAGCTTGCAGCTGATCGTGCCGCAGGAGCCGTAGCTCGTCTTCGCGTTCTGAACCTGCGCGCCCTGGAAGCTGAAGGCGACCGCACCTTTCGTCTTGTTCTGCACGTAGACTACCGAGTTGCCGAGGTCCACGTCAGCTGTGCCATCGTTCTTGAAGGTGACGTAAAGCGTGACGGTGTTCCCCGTACCGCTGTACAGCGTCGGCTGGCCGATGACGGTTAGCGATACTTGCCTGACGCCCCTCGCGGTGGTGGTGTAGATGAAGTAGGCGGCCAGCGCCGCGGCCACAACGCTCGCCACGATGATGATTACGGTCACGATTGGGGGCATCGCACCGGTTCTCTTTTTGGTCCTCATCGGTTTACCTCTGCAAGCATCCCTATTTAAAATTAATGCCAGTAGCACCCGCTGCGCGCGCCAGCTGATGCTGCGCTCTGCCTCCCTAACAATGAGGCGGGCCAGCTCAACCGCCCTGCGGAGCTCCTCCTCTTCCGCGAGCACTAAGCCCACAAGCGGGAGAAAGAGGCTTGTGATTTATTCCTTTTTCTCGACGAGCTCTTCCCCGAAGAGCTCGTCAGGCAGCGCGCCCTCGAACGCTTTCCCCTTCCTCGGCTTCCGCTTCTCGATGCGGGCTTCGCTAGCGGCGCTCCGCGCCAGCTTCCGCATCTCCTCGACCTCCCTCTTCAAGGGATCCTCCTCCGTTGAAAGCCCCAGCGCCTTTTTCAGCCTCTCGAGGAAGCTCATTTCAACCGCCCTCCCCGCCTAGGACCTCCTCGAAAGGTAGGGGCTCCATCGGCTCGAACTGCGCCTCCTTAGCACCTAGCTTCTCCTTGATCCTCCCGTACACCAGCGCAGCTTCCCTCCCGCCGAGCGCAAGCTGGAGCTCTGGCGGGAGCAGCTTCACGAACTCCTCCTCGGGCAAGTGCCTCCCCGCCCTGTACACGGGCTGGAAACCCTCCCCCGTCACCACGTAGACGGCTTTGACGCCCCTCTCGATCCCCGCGCTGCTAACCGTCTTCCCGCAGACGACCCAGACTCTCACAGCGTCCAGCACGCTCGCTTTCAGTCCCGACGCTTGAATCAGGGTGTCCAGGCGCTTCACAGCGTCCGCCAACCCTACAGAGTGCGCGGTTGTGAGCACCGGGATACCGCTCCCAGCAGCCTCGAACCAGGATGGGACCTCTTCGCCTCTCAGCTCGCCCACCACGAGCAGGTCGGGCCTATCGTACCTGCGGGTGGCCCGGATGTTCGCGGTCATGTTCCTGTCGCCGAAGCTGAAGTACCTGACCACGCTCGGGCCGCTCACCTGCACCGCCACCTCCGGCTCCTCCTCGACAATGGAGATGCGCAAGCTCGGCCAGAGCTCCAGGATAGCGTTAAGCACTCCGATCAAAGCTGTGGTCTTCCCGCTGCCGGGCGGGCCGACGATGATGAGGCTGTTGGGAGCAGCGGACAGCGCGGCGAGCCTCGCTAGAAGCAAAGGTTGCGCGCGCAGCGGCTCCACCTTCACCACTCTGGCCGCGGAGACCTGCCAGCCGCCGGCGATCTGGGGTATCGCGAGGTTCACCCTCCAGCCGTGAAATTCGCCGGAATCCTGCGGGTTGCGCTCGCTCAACGGGATGCCAGCAGCTATCGCGATGCGCTGCGCTAGCCTCTCGACGACGAGCTCCCTGGGTAGCTCGACCAAGTACCTCTTGCCGGCTATGCCAGCGGTTACGTGCACGATGCCGTCCTGCTCCGAGATGAAGATCTCCTGCGTCTCCCTGTAGTCAACGAGCGGCTGCAAGGGACCCCAAGGACCTTCGCGCTCGGCGTAGGCGCGCACAACGTCATCACCGATGACGAGGTAGCCTGAAGCAACGCGCACAACCTCGCCCTTCATCGGGGGCAGGGGGAGCTCGACGCCCTCCAACCTGGAGGCGCTGCGCAGCCTCAAGCGGGGGATTCTGAACCTGCGGGGCGCAGCTGGACGCGCCTCCGCCGTTTGGGAGGGCCTCACAGCCGTTACGCGCGGCTCCGGCGGTGGTTGCGCCTGCCGAACAGCTACCACGCGGGCGCCACTCTCCCCGTGCGCGAACGCTTGAGCTTCGGAAGCCGGGGCAACGCCCTCAATTGGTTGAGCCTCGGGAGCTGGAGGGGCTTCTGCTGGAGGCTGGGCTTCCAGCGGCTGAACCTCAGGGGCTGGAGGAGCCTCGGCTGAGGGCTGGAGCTCGGGGACCTCGAGGAGGGTTTGCGCCTCCGGTTGAGCTTCGATTGGCTGAACCTCGGGGCCAGCTGGGGGTTGAGCTCCCGCTTTGGCTGGAGGCTGGAAGAGCAACTCAGGCAGGAGGGTCTCTGGCGGGGTTTGCACCTCGAGCAGCCGCGCTGGTGGCGCGAGAGCCGGCGAGAGCTGGGGAGCTGCGTGAGGGACCTCGCGGTCCGACTTCGGCTTCTCCGCCTTGATCTTCCTGGCTGCTTTGGCGAGCGGCATGGCCCGAGCACCTACACGCCCAGCTGCTTGAGCACCTGCCGAGCCTTCCTGATGGCTTCAAGGAGCCGCTGGAGCTCCTCGACGCGCGCAGCGACTTCCTTCTCCTTTTCCTCCAGCTGCTTCGCGTAACCCTTCAAGCTCTCGACCGGTCCGATGTCGAGGCCCAAGAGCTTCAAAGCTTCAACCAGCGCCTCCATCGGCGTGATCTGCGGCGCTTGAGGCTGCGCAAGCTGTAGCTGCGGCCTAGCTTGGGGTTGAGCAGGCTGAGGGGGTTGGACTTGAGGTCTAGCCGGCTGCGGCTGGAGTTGAGCAGGTTGCGGCTGTAGCGACGGCTGAACAGACAGCGGTTGGGGTTGCAAGGGCTGCGGGTTCTGAGGGTTTGCTTTCGCTAGCTTGAGCCTCTTATGCTCCTCGAAGAAATCCTTCGCTTCTCGCTCGCGCTCCTCCTTGCCCTTATCCCTCTTGAACAGGCTCATCGGGGGAGAACGTTGGCGCGCCGGTATATATTTCTTTCACTCAGCTACTTGCCCAGCAGGAGGTTGCCCAGCTTCGCTATCGCGCTGTCGTACTCGTCCGAGGTGTACTTGAAGATCCTTAGCGTCGAGGGGCTGAGCCTCGATACAGCGGGCTCGTAGGGCACCAGCACGTACTCGTAACCGTTTTTCCGGCAGAAGTGCTCGATCACGCGGCGGAAGTGCTCCACCACCGTTCTAGGATAAGGGCGGGGCTGGTTCAAAGCTACGACCACGCGCTTGCCCCCGAACCTGTACAAGGAGGCCTCGATGCTGGCTGGGTTGGGCTCGGTCACGATGAGCACCGCGTCCGCCAGCTTGAGTAAAGGCATGTAGCGCTCCACCGCGTCCACGTCTGTTAGAGCGGGCTGGTCGATCACGAGGAGCTGGTACTGCGAAGCCCAGGAGATGACGTGCGCCGCCACCTTCTCAGGCCAAAGCAGCGGACCCCTGTTGACCGCTACCGTGAGGCGCAGCTCGTCCGCTTCCACCCTGCGGAGGCTCTGGTCCGGGTCCTCGCTCAGGTAGGGACCTGGACAATCCCCTAAGAGATATGCTGTAGCCCCACCTTCAGCTGATACATCGACGAGCAGCGTTTCGAAACGAAGCGAGACGGCCAACGAGAATGAGACCGCTAGTGTTGTCTTCCCAGTCCCGCCTTTCGAACCACTAAACGTAGCAACTATCACAAGGTATCGAGCTCTCAAGGAGAATTTATATTTTATGCTCCCCTTGTCGGCATTGAAAAGGCAGAAGCGAGCCTTACGAGCGAGGCAGGTTGAGCTCCTATCAAGTTGTGAGACTCGAGTGGTGTATCCTTACCAACCTGAGGTATTCTTACCCGACTGAGGTAATAGTGTTTCTGAGAGGTAAAGTTTAACTAGGTGTTTACCACACCGCTGTTGTGTCGGTCGGCGATGATACTGCTACTATTATTAGAAAACTGCTAAGCGAAGATATGCACTCGCACATGATGATCCTGGTCTTCTTGTATAAAGCCGGTAAAGCAACGTTATCTGACCTGCAGCGAGCTCTAACTGGAGGGAGATACAGGGCTCAGTATAATTGGACTTTAAGCGTCATAAATGAACTTAAGCAGATGAACCTTATCTCGGAGGAGGATATACAAATTAAGAAAGTTAAAGTTAGACTTTTTGACCTTACAGAAAAAGGTATGAAAGTAGCTGCTAAGATTTCTGAAATACTTTCTATAACTTAAGAACCACCATCGCATTTCACGATCCTACACTCGTATCTCCCGAGAACCTCCATCCTTGAAAACATTTTTATACCGATGCCCTCACATGAAAGCCGATGGAAGAAGTAAGTTTCATCCCGCTTGAAGAGCTGTTCCCTTCATCGGCCAACGTGCGGCTTAACGTACCCGAAGAGGGCGTAAGGAGGCTGGCCGAAGATATCGCAATGCGCGGTCTCCTCCACCCGCTTATTGTGAGACCCGAGGGCTCCGGCTACGGCGTTGTTTGCGGGAGGATGCGACTGGAAGCGATTAGGCTGCTGAAAAAAGAGCGCCCTCAAGACTTCGAGAGGCTTTTCGCTCGAGGGGTCCCCTGTGTCGTAAAGGAGCTGAGCGATAGGGAAGCGTTAGAGATCTCTCTCAGCGAAAACCTCCGCCAGAACACGCTGACGCCTGAGGAAGTGGGGCGGGGGATCGCCAGGCTGCACGAACTGGGCTTGAGCGAGGAGGAAATATCGGCGAGAATGCAAGTCGAGCTCGACGAGATTAAAAGATTCGTTAGGCTTTACGCGCGCTTACGCACAATAGCGCCGGTAGTGGCCGAGTCTAAACCCGGAAGGCCGCCCCGCTCCTCCCAGAAGAGGAAAGTGAGCCGCACAGGCATAACAAAAGTTGTGAGAGCGGTTGAAGAGCTAGCACAGAGGGGCGCTTTAAAGAACCCCGAAGAGGTTGTGAAGAAAGTGGCGGACCTAGCGGCCGAGCGTGGCTTGAGCACAAGCGAACTCGATATCCTAGCCCGCAAAATCCGCGAAAACCCGCAGCTGGCACAGCGGCCAGAGAGGTTGATCGAAGAGATATCCAAGGAGGAGATGGTTGAGAGAGTTGTGTTGATCAAGCGCCGCCTCGCAAATTTCATCGACGAGTACGCGAGAAGCAGCGGTTTAACCTTTAGCGAAGCTCTTAACAGCATTCTCGAAGAATACCTGAACCTTAAAGGTGCGGCCGCCTAGCTCCTCAGCCATAAGGTGCGGCGCCCGTGCTCGAAAAGCTGCTCGAAAGAAAATGCATAATTGTGATTGGGAGAGTTGGAGGAAGAAGAGAGGGGGTTGCAAAAAGAATCGTAGAGGAAGCAGCGGCCAAGGGCTTGAGCACAACCGTGCTAGACACCTACGGGCTCTTCAGCGATATACCGCTCGAGCCTGTTAAACCCCTCCTCCCATACCGGCTCGTATCAACCTACTTGCCGCTCGTCCTACCTTCGCTGCCCGGTCCTCGCACCTCTAGCGCAGAGGTGGCCGCAGCAGATGCGGTCGCCGATTCCTCGACGCTTAGCGGCTGCCTAGCCAAGCTCGCTTCACGAGCGGACGTTGGAGCCAGAATAGCCCACCTCAAGCTTTCTATGCTTTCAGCCTTCATTACAGACGGCGAGATCTTGCCGAAGCTGGACAGATCGAGGATCGAGTTGGCAGTAGCTCCCACAATGTTCAGGAAAGCTTTGACGTTGCTTTGGATATTTTACTTTAAAAGTTTGAACAAACCCCCGCCAAACGTGATCGTAATCGGGGAAGGCGGTTTAACCGCCCAAGAAGGCGAGTGGGTCTGGCCTATACTCGAAGAGCTCGCTATGCAGGGAGCTGTCATCGTTCTGCTGGATCGAGCTGTGAGACGCCAGCACCTGCAGTACACGATCGTCCTCGCGGACATAACCCAAGAAGCTCGAATGGGGGTGCTGAAGTATAGGCTCCCGGTACCGCCCGAGGACATGGAAGGCCGGAAAGTGGTGGTAGTGGAGGGGGGCGCATCCTCGTATAGAATCGATTTCTGACGTTGGCGTAGCGGCTTAAAGCCGATGCGGCTCTCGCCAGTCTCGTGACTTCGCTGCGCTAACCTTAAAAACCTCCATACACAGCGTAAGAACGCCCGATGACGATCGGCGCGCTGTTGGCAGCGCGCCAACAGCCGAGGGCAAAACGGGGCCCGTGGCCTAGCACGGAAAAGCCTGCTGTCGCGCCGAGGGCGGCGACCCGAGGGGGCCGCAAGCCTCCTAAGCCGCAGAACCCGGGTTCAAATCCCGGCGGGCCCGCCATGTTCCTGGCGAGTTGGTTTAGCTCTACGCGTCTCAAACCTCGGTAAATTGTGTAGCCTTTTCAGCAAGGCTTCCGTGCAAGTGAGCTTTTTATATCAAAGTGAATTTTTAAGAAAACTCTTAGATTGTATCAAAGAATTAAACGTAAAAGCATTACGGATGAAGCGTAGTCACGGGCGTGTAAGTGTTTAAAATTCGTTTTTAACTAGTTTTTACAGCCTTGATGGCGAGGTCGTATGCTACCTCCTCCAGGTTCACCACGAGAACACCGTTAGTAGCCTTTGTAAGCCATGAACGCTTCGCAGATCCTTTCCAAGTATCCCAAATTTCCACCTTGTACTCGCCATCAGCTAATCCGATAAGCTTGATAGCGACGTCGCGTGCTGGTTCGAAGCTCTCGTTGCGCACGATTTTCCACCAAGATGCGTCCGGGTTCTTTACCCAAGCTAGAGCCAAGGTGCCGTTGGTGAGCCCGTATACCCTCACTTTTGCCTTTTTCAAGGCTGCTCCCTCGAAGCGCACGTAGTCTATAGTGTACCAGTCGACGCCAAGGTTGTCCAGCCTGATCTCGTGCACACCCTGCGGGACTTCGAGGACTACGTCCGTGTCGTACTCCCTTGCGAACGCGTCGTACTTCCCGTCTCTGTCAGGTAGCTCCACCCGCTTCGCCAGCACGCCGTCCACGTATACAGCCAGCACAGCGCCGGCGCGCGAAACCGAGTTCACGTGAACGACAACTCTACCACCTCGCGGGAAGGTGACCCTGAACGTGGGGTTGTTCCTCAGGTCTGGGTGCGACTCACCCTGGATGAAAGTGGGAATCTGAGAAGTGTCCCCCTCTACCGTTCCATCGAGCTTGACCTCGAAGAAGCTCTCCAGGGGGCGCGCCCAACCCAGAGACGGGTAAACCACGACATCTGAGATTTCTTCACCGCTCAGATCGGTCGGGAGCATAAGCTCGGTCTCCAGGCGCTTAAAGCCTGACGCAGCTGGGTCGATACCCTTCAAGAAGTCGGCAACGGCTTTGAAGTGGTAGTACAGGTTGTACGGGTGTATGTAGTTGTCCCACCACCAGGACATCGCCGTCGCGGGCGAGCCCGCCATCACGGTCGCCCAGAGGCCGTCGTGCAGGCCCACCCCCTCCCTGTCGAGGTAGTAGAGCGGCTTATCGGTGAGACCCTCCCACCGCCAGTCGACGCCGAACTCCGTCACGAGTACTGGTTTGCGGTAGCGCTCCCAAGCCCTCCTAACGATGTCGTACAGTGTACCGGCGACATCCTGGAAGCCTTCAGGACCATACTTGTGGACGGTAATGAAGTCGATCTCGCCGAGCTGCCACACGAGCGGGTCGAGGTTGGGGTTTGCGAAGCTGGTTGTGACCATTCTCTTGTAGGGGTCGAGCCGCTTCAGGTAGGCCGCCATCTCCGCGTGCCACCGAGCAACGTTCTCCCTAACGGACATGTAGTTGTCCGTCAAGTCCACCTCGTTCCACAGCTCCCAAGCGAGCAGGCTGGTGGAGTAGCCCCAACGGGCGACGATGTACCTTAGCCTCTTCTTGAAGAGCCCCTTCGCCTCCTCGCTAGTCCAGAACTCTTCGGGCTTGGAGAGAGGTCCGCCTCTAGCCTTGTTGTACGGGTTCTCGCTCCACTGGGGGTTCGCCTGCGTCGAGAGCTGCCCGTGGTTCATCAAGCACAGGACGACGCGAATCCCGTAGCGCTCGGCGAGCTCGAGCACGTAGTCGAGCCTCCAAGCCTCCTCCAGGTCGTAACGTCCGAGCTGCTTCCACTCGATTCCGAAGCGCCAGGGAGCCATCCATATCCTAACCAAGTTGACGCCCGACGCGGCCATCGCGCGGAACCACTCGTCGTAATCGTAGGTCCCCCGCGAGCCGGACCAGCAGACATCAAGCCCCACGAAAAAGTTGGAGCTACCGTTGTCGAATTCGAAGTACCTGGAGTCGCGCCCGCTCACCCTAGCGAAACCCGGTTGACCGGAGGGTTCGACCTCGAAACTGTAGACGGGAGTTCTCTTCGAAGAGCCTTTGCTCACAGCCTCCACGTAAAACTCGTAACGGCCGGCTTTCACCGGTGTAAACCTGACCTTCCAACAGGGTTGACCTACCGGTTCGAGCCTTTCGGTGTTGCCAAGCAGCACCCTTCTGTAATCCTGATAATAGAAAGCGGGAAGCGCGAGCACTTTACCCTCTGGGTCTGTGATGAACGCTGTAACGTTGACGTCTTCAGGATCGAACTGGTTACCTATGTAACCCGTAACGTTCACGTCTATTTCGACGCGAGAGTAGAGACACGCCCTAGGAGGGTTGATACCCAAAACCTCGACGTTCTGCACGGCTGAGTACGCTTCCCGCCGCCATAAAAAGTTGACAACCGCTACGGATAGCAGGGCCAGGACCGCTAATAAGATCACCCATCTCCAACGCACGCAGCGATTCAGCTCCGCCATTTAATGTGTTTTACTCCAGCGGACACGCTGCGAGCGCGGGCGCAGAACTTTTCAGGGGGGTTTCGCCGAGAAACCGTGGTTATAGATACCGCTCAGATCCTAGAGTCGCTCGGTTACTCCTATTACCGCGAGGTCGAGACGGGAAGCGAGCCTCCCAGAGCTAGCTTGCGATTCGCCGACCTACTGCCAGGGCTGGCGGGAACACCGCTGGGCGGGGAGTACCTTTACGAGCACCAGCTGGAAGCGTTGAAGCATCTGGAAGAAGGTAAAAACGTGGTGCTGATCGCCGGTACCGGTAGCGGCAAAACCGAAGCCTGGTTTCTCTACGCTGCCAGGAAAGGGGTGAGAGCGCTGGCGCTCTACCCGACTCTGGCGCTCGCTAACGACCAGGTGCAGAGGTTGAGCGCCTACTGTTCCCAGCTGGGTGCGGAGATGGCGCAGGTGGACTCTCCAAGCGTACAAGCGGCTGGCAGCGCGGGGAGAAGGACAATAAGGGAGAGGTTGGGGAGAGCTCTCGTCGTAGCGAGCAACCCGGCATTCCTCATGCAGGACCTTAAGCGCTACGCTTCATCTCCCTCGAAAGGGTTTCTCATCCCTTCGATCCACCGCTTTGGCCTGCTCGTGCTCGATGAGCTCGACTTCTACAGCCCGCGCGAACTCGCTCTTATCGTAGGCATGCTGAGAGTTTTCGCTGAGATGGGGTGGAAGCCCCAAGTGGCTGTGCTGACAGCCACGTTGAGCAACCCCGAGGAGATGGCTGACATCCTCCGCGAGATCAACGGTAGGGAGGCGGCTGTGGTAAAGGGCGAACCCTTCAGGGTGCCCAACAGGCTCTACGTGGTTTTGGGCAGGAATTTGGAGAAGCTTAGAACGCTGCTCATCGAGAGAGTCGGCGATGTCGAAAAGCTGAGCGTGGGCGAGGACGTCAAGAGAGCGCTTCTCGATCCGGAAGAGTTCAGGAAGAGCGCTTACAAGGTCGTGCTAGCCTTGAGAGCGGCCGGCATCGAAGCCGAAATCCCCCATGTCGACCCTCTCGAGCTTTTAACCCGCTACGTCGAAGATGATGGTGTAACGCTCGTATTTACAAGGAGCGTGGGAGCGGCCGAGGAGGTCGCTCGAAAGCTTAGGCAAAGGCTGGGTTCCAGAGAGCTCGGCGGCATAGCTGTGCACCATCACCTTGTATCGAAAGAGGAACGGAGAAGGGTGGAGGAAGGAGCCAGGCTTGGAGCCGTGAAGATCCTGGTCACCCCTAGAACGCTAGTGCAGGGCATAGACATCGGCACGGTGGTTCGCGTCGTGCACCTAGGCTTACCTGACGACGTGAGAGAGTTCTGGCAGCGCGAAGGGAGGAAAGGTAGGCGCCGTTCGATCCCCTTCACAGAGACGGTAATAGTGCCGTACACAAGGTGGGACCGGGAGCTGCTCACCAGGGGCTTCGAAGCTCTCAAGAAGTGGCTTAACCTGCCCTTGGAGAAAACCGTTGTAAACAGAGAAAACAAGTACGCGCTGCTGTTCACCGGGCTTTTCAAGCTGGTATCCACCAGAACCCTGAATTTGAGACCTTGCGAAGAGGAGCTAAGACTTCTTCAAGAGCTTGGTCTCGCTAAGGGCGGCGAGCTGACTGCGAAGGGAAGGCGGACTTGGCACATGCTGAATTTCTACGAGTACGGTCCCCCTTACGGCGTAAAACGCGTGAAAACCTCAGAGGGGGGAGTCGAGTACCTGCAAGAGGCGTCGCATGTGGATGTAGTCGAGAAGCTCCAGCCAGGTTGCTTCGATTTCACATCGGACTTCCTCGTGACTAACCTCCGCGTCACGAAGGGCAGGTGGGTGACGCTCGTCGAGGAGGAGCGCCCAACACTACATACCGTGTATAAACACGAGTTTCTCGCAACAGCGTACGAGGAGTACAAGAAGGTGAAAGCTCAATGGGGCGAGGAAGGGGACCTGTGGAGGGACTACGTGAGGGGCCTACTGAGGTCGGAGGTCATATGCACGATGCACCCGCCGACGAAAGGTTTCGGCTCCTACCTGGAGGTGCCCTACAGGGTCGTGTGGATCGTCGACGGGGAGGGCGTGCGCTTGAAAGTGGTCGGCGACAGAACCTACGTGTACAGGCCGAGGCGCGCGATCGATGTGCCCTCGACGACGATGGGTAGGTACGAGGACTACAGCTACGGGAGGCTCTACGAACTGGAACCTTCCATCGATCTGGAGCTGGCTAGGCTGGGCTTAGCGCTCGTCAAGGTAGTTCTCCGAAGGGTCTTCTCGATCGGCTTGAAGAGGGTAAGCTACGACCTGTCAGCCGTAGGGAGCAGGAAGCTTCTAGTGCTCTTCGAGGACGACGCGGCCGGCCTCATCGAAAAGCTCGATTGGCTTGAAGTGAGACGCGCGGTTGAACGGTACGAGCCAGACGAGCTCGACGAGATCCTTATCGAGCAGGTTGACGACATGGCTCACGCTAAGCTCGTGGAGATCGGCTACAGGTGGGAGCTGGCGAAAGCGCACGCGCTAACCGTGCTCGACACTGTGGTGGCTTCGGAGAGGGTGAGACTGTCGCTGGGTGGGGTTGAAGTGTTCGTGCCAAGACCCTCTAAGTCTCTGAAACTGCTATCCCTGGACACCCTGAGAGTGCCCTTAACAGATAATGGGGAGGTTGCGCTGGTCTATCTAGCCGTGTTCGACGGTGAGGAAGTTCACAGCTTTAGGCTTCTGAAGGAGTTCCACCTGGTCGATAAAGCTTCAGCTGCGGTTGTGCAGAGCGTAGCTGGCTACGTGAACGAAGGATTTAACATTGCAGTGCACGACTTCGATAGAGTTGGTGAGGATCTTAGCGCCGGCGGGTTGGCTGGTCTCAAAGCCCTTCTAACCGGTCTCAGGGGGGATGGTGCACTCGTTGACGTAGCCGAGCTGTCAGCCGAGAAGCTTGGCGCTCGCATCGGAGCCGACGAGCTGGCATCTTACCTCGGGTTGCGGATGAGGTATACGCTGGACGATATACGTAGGGAGCACGAGGAGAGCCTGAAGAGAATCAGGCAGTTACCCTACGCTAGGTGGCTACAATTCACGCAGTACCTCTCCAAGAAAGCGGACGAGTACTTGGGCGAGAGGGCGAGGAACATCTACCTGTGTTATCTAGCCCTACGAGAATTCAAGAGCGAAGCCGAGCGTGCCCCAGCACTCAACCTTTCAGCTCCCGGAAACGGCTCATCGTAAACCTTGTTCAGCTGTCCAATTCCGTCTTTCCTCTATCTACTAGCAAAAAGTAGAAAAACTTTGGGGAGAGCGTAAACTCGGTATGAGGAGGGCGGAGTCCGTAGTTAGGGAAGTAGCGGAAGCTTTGAGAAGTAACGGCTACGATGTGGTGTTGAGAGAGGGCGAGCCCTTCGAGCTTATCGCTTCGAGAAAGGGCGTTACAGCTTGCATCGCCTTCATCGATAAGGGCGGAGGTTTGAGCAAGCTTTCGGTTAGACCCGGTTGCGGTAGCGGTCTTTCAGTTATCGATTGCAGCAATGCTGAGCGCGTAAAGGAGTGCGTTGAACGCCTCCTCCAGATCCTAGAAGCGTGGGCTGCGGGCGCGGAGAAATAACGAGAAAGCTTATTTTGTAGCGCTATTCCTCACGCGCGATGAGGCTGGGTATATCCACGTACTCCTACTGGCACTTCAAAGGGCCTAAACTCCCCCTCAAGGACTACATCGAGATGGCGTGGCGCGACGGCTTCGACGGTGTGGAGGTTCTCGTCAACCACGTTGAATCCCGCTCGAGGAGCTACCTTAGGGGTATTAGGCGGTTAACGCTCGAGTACGGTATACCGGTTTACGCTTTAGCTATCCACAACAACTTCGTGAAAACCGATCCAGCTGAGCGGGAAGCTCAAGTCAAGTATGTTGTCGAGTGGCTCGAAGCAGCGTACGAGCTGGGTGCCAGCATTGTTCGAATAAACTCGGGGAGGTGGGGGACCGTGAAGAGCTTCGATGAGCTCATGGCTAGGAGGGGTGTGGAGCCTCCCATCGAGGGTTACAGCGAGGAGGACGCTGTAGGGTGGGTGGTCGACTGCATTTACCGCTGTCTCGACAGGGCCGAGGAGCTCGGAGTGACGCTGGGGCTGGAGAACCACTGGGGGTTGACGACGAGAGCTGAGACCATGCTGAAGATACTGCGCAGGGTGAATTCTAGGTACTTCGGCGCTATCATGGACACCGGCAACTTCGTGTACGACACTTACAGCGAGCTAGAGGCGATAGCCCCCTACACGGTTATGGTGCACGCGAAAACCTACTTCGGCGGCGGAGAGTGGTACACGCTGGATATCGACTACGAGAGAGTGTTCGGGATTTTAAGGAGCGCGGGGTTCAAGGGTTGGGTCTCTCTCGAGTACGAAGGAAAAGAAGACTACGCGACGGGAATCAGAAAGAGCAGAGAGCTGCTGCTCAAGCACGTTCGGTGCTAGAGTGTTTATTTATAACTTCTTCCACCTCTTTTCGGTTAACCGTTAAAGGAGGGCGCTCAGGGGCTAGACCTCCCGGTCTCCTCATTACGAACAGCACGAGCAGCGCGCCCAGTACTATGTAAGATAGGTAGTTCACGTCAAAGGGGACTGGCAGGAGCCGCTTAGCGAAAAGTACCGTACGGTCGAATGCCAGGTAGACCGCCGCGCCCAGGAGCGGCCCCTTGGGGTTGCCGCGGCCTCCCACGGTGACCATCAGCACCACGAGGAAGGTTCGAGAAACCGTGAAATCGTCGGGGTTCACCGACCCCATGTAGAAAGCGTAAAGAACGCCTGCCGCAGCCGCCATCCCCGAACCTAAGGCCATAGCCCACGCGCGCGCTCGCGCCACGTCTTTGCCGTAAGCCGCGGCTGCAACTTCGTCGTCCCTGATTGCCCTGAGGAGCCTGCCGAATGGGGATGTGGAAAGCCTGTACTCGAGGAGCCAAGCTCCCGCCGCGAAGGTCGCCGAGAGGAGCATCATCGAAAGCTCGCGCAGCGGGCTGGGAAGCCACGCGAATACATCCACCACGCCGGCGCCAAAGGTGCCTCCAACGAGAGGCTCGTAGTTGCGAGCGATTACCCTAACGATCTCGCTGAACGCGATGAGAGTTATCGCGAGGTAGTCCTCGCGGAGGCGGAGCGCGGGGTAGCTGGCTATAACGCCGAGAAACATCGCTAAAGGCACTGCAACGGCAAGGGGAACGAGAAACAGGGTGAGACCTAGGAGCGGGTTCGCAGAAACCTTAGCCGAGAGAAGGGTAGCGTAGTAGTAGCTGCGTAGCTTAAACTCGCCTTCCCAGGCGATCCCCGATAGCGCCGCGCCGAGCCTAGTCGTAAGCGCTCCAACGGCGAAAGCTCCTATAGCGAAGAAAGCCGCTTTCGCGAAGTCGGGAAGACCCAACTCGCCGTAGACAAGCTCCATTGACGTTGACAGGATCACGTAGATCGAGTAGAGAGTACCTAAGCTTATTAAGAAAGCTAGGAACTCCGACGTAGCCACCACCCTCTACCGCTCCACAAGCCCGAGAGCCCCCTCGGCGACACTAGAAGAGTGCATATGATGGCTGCGAAAGTGAGGAGAGGCCTGTACGCCGTGCTCACTCCCAACCCCGCCAGCTGGTAGGAGAGCACCGTTTCGGATACGCCTATCAGATAGGCTCCCGCGACGCTCCCGCCTATGCTGCCGATACCTCCAACCGTTACGGCGGCAAACATCGACAACAGCATAGACCAGCCAGTGTCCGGGTTGACCATGACCCTGAAAGGTAGGAAGACACCGGCTGTCGCTGCCAGCGCGCCAGCAAGGAACCAGCTCACGGCGAAGACGCGTTTGACGTCTATCCCGAGGGTTTGTGCCAAATTGGGGTTCTCTATCGCGGCTCGCATAGCCGCTCCCAGCTTCGTCTTATACAGCAGCATGTAGAGCGAAAGCAGTAGCGCAAAGGTAGACGCTGTGGACGCGATGAGCACGCCGGGAACTTGAACTCCCGCTACTTCGACGAGGAAATCGTCGAACATGAACAGCCTTGTGTAAACCTTGAGCCACTGCTGCATGAGATCCGCGTACACGTGAAGCGAGTACCGAATCACCATGTCCAAAGCCATTGAAACAACCATGAGCGTCACTAGATCGGCTCTCCCGCGCAGCGGCTCGAATACGAGTAGGTAAGCTAGGAGCGAGACAACCCCGCCGGCCGCGAAAGCCACAGGTATGCACGCGTAGGGTGTTACTCTCGCGGCCACGCTAAAGGTATAGGCC
>Ga0209225_1002435_pt1 | contig 16807 bp, 13 predicted proteins | sample WasSprMetagenome_FD_184732 | JGI IMG/M metagenome (GOLD analysis project Ga0209225, IMG submission 184732) | Sulfidic aquatic microbial communities from Washburn Spring, Yellowstone National Park, USA - WS (SPAdes) (version 3) | ecosystem: Environmental > Aquatic > Thermal springs > Hot (42-90C)...
TTTAATATATTGACAGCCCCTAACAGCAATTACACAGCTAAGACAAGCAGTTGCTCTAGCGTAAGACACGTCAAACTCAAAGCCGCACTTAGGGCACCTCAAAACCCTTCTACCCCCAATTCTGAGCGACACGCCCACCACCACAAAGCAGCAATACACAGCACTATAAGAATGTCAGGCAGAGGAAATATAAGCACAGCAAGCCCAAAATTCTCTCACTAGCCAAATAGCCAGGTCTTCAAGAAAAACCGTCACAAGGATAGCGTTTTTAGACTTGTAAAGCAATAGATATTGTAAAGGGGCTGCTCTTGATAAAATCCATAGCAATTGAGAATTTGAGGAGCAAATGCTTTAGGCCTGCTCGTGGTGTGTCTATGCGAGTGGCTGTTCTTAGTAAGCACTGAGCTGTTGTAGAGGTGTTTTCTCTTTGGGTTTTGTTATCCCCTCCTTTTCATAGCCCTAGTTATTAGTGCTGTGCCTGCTCCTATCATTGCTATTCCCGCTAGTGTTGCTATCCATAGGAGCTTCACCACCATTGGCATTGCTATTGCTGTAGAGTGAAGCTCTTCGCTAATGCTCTGAACCTTCCTCATATAGTTCGTAGCGTTGTTAATGCTATTGGCAAGCTCTTCACTCATACCGCATAGCCCCATCCATGAGATTACCGGGTTGCAGAGAACATTCCTAATCCTGTCTATCGCACTGCTCAGCTTTTCAAGAGCTCTGAGAGTATTTTGATACTCTAGAGAATGCGTTACATTGTAAAGAGCTTCAATATCACTTCTACTCCTCTCAAGCCTCTCAAAAACCTCCACAGCCATGAAACCCGCTAGCAAACCCACTAACAGCAAGCATAGCCCAAAACCCAGCAAGAAACCACTACCAGTTGAAGCTAATCACACCACCCCAAACCTATTCCAGAAAACTATAGCGCTACACACAGTGAAGCCTATAACAGGCTCACCACTAGCGCCAATCGGCTTCTTGAAAACAGCTTTAACAACCTCAACATCACTACGACCCCCACACAAAATAATAGCATCAACCTTTGCAAGCTTTTCAAACAAAATGGTATAGAAAGACTCCCCCAGACTTAAGCTATAACACAGTAACACCTACAACTTCATTCAACTTCTTTAAGTGTATGGTTTCATCTCTATCTAATAGAAACACATACATTCTATTCTTTTCGTGAGTTAATCGGAACGCTTATGTAAAGTCAACTCCTTCTCACCAGAACACTAATGCAAAGCACTCTGAAGTCTCTATGAATGTTCTGATTAACTTCATAAAGGCTTTTAAAGATAAGCTTAAGAAAATCTCAAATAGCATACAGCCTCCGTGGAAACTCCCAAAAGGGAGTAGAAAGCTATAGAGACGTTTGGAAGCATCAAGGTCAAGGCAAACCAGAAACTCCCAAAAGGGAGTAGAAAGTCACTTACAGTGCGCTCAATGAGTTTTTCACACCATGTAAATGATCCTCACACCAAGCCCTGAGCCACTATGTGGCTAGAGTTGTTTTAAAACTTCGATAAGTTTCTTAATGCTGCATGAAGGTATGTATATGTGGGCGTGGCTCTTCTTAATCATGTTGGAGGGGCAGAAGGCTATGGAGATGTCGCAGTATTTGAACATGCCCAGGTCGTTAATGCTGTCGCCAATGCAAATCACTTTGCTTGGCTTTATGCCCTTCTCATAGAGGAAGTCCGTGAGGGCCATGCCCTTGCTGTGAAAGTCTGTGTAGCTCTTAGCGAAGCCTGTTAGCCTCCCATCAACAGCTTCAACCTCTACACCAATGCAAGCATCAAACCTCAGCTCTTTAACAACTCTTTCGCATAGCATGCCCCCGGTAACAGCTATGAAGAGATCCCCCGGCCTGCTGCGCTTAAACTCGACAAGCTCCTCTATTCCACACCTCCACGGAATGGAGCTGAGAATCTTCTTGAAAACCTCTAGGCTAGTGCCCTTAACAAGCCTTAGCTCCAAATAAACCCACTCATCATATGCTATAAGCCCGCTGAAAAAGAGATGTGCATACCCATCAAACCTATTACCAACCCCCAGAACCCTCTTAACAAAATGCCAACTACTCCTAACAGGAGTCAGCACACCATCAACATCAAAAGCATATACAATCACAGCCACCAGCACCTCACAACTAAAAACTCGAATTATTGCCAGACTTGATAAAAAGCTCTGCACAACTATGAAGAAAAGAGATTTGCGTAACAATTAAGCCAACAGAGAATTGCTTATCTAAATAACCCATCCCCATACTTAAAAAGTAGATTCTCTTGAAAGGCTTGAGAATGCAAATCCGAGGCTTGAGGAGCTAGGGTTTTAGAGGCTGTTGCAGAACTGGCGATAAGTTTATAAGTTTAAATAGCTGTAATCAGCTGTAAACACTTGATACATTGCGTTGAGTGAGCAATATTTAACAACTAGCGAGTTCGCCAAAATTATTGGTGTGTCTAGGAGTACTGTGATTAGCTGGATTAAGAGTGGTAGGATTGTTGCTTATAGTGTTCACGGTAAGTGGAGGATTCCCTATAGCGAGGTTGAGAGGGTTCTTAGAGGTGTTCAGAGGGTCAGGCGTGTAGCTATATACGCTAGAGTCTCTTCGAACACTCAGAGAAATGATTTAGAGAGACAGGTTGATGCATTAAAGCTCTGGGTCTCTAAGAACTTTCCAAACGCTGAGTACGTTGTTGTTACAGATGTTACTAGCGGGTTGAATGAGGATAGGAGGGGGCTGAGAAAGCTCATTGAAATGGCTAAGAGGAGAGAGATACAAGCAGTAGTAGTAGCATATAGAGACAGATTAACTAGGTTTGGGTTCGAGTACCTCAAGACCCTCTTTAACATTCTTGGTGTAGATGTTTATGTAGCGTTCCAGGAGGAGCCGAAGAACTATGTTCAGGAGCTTGTAGAGGACTTTGTAGAGATCGTGACTTCCTTCGCCTCTAGAATCTACGGTAAGAGGTCTAAGAGGTATAAGGAGGTGGTGAGCTGTATTGGAGAAGCTGTCAAAGACTCTAACTAAAACTGTTGCTCTTGAGTGTTACGCAAATAGGTATGCTAGGATGGTTCTTAGGGAGATAGAGAGTGCTTATAGGGAGATGCTTGTAGAGATGGTGAGCTACGCTGTTGAGCACAAGGCGTCGCAGAGCACTTTGCATAAAGTCTTCTATAAGAGGTTTAGGGAGAGGTACCCACGGCTACCAACCAGGGTGATTAAGGGTGCTTATAGGGATGCTGTTAGAAGAGCTAAGAGCTTTAGGGAGCGTATGAAGAGGGGTAAGGTGTACAAGGATAAGCCAGAGGTTAGGAGAGTAACAATAACATACTCAGACTCACAGGACTGGAGGCTAGAAGACGGAGTCATTAAGTTGAGGACTCATATGGGTTGGGTTGAGCTTCGCTACAGAAACCATAAACAACTATGCAGATATCTCTACAGTGGTTGGAGGTTAGCTAATGAGTTGAGGTTTAAGATTCTGGGTAAGAAAGTAGTTATGTATTTATCATTTACTAGAGAGTTTGAGGTTGGCTATGACCTTAGAAACGTTGTTGCTGTAGATGTTAATGAAAACAATGCTACTGTAGCGTTGTTTAAAGATGGTGCTCTTGCAGATGTCTACAGAGTCGAGACCAGTCTTGGAGGGATTGCTATTGCCTACTCCGAGAGGAGGAAGAGGATAACACAAGGTAAGTCGACAAAGAGTAGAGAGGTCAAGAAGAGGCTTAAGAATCTTCGTGAAAAAAAGAGAAAGCTAGATGTATTGAGGAAGGTAGCGAAGTTCATAGAGACTCTTGCTATTGAGAACAGAGCTGTTGTAGTTGTTGGCAATATTAACGAGAAGGCTAAGGAGAAGATGGAGAGGGGTGCTAGTAACAAGCTGAGGCACAGGATTCATCAGTGGAGTGTTAAGAAGTTAATTGAGCTACTTGATGAGAAGCCCATACACGTCGTCAAAGTCTCTGAGAGGGGAACATCATCTAGAGACCCGTTCACAGGTCTTAGAATCAATGAATACAAGCCCCTAGTGATCCGCTCTGCGGTGAAGGGGTTTAAGAGAGTGAAAGTAATGAAAATAGTTCTCAGAGTAGCAAAGATAGGTGGAAGAGCTCTTGAAAGAGATGTTGTAGGGGTGATAAACATTGGGTTAAAGTACCTAAACACAGATGGGAGCCCCGTGGCGTTGGGCTCTACAGGCATTCATGAAGTGCAGGCAAAGCAAGTGAACCCACATAGAGGTGCAACCCATCTAACGGAATCACAATTCACAGATAACATCGAGTACCGTTAGCGGGGAAATGCAGTGTGCATGGAGCGGAGAAGAGTATGGGTATTATAAGTGCAAGATCTATGTGTATGTCGCTCAATGGAAATCACTAGTGGTTTTTGTCGTGAGTGGTGAAAGTGTGTTGTATTCGTAGCTATTCTCATCAAATTCTATTCCAAGTCTTGTATGCATTTCTAGCACTTTCCTTCTAATGCTTAGGAGTAGAGAAAATATTCCTCAATATAGGTGCTGTTTCATAGGAAATATTTTCTCTACCCAGTTCTTGTCTGGGCATCAGAGGTGTATATACCTTAATACTTGAATAGTAACTATAAGCTTTTTTGCTGACATCTATCATATGTAGTGTAATAGTGTCTCTTAAAGCTGTTTATATATGTGGTTGGTGAGTAGGTTTTGAGTGTTAGGAGTCTCAGTACCAAGGATTTTGAGAGGATTTCGCTTGATGAGGCTTTTAAGATGCTGGGTTCTGGGCCTAATGGATTGAGTGAGGATGAGGCGAGAAGGAGGCTGAGTGTTTATGGGCCTAATGTTGTTGAAGAGAAGAAGGAGAGTCCTTTGCTAGGGTTTCTAAAGAGGTTTTGGGGGCCAATGCCTTGGCTTTTAGAAGTGGCTATACTGCTCTCCCTCATTATTGGGCACACTATTGAGGCTATCATAATTGCAAGTCTTCTTCTAATTAATGCCGTTGTTGGGTTTCTGCATCAGGAGTCTAGCAGAAAGGTTCTAGAAATGTTGAGATCTAGGCTAGCTCCAAGGGCTAAGGTTTTGAGGAGTGGGGGTCTCAAGACTATAGAGGCTGGCCTTGTGGTTCCAGGCGATGTTGTTGTAGTTGAGCTTGGCGATGTTGTTCCAGCAGATTGCAAGGTTGTGGAGGGGGAGCTCTCTGTTGATCAATCTATTCTAACTGGAGAGAGCCTTCCTGTTGATGTATCTTCTAATGGAATTCTATTCGCAGGCTCCATTATTAAGAGGGGCAGGGCTAAGTGCCTTGTTGTAAATACTGGTAAGAACACGTATTTTGGGAAGACTGTGGAGCTTGTTAAAATAGCGAGACCGAAGTCACATCAACAAGAAGTGATGCTGGCAATAACGAAGTACTCCATGTACATAGGTGTAGCGGTAATGATAGCGGCAAGCATTTACACATATGTATCTGGTTTAAAGAATGCGCTCATCTCTATTCTGACTTTTGACGTAGCTATATTGATGGGGTGTGTGCCTGTAGCTCTTCCAGCAGTCATGACAATTATGCAGGCTGCTGGAGCAAGAGAATTAGCGCAAAAAGGTGTTTTGGTCTCGAGACTGGATGCTGTTGAAGATGCTGCTTCGGTAGATGTGCTATGCCTCGATAAGACAGGGACTATCACGATGGGATCTCTCGAAGTTAGTGAAGTGATCCCCATTGATCCACATGGCGAGAAAGAGGTGATAGAGCTGGCTCTATATGCCTCTGCCGAGGATACGCAGGATCCAATAGATAGCGCGATTCTGAGGAAGGCTAAGGAGCTTAGGGTTGTTAGGAGGGGGAAGCAAATATCTTTCACACCATTTGATCCCACAATTAAGAGGAGTGAGGGGGTTGTCGAGCTCGATGGGAAGAGGATTAGAGCGGCTAAGGGAGCGCCCCAGGTGATAATCAGCTTGTGTTCAGAAACCCCTTCAGGCTTAGAGCAAACCCTGGAGAAGCTTGCTGAGAGGGGGTTTAGAACACTGCTTGTTGCGTATGGTGAGGAGGGTGGGAAAATGAGTATAGCTGGGATTATTGCTTTTTCTGATCCTCCAAGACCTGACTCAGCAGATCTTATAGGGAAGCTGAAGAGCCTCTTCGTAAAGCCGATGATGCTGACTGGAGATAGCTTTCCAATAGCTAAGGAGATTGCGCTGAAGGTGGGGATAGGGGGAAGAGGGTATTCATTCTCGCATGCGAGAGAAAAGCTCCCTCAAGTCATTGAGGATGTTGATTTTATTGCTGAGGTGTATCCAGAGGACAAGTATGTTGTGGTCAAGGCGTTGCAGGGAAGAGGGCATATGGTCGGTATGACTGGGGATGGAGTTAACGACGCTCCAGCACTTAGGCAAGCAGAGCTTGGCATAGCTGTGAGCAACGCTACTGATGTTGCGAAGAGCTCTGCTGGTGTAGTTCTCCTAACCCCTGGGCTTAGAGGCATAGTTGATGTTATAGATGTTAGCAGGAGGGTGTATCAGAGAGCCCTCACCTGGATACTTAACAAAGTTGCAAAAGTGGTTCAGTTCACATTTCTCCTAACCCTCGGGCTAATATGGCTTCGCTATGACGTGCTAACCCTGATGGGTATGGCACTCCTCGTATTCGCCAACGACTTTGCTACAATGTCTCTCTCAACAGATAATGCAGAGCCCTCGCTTAGCCCAAGAAAGTGGAACATAAAGAACCTCATGATATCATCCTCAACTATAGGAGTTGCTCTGCTGATAGAAGCTCTCTTAGCTATTTACCTAGGGGTTCACATCTTCAACCTTAGCAAGGGAGGAATGCAAACCTTTATACTGCTCACAATGGTCTTCACAAGCCAGTTCAGGGTTCTGATACTCAGAGAAAGGAGGTGGTTCTGGAGCAGCAGACCAGGGAGAGAACTCACATTATCCATAATTGGTGTAACCATAGCCTTCCTCGCTCTGGGAACCTTAGGAGTTATAGTAGAGCCCATTCCAACAACCGCAGCACTCTTCTCACTAGCCTACTCAGCAATCTTCACACTAGGTATAGACCCACTAAAAGTATTTATAATCAGAAAGACGGGTTTACTTGGCTAACACAGACCAGCAACTCTAAAGAGGCATCCCAATCATCATAGTTCTAAATAGCTAATTATGTACAGGACTTTCAACCCATTCTAAACTATACTATGAATGCATTGAGCAATGTATATAAATGTTTTAAAAACCAGAGTTTAAATTTTGATCAAACCCAATCTTTTTCAGGTGTTGTGTATTGAAGGTTTTAGTAATTTCTGATGTTCATGGCAATGCAGATGCTTTGAAAACTGTTCTAGATGCTGCTCCAAGATATGACTATGTCTGGGTCTTGGGAGATTTAGTTGACTATGGTCCTGAGCCACACGTTGTTGTGGATATTGTGAAGAGCTTAAAGCCAGATGCAATTGTTATGGGCAACCATGACTATGCTGTCGCCTTTAACACTGATTGCAGATGTGCACAAGAACTTCACGACCTCAGCGTGTACACTAGGATGAGCATTTCTTACAAGCTTCTGTCTAGAGAGCAGATTGAGTGGCTTAAGATACTTAGGCATAGAGCAAGGCTTGAGCTATTCTCTAAAAGGATATATGTTGTTCATGGAGCTCCAAGAAACCCTCTTTACGGCTACCTAAAGCCAGAACTACCTATAGAAGTTCTTGAAGAAATGCTTACAGAAAGCAGCCTTGCTTTAAAACCCAGACCCATAGATGTTGACTATGTTCTTGTTGGACACACCCACATACCAACAAAACTCAGAGTCAAAGAGATTCAAGTACTCAACCCAGGAAGCATAGGGCAGCCAAGAGATGGAGATCCAAGAGCATCCTACGCAATACTTGACTTAGACACTGAGAGTTTTGCAATACACAGAGTTGAGTATCCTATTGACAGGGTTGTTGAAAAACTGAGAACATTAAACCTAGAGCAGAAAATGCTTCAAAAACTCGAAGCAGTATTGAAAAACGGTAGAGTGGTATAGCAACTCCACTTTTAGCAATGTAAGTGAAGAGAAAAAGAGAAAGGCCTGAAGAGATAAAGAAGATATTGAATAGAGTAGCTTTGATAAGACTGCTGTAATCTTATTTCATCTATGCATTTTAAGAGATGTTCAAAACCCTTGTTAGGAATTCAGAGAGTTTGAAGAAATAGGACATATGTGGATTTGTACTTGGGGATCTACACATGGCTGGAAATGTGAGGGGAATTGTTAGAGCTTGTGAAACAGGCTCTGCTAAGGTTAGGAGCTAATAGATATTAAGATTATCCCAGTCGATCTGGCATCCGTATGATGAAGTGTTATACTCTCCCTAAAGGCTTGAAGAACTTAGTGTACCAATACTCTTCTACTGTGGAATTTCTTAGGGATTTTCTAGACTCATCGAGGTTCTATATATCAGTAAAATTTGAAAAACATTTATGAGATTTGAGAAACTGAAATTCGTCTTAGCCCATCTATTAGTTCTGAGTAGGCGAAGCACTATGTTGGAAGACATAGACTTCTCTACCTATACAAATATGGGTATAAAGTACGATAATTAAAATATTTAAGAAAGAAACTCAAATACCAAACCATTTTTCTTTTAGTCTTGGTATACTTGATAATAACTTCTTGGTATATTCGGATCTCGGTTTTGATATTATTTCGTTACGTTCTCCATATTCTACAATTCTTCCTTTGTACATAACAGCGATTTTATCTGCCACATAGAATGCTTGAGAAAGGTCATGTGTTATAAATATTATTGTGGCGTGTTTCTCTTCATTTAGTTGAAAGAGAGTATCAAGTACAGAAAGTCTTGTAGATGCATCTATCATGCTTGTGGGTTCATCGGCTATTAATAGATCTGGTTCAATTATATATGATCTTGCTATTAATATTCTCTGAAGTTGTCCTCCACTTAATTCAAAGGGGTATTTGTTTAATACTTCCATGGGATTTAAACCCAGTCTAATGAGGACAGACTCTATTATTTTAATTGCTTCTTCTCTACCTATTTTGTTTCTGCCAAGCCTCAACTTTATTGCATCCATTAGAGTGCTTAGTACAGATTTTATCGGGTTAAATGATGAATAAGGATCCTGGAAAATTCCCTGCACCTTCCGATAATAATCCTTTTCAGAATATGAATATATATCTCTATCCTCAAGAATTATTTCCCCTTTAGATGGTTTTACTAGTCTTAAAATCATTTTAGCGAGAGTTGTTTTACCACTACCACTTTCGCCAACTAAAGCCAGTATTTCCCCTCTATTTAATGTAAGATTTACATCTATTACTGCAGGAATGATGTTTGTTCTTATATATCCAGAAACATAGTGTTTTGATACATTCCTCAGCTCTAATAAGGGCTCCATAGCTTTATCACCTCTTTACATGTAGCCAGCATGCAACAAAACGATTCTTCTCAACCTCTATGAAGGGTGGTTCCTCCCTTCTACAGATATCCATGGCGAATGGGCATCTTAGATGAAATCTACAGCCAGGTATTGTTAATGTTGTAATTGTACTTGTTTGATCTCTATATAGAGCTTTAGGCTTGTACTCTTTGCGTGACTTGAATTCTTCAAACACCTCTAGGGATTTTATTAATGATTGTGAATATGGGTGTAGAGGTTCTGCTATAAATTCCTCTACCTTTGCAACTTCCATTATTTTACCAGCATACATTACAAGCATTCTATGAACTATTTGCCTTAATGTTGCTACATCATGCGAACTAATTATTACACTTTTAACATACATCTCCCTAAAAATGTTGAGTATAAATTCCAATACCTTTTTCTGTGTAACAACATCCAAAGCCGATGTAGGTTCATCTAATAAGAGTAAAGATGGTCTTAAACTTGTTACTAATGCTATTACAGCTCTTTGCCTCATCCCTCCACTCAATTCAAAAGAATATCTATATATTAATGAGGGGTCAAGCTCTAAATGTTTAAAATATTCTATTAAATGTTGTTTCACTTGATCTTCATTTTCTTTATTAATGGGCATTCCAACCTCATTTAATATATCCACATAGAATTGCCATATTCTTTTAAAGGGATATATTGCATCAAATGCTGCTTGAGGCACGTAGGCTACTTTCTTACCTAATACTTTGCTTTTAAGTTCACTCCAACTAAGTTTAGCTACATTTATACCCTCTACTATTATATCTCCTTCTTCCAAAAATAGAGGAGGAAATATACCTCCACCACTAATCAATTTTAAAACAGTTGTTTTACCACTACCACTTTCGCCAACTATTCCCACAATCTCTCGTGGGTAAATATCAAAATTAACTCCATCAACAGCCCTAACATAGCCATACTCTGTTTTATAACCTCCTTTCAAGTTTCTAACAACAAGAATACCAGTATCATCATGGGGAACACTCATAGCATATACACCTATATATCAAAATCAATGTTACAAAAATTTTAAATATTTATAGTTAAACCCCTATTTGTTGGAGTTTTCTACTAAGTGCTAAAGGCATGAGATATAGTGATAAAACAAGTAGAGATACTATTATTCCTGGAGGTATAAACCACCACCAAGCACCTACAACATAGGCATTCATTACTAGAACTTGGTTTAATACCCATCCCAGTGTAACAACATTTGTTGGACCTAGACCTATTAAACTTATACTGGTTTCAGTGAATATTGCAGATGCGTATACCGTTCCGAATTGTAGAAGAATATATGGTAATATTAAGGGGAATATCTCTCTAAATGCTATTTCAATTGATTTCTTTCCGCTAATTCTAGCCAAATCTATAAATTCTCTTTCCCTTAGCGATAGAGCAAGCGCTCTTATAGCTCTAGCTGGAGCAGGCCATGCAAATAAAGCACCTATTAGAAGTGCTACAAAAAACATACTTCTAACTCTTATTGCACATGCTATTAGTAGTAATAGAGGGACTTGAGGAATCAGCATAAACATGTTTATTATGGTAGATAAAATTTCTCCTACTAATCCTCTTAAGAAACCACTTAAGATGCCAAGTACAGTAGCTATGACAATACCAATGAATCCTGCAAACAATCCTATTAATAATGAGTTTCTTATTCCGTGAACTATCTGAGCGAAAACATCCCTACCCAGTGCATCTGTCCCTAAAATAAGCTCTCGGGATGGAGGCTGTAACCTAGCTCCTACAATTCGTGTAGGGCTTCTAACAAATAGTGGTCCTATAGCTCCTATGATTACTAATCCAATAAATATCAATAGAAGTAGTATAAAATATTTATCTCGAATAGCATTTATAAATATGTTTCTTCTCTTTGAAATGCTTATACCCATAAATAGATCCCCTATACTTCCTCAGCTACATAGGCAGATCCTATCTTGGGGTTGAGTAATCCATAAATAAGCTCAACAATGAGACTACCAAAAACTATTATAGTCATAGTCATTAAGAATAAGGCCTCCATTAATGGATAATCTAAAGTAAATGCTGCTAGGTACATGTAGAAACCTATACCTGGATAGCCAAACACAACTTCGACTAGTAATGTTTGGCTAATTAGTCCTACAAAAGTTATAGGAAACCATGTTAGCTGTGGTAAAACAGCGCTACGTAATAGGTAACTGCGTATTTTCTTTGTTGAAAATCCTAAATAGTTGCAGAACTCAACATAGAGTGAACGTGCTTCTGATGCTACAGCAGCTCTCATTCCAGCTGCATATCCGCCAATAGTTGGAATACAGAGTGTTAAGAATGGAAGAATGTAGTGCCATAAAGCATCTATAACAAAGTCCAATGATAGTGTAGGAGATAAAAATCTCTCAGAATACGCGCCTTTTATTGGAAAAACTTGGAATGTTACTGCAAAAGCGTATAACAATATCATAGCTAACCAATAATAGGGAGTTTGCAACAAAACTACAAATGCATAAAATATGCTATTCTTAATTTTTGATGGACGTAATGCAACCCATAACCCAAGATACGTACCTGCAATGAATCCTACAATTATCACTGGGACAATAAGTAGAAGAGTCCATGATAATGCATTGATCACAACATAGGAAACTTGCTTCGGATATTCCACATATGATATTCCAAAATTTAGTGTAAATATTCTTTTCCAAAACAGAAGGTACTGAATTAAAGGAGGTTTGTCTAAGCCAAATAACTCCATAAAACGAGCCTTTATTTCCTCTATCTTTCCTCCAGTTGAGGTGCCGCTAGCCCCAGCCATCCCTAAACCTACTCCACCACCACCTAGAACCCTCACTAAAAACATATCAACAGGGTTTACAGGCATTAAGCGAGGTAAAAAGTACACTAGATTAAGACCGAATACTAATACTAAAATCCAAAAACCTAACCTTTTTAACAAGAATTTTAGAAAAGGTTTATAAGAACTAAAAAAGGGATTGATTTTCATGTTTTCTCCCACATACAAGATTTTTACTTTCTTTTTATGATCCATCCTATTGCGAATCCTATTATTAGTAGCACTATTGCTATTGCTATTGTTGTTGTCCATTCTGTTACTCTTTGTGTTACTGTTGTTGTTGCTGTCATAGTTGCTGTCAATACTGAGCTCACTGTTGATACCACTGTTGACACTATTGTTGTTGGGACAACAACAGTTGTAGTAACAGTAGTGGTCATAGCAGTTGTTGGAGGTGGTGCAGTAGTTGCAGGCGGAGTAGTAACTGTAGTAGTAGGCGAAGTAGTCGGAGTAGGTGCAATTACTTTGATTTTTTGTTCTAGCGGTTTTCCAATATCCCACTTACTCCATCTCCACGGATCGGCGAGCAATGTGTATTCGCCTGGTTCGAGATTAACCTTGAACTTGACTTCATATGTGTGTTCTCCAGGAGGTACCTTAACTATGCTCCAAGCAAGGAGTCCTGATTTGCCTTGTGTTACACCTAATAGGTCGAGATCTGCCCATAGTTCCCAGTTCTCTTTTCTTGGACCTAAGGCTATAGCTATCTTATATCTCTGCTCGTAACTTCCATCATTTCTCAATGTTATTTTAGCTGTAATTTCATCTCCCTTATTTACACTATTGCTAGATAGTGTAAAATCTACCAGACTAACTTTAACAGGATACACATGCATAGCTATATCATATGCGAATGCCACACCATTATCAACAACATCGTATAGATAGTAGTCATCTATCATGGGCCAATTGGTCCATCTATCAACATAGTCTCTTAGATGGAAGCATTCATCATATTGTAATGGGATGTATGGTATTTGGGGTACTATTAATTCCATTAATTGCTTTACAGTAGCTTTGAAATCATCGCTATTTGGATCTAATTTCCAAAGCTTATTTGTCAATTCTTTTACTTGATTTGCTATAGAAGGTAATGGTGGGAAACTTCCATTCCACCATACCTGGAAGCCAACAGGGCTTTGACCAAGCCACCATATCCCTACACCAGGATATGCGAAGTTGTATGTGAATGTCCACTGTATTCCGGCTACAGGCGATGTTGCAGCATTAACCCAGTTATAGGCTATGTCATAGTCTGCGGATTGAGCTCTTGTTAAATATACTGATACTTCAACAGGATCTGGATAAACATCTATTCCTATTGACTTAAGATTGTCTATTATTACTTGGACTGGTCTTATCCACTCAGTCCAGCCAGAGACATACATTATACCCCAGGGACCTAGTTTAACCTTTTCACCGTTTGACAATGTACAAGTCCAGCCAGAGTCTGGGCTTCCTTCACAGTGTTCTTTTAGGATTTTTATCGCTAAATCAGGGTTGTAACAAGGTCTAACAATACCTGCTACTTTAACTGTGCACTCAAATGTTTTGTTGACCACCTCACCAAGCATATTTAAATACTCTGGGAATAGTGTTGGGTGTATGGGTATAAGGGATAACGGTCTTGCTTGCCCACCAAGAGCTCTTGATATAATTCCTGTGAAATCAAGTGCATATAATAGTGCTTTTCTAAACCACTGCTCCCTAAATATCGGGTTTCTTCCCATATTCAGTACAAGTGCTTTAGGACCTGCTTCTGGCTCCCACCATAGCATTGGCGATGGTGCTAATGGATTCCATACTGTAAGATAGTTAGATCTAGCTCGAATCCATTCTGGATCCATGTAAGCTGTCATTGATGTTAGATCTCTTTGATGTGCATCAAACATTCTGAAGAGTGTTTCTGATGTTTCATCTCCATGATATATCCAATACTCTGGAGCAAATAATAATCCTATTTTCTCTCCCCAGTAGTTTGGGTCTCTCTTTAATACAAATTGTTTTCTTTCATGGACTACTATAGTGTATGGCCCTGTTCCATCTGTACCTCCATATGCTGTTGGATCACAGTTATCATATTGTGAAAGCTTTTCTCTTCCCCCAATAGCTGTTATAATCTTCTCCCACCGAGCTTTCTCAACAATGGGAACTCCGAGGAAGTTATATGCCAATACACTTCCAGCATACTCAGGCTTCAATATTATTCTAACTGTCTTATCATCTACCTTCTCTAGGCTTGCATATGTATCCCTCATCCAGGACAATGGCCCTGGTACCTTAGGATCCGTATATAAGTCTATAGAGAATATTACATCATCTGCTGTTACTCGTGTTCCATCTCTGAAGTGGGCTTCATCCCTAATCTTTATCTCAAATGTTGTTGGATTCACAAAACTCCAGCTTTTAGCAAGTATTGGTACAAAAGGAACTCTTGCTGTGAACCAAGCTGTGGCAAACTGCTTGGCTAGAGTTTCATATACAAGTGGTATTAGACCTCCTTCAGAGTTAGGAACCAGGGGATTGCAATGTCCTGTAAGTGGGTTAGGTTTTGTATAATGAAATGTTATTTCGTCAGGAATTTGTGCTTGTCCATGTAAACTGGGTAAGGTAAGTGCAGAAACTGAGGTAACTAATATAGCGCATAACAGTATACTAATTAATGCATTTGTATTATTTTTTACTGCTTTAAATTTCATTTACTCACCTAATAAATAATGTGACGTGACTGGGTTTAAAAATTTTAATGAAATTTAAAGCAGTAAAAATAACGTTGTTATTTAATTTCTTTTGCATTTCACTATCTTATTGCAGAATCATAAAAGCTTATATTGTAGTATCTATGCTATTTTCCCAGGTGGTTTCATATGTGTTGTAATGTGGATTGGAGCTATTTTAGGAAGCATTATGAGGAATTCAATAAGAGTTTCAAGCCTTCGTGGTTTCACGATGTTAAGTTTGGTGTTATTATTCATTGGGGTCCTTACTCTGTTCCTGGGTGGGCTCCACCGCTTGGTGAGCTTAGCTATATTCCTGAGGTCTATGGGTGGGGGTTTTGGTTTAGGTATAATCCTTATGCTGAGTGGTATTTCAACTCGTTGAGGGTTCCTGGGAGCGCTACTGCTGTATTCCATGAGCTTGTCTATGGGAAAGATTTTCCTTATGAGAGGTTTGCTAAGATATTTGAGGAGGAGTCTAGTAGGTGGAGGGCTTCTGACTGGGTTGAGTTATTTGTTAAATCCGGTATTAAATATGTTGTGTTAACAACTAAGCATCATGATGGCTATCTCCTATGGCCTAGCAACATTAAGAATCCTAGGAAAAGTGATTGGTATTCCCAGAGAGATATAGTTGGTGAACTTGCTAAAGAGTGTAGAGCTTCTGGTATAAGGTTTGCAACGTATTACTCGAGTGGATTTGACTGGACTTTCAATGATACAGTCATAATGGATTCTAATTCATTTACAAAGGCTATGACCTTCGGCAACGATTATAGAGAGTATCTTAAGAAACATTGGCGAGAACTTATCGATAGATATAAACCTGATATTCTTTGGAGTGATATTGGTTATCCCTTTGAGGAGGATCTACCTGATCTCTTCCTCTACTACTACAACGCAGTATCCGAAGGTCTTGTTAACGATAGGTTTACGAAGAAACACTACGATTTCATAACGCCTGAGTATAAGCTTATCCATAAGGTTTCTGAAGAGAAGTGGGAAACCGTTAGAGGTATTGGTTACTCATTTGGCTACAACAGGGCTGAGGGATTGGAGCACAGCTTATCATATGAGAAACTAGTCTACCTATTGATAGATGTTGTTAGTAAGAATGGCAACCTACTTCTAGGGTTAACGCCTAGAGCTGACGGCTCTATACCTGAACACCAAGTAGAGGTTCTTCTAAAGCTTGGGCAGTGGCTTAAAGAATTTGGTGAGGCTATATATGGTACAAGGCCGTGGATCCAGGCAGAGGGTGTGGCAATAAGTTCTGAAGATGGTATACCACTGAGGTTTGTCAAAAAAGAGGAGAAAATCTATGCATTTCTCCTAAGCAGACCGAGGTCTAGAAAACTAGTGTTAAAGCCGTTTGACGGCGTGCTCAAAGCTAGGGGTAGTACATCCATAGAGATGCTTGGTGAGGGGCAGCTGAAATGGAGCCAAACATCACATGGAATAGAGGTTGAACTACCCAGGTATCTATATCCATCACCAGCTTATATTGTGAAAATAGAGCCAGCACCAGAAATAGAAAAATAGTTAACTTCACACATGAGCAACCAATTTGCATCAAATTCTAAACACATTATTAAGCAATAATAGGGCTGTAGCAGGATACAAAAAGTTTTTGGCATTAATGGTTTAATTCTTTCGGTTAAGCTTCTCCCATTATTCTTCATATAATTATAATTGTTAGAAGATATTATGAAGAGCATTGAAAAAGCTTAGAAACCTACTTGCAGCTGAAAACCTTGCTATTTATTGCAGGGATGAATGAAAAGATTATCAATTTGTCCAACAGTTGCAGC
>Ga0209225_1002436_pt1 | contig 16805 bp, 20 predicted proteins | sample WasSprMetagenome_FD_184732 | JGI IMG/M metagenome (GOLD analysis project Ga0209225, IMG submission 184732) | Sulfidic aquatic microbial communities from Washburn Spring, Yellowstone National Park, USA - WS (SPAdes) (version 3) | ecosystem: Environmental > Aquatic > Thermal springs > Hot (42-90C)...
ACCTCTCTGATGTTCTTTTTTCCCGTTAACACCATCGTAAGTCTCTCTAAGCCTATAGCCCAACCAGCATGGGGCGGCATGCCGTAGTCAAAAGCTTGCAAATGATACTTGAAGGATTCAGGGTTCAGTCCCTTCTCTTTTAGGCGTTTTATGAGCAGGTCTTTTGTTGAAATCCTTGTTCCACCGGAGGCAAGTTCTATCCAATGCCACATCAAGTCGAAGCCTTCGCAAAGGTCAGGGTTGTCGTCCCGTGGCTTAATGTAGAAAGCCTTAGAGCGAGTAGGCCAGTCCGTTATGAAGTAAAAGTATGGGTGAATTCTGCCCAAAGTTCTGAAAGCTGGAGTTGGTATGTCTTCACCCCACGGGACCTCTACGCCTTCTCTTCTCAAATCATCAAGCACTTTGTCATACGTCAGGCGTCTGAAAGGTATTTCCGGCACTTCAAGCCGGTGGTTGAGCAAAGTAAGCTCTTTAGAACATTTCTCGTTGACCACTTTGCATACGTGTCGTATGAGCTGTTCCAGGAGCTGCATAACATCCTCGGCTGAAGCGAAAGCTTGCTCAATGTCTATTGATACGAACTCGCTTAAATGCCTGCGGGTGTGGGATTCTTCAGCCCTAAAAAAGGGTCCAACCTCAAAAACCTTCTCCAGACTCATGACCAGTTGCTCCTTATACAACTGGGGGCTCTGAGCAAGGAAAGCTTTCCTCCCAAAATAATCGACGGGAAAAAGTGCTGCGCCGCCTTCAGTTGCCGAAGCAATTATGCGGGGTGTGTGGACTTCTATGAACCCTCTTTCAAATAGGAAATCCCTTATCGCCTCAACGGCTGTGTGTTGAATTTTGAAGATCGCCACGTTCTCCTCTCGGCAGAGATCTAGTGCACGGGCATCCAGGCGAGTTTCAAGTTTAGCTGGAACCTTCCCGGTTATGTCGATGGGCAACTTCTGAGCAGCCGTGTTGAAAATTTTTATCTCCTTCGGTATAACTTCGATACCTCTCGGCGTAAGTTCGGTCCTTTTCACAACACCCTTCACGCCAATGCCATATCTTTTCTGAAGAGCTTCAGCTTTCATTAAAACTTCAGCGCTAACTTTTTTCCGCGGTACAGTGATTTGCACGGTTCCTTCCCTATCCTGCAGTATTATGAAGATTATTCCGCCTAGATCTCTGACTTCTTGAACCCACCCGAAGAGGGTAACCTCTTGCCCGTCAAGTTCAGGCTTCACATCAACAGTATAATGGGTTCTACGCCAATCTCCTATAGCATCCAACCTCATAACTTCACGCAGCCTAAACTAGTCGGTGAACTCCACACGTAATTTCATATCTCGAAGTTTATGGGCGATCTCCACTAAAGCTTTCACGTCAAAAGGAGGCTGTCTGCCCCCTTTCCTCTTCAATATAACCCTGGTCTCAGTTGTTCCGTCAGGCAGCCAAATCGTGTTTATGGTAACTATGCTTAGGGGAGCGAATAAATCCTCCAAGAACTTCCTATCGTTAACCCCATACTCCAAAACGCGGATAGCTTTTCCCGTCTTTTCGCTTAACGCCCTAATTATCTTTCCACCATAACTGAGGAGACGGGGAACATCTCCCTTGCCAACAAGTATAGCCAGTGCTTTTCCCACGTCCACCGCCTTGTAAAAACTTACATTTTGAAGGGATGGATAAGTTTCCTCTAGTGACAGAAGCAGACGGGCAATTTTCAAATCCAGTTCTGTTACTTCACCCGATTTAACTTTCTCTGAACATTTTTGGCATAAGATTCCGCTTTTTAGACAGAAACTGCATAGTACAGTTTTCACCTAGGATAGCGCCCTCCACAAATAAAGGAGGGGCGGCGGAGCTTTGAATTTCGTCGTGGATGCTTTCGCGTTTTTCAGCGTTCCAGCGTTATCTCAATGGTGCTAACGTTTGTGGGTGTGCCACCCTCTTCTCTGGGTGCCACAGTTTCGGTTCCAATGCCCACTTTCTTTATCTTGACGTCTGGCAGAAATCGGCGTCTCACGACTTCAACGACGTCGACGGCTCGGCTTATGGCGCGTCCTCTAGCTTTAACGGTTACCTCTTTTGCTCCGCCGTGGAAGAGGGTTATGCAAGCCAGCACGTAGTTCATTACTGGCTTTTTCCCGATCAACACTGAGTTGCTTTCAGACATCTTGTACCGCCTCACTCCTTGTTCTCACATTTTTGGCTTCATAACTTTTTTTACCGACAAATAAATACGTTACGGTAAAAATTCTAGGCCGACTTGCACAGTTACAGTCTGCCAGCAGATTTGCAAACTTTTAAATAAAGTGCACCTTTTGACACTCTCCACGACTGAGGTCGGGAGATTCTCGGTTTGTTAGCTTGAAGGCTTCATCCTACCGAGTTAAGGGCTGTGTCAAGGCAGCCCCTGCTATGGGCGTGTAGCCCATAGCCCGCTTGAGCATGGCTCCGTTGTGGTCTGCGTTGCAGGTGTAGCCGCATTTTGGGCATTTGAGGCTTCCGGCTCGAAGCCCCATATGCCCGCATCTATGGCACGTTCTAGAAGTGTTTCTCTCGCTTACCTTGACAACTTTTATTCCAAGCCATTTTGCCTTATATTCTATGAACTGGCTTAATCTATGGTATGGGAATCCGTTGTTTAGTTTTATGTTGAATTTTCTTCCTTTGCCGTTCTTTCTTATGCCTTTGAGGTTTCCGAGAACAATCATTGAATCGCTTTCTGAGGCTTCATCGACTATGGTCCTGCTTATCTTGTGCGGGGTGCCGTTGACTATTCGTTTCTCTTTGTGTCCAATCTTCTTTATTGTTTTATAGGCTTTCTTCAGGGCTAGTGACCTTCTGAGGTGGTGTCCTTTGACGCGTCTGAGCTGTTTGCCATGGAATTTTGGTTTTGGATTGTTGGAGTTGACGGTTGTGGCAATCCACCTTATTCCTAAATCAACAGCTAAAACGGATTTAGGGTTTCTTTCTTGAACTTCCTTTTCAACTGTTATGTAGATGAACCATTCGCCTTTCCGCCTAACGATTTTAGCCTCTCTGCAAACCACGTCATCGGCTCGTGTGTTTTAATTGGAACGTTTATCCCGCCTTTAACTCCATATATAGAATTTTAAGCCAATACGGTGTCAGCTTTGTGTTTGCTTTATAAACGTCTCTTCTGGGGATCGTTGGGTATTCTTCGTTGGGCTTGAGTTTCCCCTTTTAAAAAGCCTTTCAGCCTGTTGGCGTGTAGCCGAGTGGAACAGATTTGTCTCCGTGAAGGCAGCGTTGAAAGTTCTCGTATTCCCGTTTAAGAAGCTCCTTCTTGCCTTTACGAATAAAGGGGCTGCCTGTTCGATGTTTGTGGGTTGAGGAAAAAGTTTAAGCTGAAAAAGAACTGTACTTTGGAATGACTATTGACAGGGTTAACAAAACTTATGTGATAATAGATCAACAGAAGGCGGCGTGGACGTAGAAGAGGTTGCGGAAAAGTCCCCAGAAAAAGTTTTAAAGTTTCCAGTAAATCCCTTTACGGCTTCCGGCTACACTACGCTAGGCAAATTGCCAAAAAAACATGGGTTACGGCCGGAAACAAACTCTTAACTATTCCAAGCATTTTGCAAGCCTCTACAAGGCTGGGATGGACTGTGATATAGAACTAATCGAGATGAACCTCTTGTTGAGACATGTGAAGGAAACTCTGTGGCCGTAGACGCCTGAATAATAGTTGACGACAACGCTCTTTTCCATAGTCCGGAGCTCAGAGATAGAACTTTAGAGGGCGAGCTATCCCAGCTGGAGATTGAGGCGGCTAAAAACGACTTGGCTTACGTGAAACTTGACGGAGACGTAGGCGTGATAGGCAACGGAGCTGGACTCGTGATGGCAACGCCGGATGCCATACAGCTTTACAGCGGTAAACCCGCAAACTTCCTCGATGTAGGCGGCGCCCATTCAGAGAAGATCGCTGCAGCCCTTCGAATAGTGCTCTTAAACCCAGATGTTAAAGCGGTGCTCGTGAACATTTTAGGTGGAATAACTCGCTGTGACGAGATAGCGAAGGACATTCTGCAGGCTGGAGAAAAACTTGGCGTCAAAAGCCAATGGTTATCCGTTTGGTTGGAACAAACGAGGAAGATGGGAGGCGAATATTGGCTGAAGCAGGTTTTCACGTTTTGGACGGCCATGAAGGAAACGGCTAAGCGGGTGGTAGAGATAGCAAAGAGGGTTGTAAATGGGCATAATTGCGGAAAGGAAACGAGAGCTATTGTTCAGGGCATAACAGGAGCGCAGGGAAATTTTCATACAAAATTAATGCTTGAATATGGCACAAAATGGTGGCCGGCGTGACCTCATTCACTGTATTGGCTTAGCGGTAATCCCATAGTTGGCTTAAACTTCATCGATGTACTGAAACTCTTTGAGAAAGATCCACAAACAGGAGCTGTTGTTCTTATAAGGGAAATCGGAGGAAACCTTGAAGAGCTTGCAGCAGAATACGCAGCCAAAGAAAAACATCCAAAACCCGTAGTGACTTTTATAGCTGGTCGTACAGCACCCCGGCAAACGCATGGGTCATGCTGGCGCAATAATAAGGGGAGAGCTGGGACTGCTGAAAGCAAAATCGAAGCTTTCAGAAAGGCTTGTGTTGAAGTCGCTGAAAAGCCAAGCGACACAGCCACAATACTAAAAAGCTGCTCAAGAAATAAGAGCTGCGACTCGACATAACAAACAAAAAGTATATCTATATGGTCTTTCATGGCTTGTAGCTGCGGAGGTTGAAACAATGCCCATTATGGACCCCTTCAAAAAAGCCCTCGCTCAGCAGCGTAGACTCTACGTTAAAATATGCAGGGAATGCGGAGCCAGAAACGCTGCGACAGCAAATAAATGCAGAAAATGCCGCAGCAAGAACCTCCGATGGAAAAAGAGGGAAATAATCAAGTAGAGACAAGACATTTTTGTTAAAATCCTAGAATTTTTCATGAGCATTTTAAAAACGAAAAATTGTAAAAAATATATATTAGCATAAACCTTTAACTAATTATTAGTCTTGAGGTGTAACTAAGTGTCGTGTAAGAAGAAGACCACCAAGAAGAAAACTAAAGAGGAAGAGAAAAAGAAGTAAAACGTTAGTTCTAGCTCCATCCGCTTACCATCTTTTTTCAAAGTCTATAGAATTTTTAGCAATATCTCCAAATTGAAATAGGTGTTTGCGCATCCATTCTTTAAAAGTGGCACAGCTTGGCCAGCGATGTTCATTTGCCCCAAAACCTTTCCGGCAATCTTTAATTCATCACCACATGCAACTCCCACGATACCTTCATATTTCCTCATTTTTAGAATTCTAGAGATGCACGAACCACCGGGCAAAATGTACACGTCGTATCCCTTTTTCTCCGCGCTAGAAACTGCTCTATTGATTAAGCAGTCTGGGGAGCAGTGAGCGCAAACATACGTTGGTATCTCGTGGTCAAACAATGCCTTACAGCGGCTGTCCATGAATTTCCTTGAGCAATGAGGCAGGAAAAGCGCCCTTTTCTTGGTCTCCTTAAATTTTTCTCTCTCCAAAAAGTTTCTTGTCTCAATGTCAACTAAGTCCTCTAAAAGCTGAATGGCGTCTGTCAAGTTTAACCCTGTTAACTCTTCAACTCGAAACTTTCTTACAATGTCTTTTAAGGTTTCACCAACTTTCTTGTGCATCCCCTTTTCGTAGCTAACTTTGGCAACTTCCTTAAAAAAGAATCGAGGGATCCTCGTGAGGTCAAATATGAATTTATACGGCATATGCCTATAAGAGGGTAAACAAACCTTTAAAATTAACCCCCAATTTTTAGTATTTATTCCAGCATCTTGGAGGTTAACGTATGGGTTTACTTGACTTTATAAGAAAGAAAGTGTTGAAATCAAGACTGAACAACAAAGGCATATGACCGAGCTTGAACAGCTATGCGGTGATCCACGCAAAGTTGGTGTAACAATGAAGGAGGCAGCGGAAAATGCTAAGAAAAATGCTAAGAAATTTGAAAAAGAGAACGATTTAGTAAGGGCGAAGGCTTGGTACCAAATTGATGGAGGACTTGCCCTATACGAGGATGTGAAAAAAGTTGTTGAGTATTTCAGCAAATGTGAGAAGCTGTCCGGAGTCAGCTACCATATCTTAAAGAATCCCGAAAAGAAGCTAAAGCACTTATCTTTGATTCCGCGGCTTTCTTTAACTTCTCAATTTCAATCAGTAGGTTGGCCCGTTCGGTTTCAAGAGTTTTTATTCTTCCCGCAAATTTTTCAGCGTCTGCATAAATTCCCCTTTATTTCCATTATTCTTTCGATCATGTTTTTAATGCTTACCGTTCCCTTTTCGCCTTCTTTCCTGCAACCGTTGCCCTAAACCTAGTCCCGCATTCTTTGCATTCAAAGAGACCCATGAGCCTAGGTGCGTTTCCGGTTCCATGTGGTGGAAAATTCCATGTTTTATAACTTCAGATGTTTCGCTTCCACATTTTGGACATTTAACCAAATTACGACCTTAACTTGTAGTAAGTAGTCTCAAAGCTAAAATATGTTTTGCCATGAATACCATTCAGGGGGTAGAGTAATAGTTAGTTTGGCGTAAACTTATAAACTTGAATTACTTAAATAACTTCGGATGCCTGAAAAGCTTTACACGACTGGTGAAGTTGCAAAGATCTTCGGCGTTTCTTACGCTGCTGTGAGAAATCTGCTCCGCAGATACCAGATGGATGTGGGGGCTTCGTCGTTCACCCAGAAAGTCCTCCCATGACAAGAAGGGGGGAAGGGATGAAAGTTAACGCTAGACCAGAACGGGCACTAGGGTTATAGAAGGGTTAATTAGAGGCTTATATTGAACATTAAACGTTCAACAAGTTCTTTATAGCGGTTTCTAATGGTGACTTCCGTCACTTGGGCTATTTCCGCTATCTCCCTTTGTGTTTTCATTTCTCCAGTTAACACTGAAGCTATGTAGCTAGCAGCGGCTGCTATGCCGGTTGGGCCTCTTCCAGAAGTAAGTTTTAACTCTCTAGCTATTGCCAAGATTTTGTGGGCTATTTCCTCCACTTTGCCCTGCATTGTTAACTGGTTTGAAAATTTCGTTATATATTGGCTTGGCTTCAATGGTGGTATAAAGTAGTTTAACTCCTTTATTAGGAAGCGGTAGCTGCGGCCAACCTCTTTCTTGCTGACATTTGAAGCTTGGGCTATTTCTTCTAAAGTTCTTGGCAGCCCGCATTGCCTGCATGCCAAATATATCGCTGCGGATGTTACTCCTTGAATCGATCTGCCGCGTATGAGCCTCTCCTTAACCGCTTTTCTATATATGAGGGAAGCTGTCTCCAGCACGTTTTTTGGAAGATTTAGGTTGTTGGCGATCTTTGTTATTTCTGAAAGTGCGAAGGCTAAGTTGCGTTCTGTGGCGTCGGATACTCTGATTCGCCGCTGCCACTTTCTGAGACGATAGACCTGGGCTTTCTGTCCAGGAGACAAACCTTTCCCGTAGACGTCGCGATCATGCCAGTCGATCATTGTGGACAAGCCTTTATCGTGTATGGTGTAAGTTAGTGGTGCTCCCACCCTGGTTCTTTTTGCTCTTTGTTCGCCGTCGAAGGCCCTCCATTCTGGCCCCCTGTCTGCTAGTTTGGCGGCGATGACGTACCCGCAGTTCATGCAGACGAGTTCAGCGCATTCGTAGTCGCGCATCAACCTCGTGCTTCCGCACTCGGGACATGATTGAACTTTTGTTTGTGAAGTGTATGATAACAAGTCTTCATCTTCAATTTCCGAATCGCTCATTTCTTTCCCCTTCCCTTTTTCGAGGGAAGCACATACAAGACCTTGCCAACTAAAACATCCGGTTTAATGATTTTTGGTTTAACCGCCACGTAGGGAGAAGAAACTGGGCCAAAAATGTCAAAAACCTCCCCAACGGGCTTTAAGTTTTCATCAACCACCGTTTCGCCCATTTCAGGAGTGTTTTCAACCTTGATAATGATGTTCCTGTTTGAGCTAACATGAAGCACACGGCCCAGTCTAATCAAACTTTTGCTCCCTCGAAAAACAAAAATGTCAAATGGAACATGTTATTTAAATCTTTCTATGTTGCTTCCGTTAAGAGACTTTTCGGTTTTCTGTCGAAACATTGATAAATAGGTGTTGTTGATTAAGACAATGCACTGGGGTGAGGCTTATGTCCAAACCATTCTATGTAAGGTTTGAAGTTCCGAAGGAAGTTGCAGATGCGGCCTATGAAGCCCTACATGTAGCTGCAAAAACGGGGACTGTGAAAAAGGGAACGAATGAGACAACAAAAGCCGTTGAAAGAGGGTTGGCAAAACTAGTTGTTATCGCGGAAGACGTTGACCCTCCAGAAGTTGTGGCGCATCTACCTCTCCTCTGCGAGGAGAGAAAAATCCCCTATGTATATGTTCCAAGCAAGGCTAAGCTCGGCGAAGCTGTAGGTATAGAGGTTTCAGCGGCGTCAGCGTGCATAATAAATGAAGGAGAAGCCGGAAGCCTCGTTAAAGAAATAGTTAAGAGAGTTGAACAAATAAGGAAAGGAGCTAAGTAATGAGCAAAGAAAAGGAAACTTCAACAGAAGAACTGACTCCAGCAGAAGTAATCCAAATTATCGGTAGAACAGGAGTGACGGGAGAAATAACCCAAGTCAGAGTGCGAATCTTGGAAGGCAGAGACAAGGGCCGTATAATAACCCGAAACGTAAAAGGGCCTGTAAGACTTCACGACATTTTAATGCTCAGAGAAACTGAAAGAGAAGCAAAGAGAATAGGAACGAAATAGCTACAAAGCCGCCGGAGGAGAAGAACTTGCCAAAGCTTAGGAAATGCTCATTCTGCGGTCAAGAGTTCCCGCCAGGCACTGGAATGATGTACGTCAAAAATGACGGATCCATCTTCTGGTTCTGCTCAAGCAAATGTAGGAAAAGCTCTCTGAAACTTAAAAGAGATGCCCGCAAGCTTAAGTGGACAACATACTTTGGCAAGGAAGAAAAAGGCAAGGCCTAGCTTATTTTTAAACCAAAATTATCTTATCTATCATGAATGTAGCGACGTCTAACCTTCACATTTCCATTAAAGAAGTTGTAGGCTCTTGCACGGCGTTTATATAAATAATTTGTCTGGACAGACGTTGCAACCCACTTCTTATCCATCCACAAGGTTTTCTCTAATACTCGGCTTGCACAGCAGTGTGTCGTTATCCTATACCTTGTTGCCTAAAACGGCATTTTTATTTATTAGGAAAACACGCTAGTTTTATGTCGCCATTTGGTTCAATAACACAGTGCGCGCTAGGATGTGCTAAATGGTTTTTATTCTTCTCTTAGGGTTTGGGGGCAGTTTTGGGCTTCGCATCTGCGTTTGACTTCTTGCAGTATCCGTCCTTCTCAAACTTGCAAAGGTGTTTCAATCCTTGGGGTGTTGGCTGACGACGGTTGTTTGGGGTTCTGTTATGGTTAAGGCCACCTTGTGCCTTATTTTTGGAGGTGGGGAGTAGGCGAAAACTGGTTTTCCCCGCCTTTTAATTGGCTTTTTATCCTTGACAATTAAGCCTTGCCTTTCCAAGCTGGCTAAATGCGTTCTCAAAGTGTTATGGGAGAAGCCAGCATCCCTCAAAAGCTGCCTGAAATCCTAGGTCGCCCATCCCTAAGACGCTTAACATCCGCTTATCAAAGGTCCATGTCAAGCTTAAAATGGCAAGAAAGAATGAAAACCATTTTACACCAATTTAGCAAGAAGCTAGCGCGCAAAATACACACTGGAACTACCCAAAAATGGCCTAAGCAGGCTAGAGAGCTGAGCAAGTCCGCAACCACGATGGGACGGGTGGATGCTTAGCTACTAATTTGGCTTATCATCTGTAGAAAGAAATAAAGGAGTTTGAAGATTATCGAAGTGCGAGCTCATAAGTTTCACATGAGTACACCGAAATGAGCTACGAAGTTAAGTGTACTGTCTGCGGGAAAGTCCCAACAAGTCTTTTCGAATATAAGTGTGCAGAGTGTGGAAGCCCTCTAGATATTAAAGTTGAGAAGGCTTTCGGTGAGAAAGATATCCGCAAAAACGCTATATGTCTGGCGCTATATCCAGTTTTTCCCGTATATAAACGCCAAAAATGTTGTGTCGCTTGCGAAGGCTGGACGCCGCTTGTCAAGTTATTCGGAAACCTCTACTTCAAGATTGAAAGCCTTAATCCAACGGGCTTTCAAGGATAGAGGATTCACGGTGCTTGTTTCCGCCGTCCATAGAGAGGTTAAAAGGCTTGGAGGCTTTATAGCTGAGGACCCTTCCGGAAACGCCGGTGCATCCATAGCCGCCTACGCACCGGGTCGGGATAAAAGCCAAAATATACGTTCCAGAAGGCGTTTCTGGACCGAAATTTAACCAGATACTCCAAGCCTTCTATGAACTTGCTCGAAAAGGCTTTTATAGAACCAAGTTCAGCCGTCGCTTATGCCGGCTACCAAAAACATTTACGAAATGGAAAAACAACGCGGAAAGAAAAACAGTAGTGATCTTGACTGGAAATGGCTTAAAAACATCCATGAAAACCTGATCGTCTAAACGGCCGTCCTAAATAATGAAGATGCTGTTTAAGGGATTTATATGCCTAAATAACTTGAAAAGAAAGCATAGACATTTGATCGAAGCCCTATCCACGTTCTTTCTAAGCTAAAACTTATGTTTGGAAGAATCATCGCGTTAATTGGCTTCTCAATATTTCTTGCGGCCTTTATCCAAATGCTTAAAGCACATAAGAACTATTAACAAGTGGGCTTTACTCGGTTGTTAGACACCCAATATTTTGGAATCATAATTTTAACTCTTGGATTAACCATCATGTCCGTACAATGGTCTGGATGAAACACCAACATTGCCTCAGCATGGCTTATTGAGGTTTTTGGAGCCCCTCGTTGCAATATCGGTAGCGCTGATAACCATTTTACTGCTAACTTTCATATGAGAAGGGCGCGCATTTCTTTGAACTGGCTCAATTTAAAACGTTATTGCTCCTCTAAACATGTTTAATTGGTAGCCTTTAAGGAAAAATTTATATTGTAATGCTGTTTCTCATTGAGTCGCATTTAAGGAGGTTGTTGGTTTGTCAACACCTGCATCTGGAATTCCAGTTCTGGTGTTAAAGGAAGGCTCAACCCGTTCAAGGGGAAGGGAAGCCCAGCACACTAACATTATGGCTGCTCGCATAATCGCTGAAATGGTGAAAAGCTCCCTAGGCCCTAAGGGCATGGACAAAATGCTCGTGGACAGTTTTGGTGACGTGACGATAACCAGCGACGGCCGCACCATTCTGGACGAAATGGATGTCCAGCATCCGGCGGCCAAGATGATGGTGGAGGTGGCTAAAACCCAAGACAATGAGGCTGGGGATGGAACTACAACGGTTGTTGTTTTGGCAGGTGAACTGTTAGCCAAAGCAGAGGAGCTTATAGGCAAGAACATTCACCCAACAATCATCATTGACGGATACAAAAAAGCCATGGAGAAAGCTCTTGAAATCCTTGAGAAAATAGCCATACCTGTCGATCTAAACTCGACGGAATACCTAAAGAAGACGGCTATGACGTCCATGGCGAGCAAGCTTGTCGCTGAACACAAGGAGTACTTGGCAGATTTGGCCGTGAAGGCTGTTCTCCAGGTTGCGGAAAAAGCGGATGGGAAATATAAGGTTGACGTCGACGACGTCAAGGTGGAGAAAAAACCCGGCGAATCCCTCAGGGACACAATACTCGTAAACGGCATAGTCTTAGACAAAGAGGTTGTCCATCCAGGTATGCCCAAACGGGTGGAAAACGCAAGGATAGCCCTCCTTGACACACCACTGGAGATCGAAAAAACAGAGTTTGACGCCAAAATCAACATAGAAAGCCCGGAGCAGATGGAAGCCTTCCTGAAACAGGAGGAAGTCATGCTTAGGGACATGGTGGAGAAACTTGCCTCAGTGGGCGCAAACGTCGTTCTATGCCAGAAAGGCATAGACGACATGGCACAGCACTTCCTAGCCAGAAAGGGAATCCTCGCCGTAAGGAGGGTCAAAAAGTCGGATATGGAGAAGCTCGCAAAAGCCACTGGAGGAAGGATAATAACGAACTTGGAAGACATGACTTCGGCGGACTTGGGCTATGCAAACGTTGTCGAGGAACGAAAAATAGGCGACGACAAAATGACCTTCGTTGAAGGATGCAGGAACCCGCGCTCTGTGACAATCCTCATCAGAGGCGCCACAGAACGTGTGGTGGATGAGGCTGAACGTTCACTCCACGACGCTATATGCGTTGTCCGAGACATAGTTGAAGAACCGAAAATCTTGGCGGGCGGCGGAGCCCCAGAACTAGAGGTTGCCCGAGTCCTAAAGAAATACGCCGAAACCCTTCCAGGCAGGGAGCAGCTGGCTGTGAAAAACTTTGCTGAAGCTCTCGAGGCTATTCCAGCAACCTTGGCTGAAAACGCCGGCCTAGACCCCATCGACGTCCTCTCAGAGCTGAGGGCTAGACACGAGAAGAATGAAACTTGGGCCGGAATCGAAGTTATCTCTGGAAAAGTGCAGGATATGAGGGAAGCCGAAGTCTTTGAGCCGTTATCGGTGAAGAAGCAGGTGATAAAGTCTGCAACCGAAGCGGCTTCCATGATATTAAAGATCGACGACGTAATCGCCGCTGCAAAAATGAAGCCTCCCTCAGTGCCGAAAGAAAAAGGCGAAGAGGGCGCTGGGGAGTAGGATACGTCCAAAAAAGGAAGCAAGGAAAAGAAAATTTTGATAGGTCCTCCAAAACTCACCCGTTTTGAGAAGGCTAGGGTAGTGGGAGCTAGAGCCCTACAAATAGCTATGGGCGCCCCGATCCTCATCGAGCCGCCGGACCGCCCCCTAAGCCCCATAGACATAGCCCTTAAAGAGCTTGAGGCAGGCGTACTTCCAATAACCATTAGGAGAACGTTGCCCGACGGGACTTATCAGGATATACCATTGAAGTGGCTTTTAGAGACTGAAAAGGGCGAAAAAAAGAAGGCTGTGGCTTCCCCAGTAGCCAGCTAGGCTTTTTCCTTCTTGCTCAGCTCTTTAGCGGTTTCAAGGGTTTTCCTTATCCTTGTCCAGTGGGCTCCCTGCCAGTAGATTTGGCCGCATTTCGGGCACTCCCAGAACTCGTCATAGTGGGTATAGGTGGTTTCCTTAACCTTCCCAGAAACTTTTTCCTTGGAGATTGGTTTAACCTGGGTGTTGCATTTTGGGCAACGAGACCTTTTCATGTCCACTTCTAGGTTTATGCCGAATTTTTGACTTATTTTCGCAAGGTTTTCAGCTTCATTTTTTCCATCCACGTAAAAGGCTTGCACACCTTTGGCTGTGGCTTGCTGGAAAAGTTCCAAATCCCTTGTTAGGAGAACCCTCCGCTCCTTTTTGGCTATGGCTATCAGCTGCACGTCGTCCAGCTTGTTAGAGTATTTAACATTGTGGCCGAGCATGCGAAGCCAGCGAGTAAGCTTTCCAAGCATGCCATCCGCGATAAACTTCAAACCTAGATACCCCCACTGCAAACTATTTCACCACAACCTGCCTCCGCAACGACCTCGCCTTCGTCCATGACAAGCCTCCCGCCAACAAATGTTTTGACAGGTTTGCCTTTAACACGTTTACCGTCAAAAGGTGAAAACTTGGCTTTCGAATAAAACTTGGATGAGTCTATAAGGTACTCCCTTTTTAAGTCTACAGCCACCAAATCCGCTTTAAACCCCTCTTTCACGGTTCCCCGACCGTACAGCCTGAAAATTTTAGCAGGATTTTCGGCCATAAACTTAACAACGTCAGCAAGGCTCAGCATTCCCGCGTTAACGGCTGTAAGCATCAAGGGGAGGGAAGTCTCGAGGCCGGGGATGCCGGGTTTAATTTCCCAAACATTTCCAGCGTTCTTTTCAGTAAACGCGCGAGGAGCGTGGTCAGAGCCAATCACGTCAATGAATCCACGTTTAAGGCCTTCCCATAGGAAGTCAACGTGGCTCTTATCCCTCAATGGAGGAATAGTTAATGCTAGGGTTCCGACACGTTTGAGGTCTTCAACGGAAAGAAACAAGTGGTGGGGTGTAACTTCACAGGTAAGCGGCAGACCTTCTCCACTAGCCCGGTGGATGGCTTCTAAACTATGCCTTGTGCTTATGTGGCAGAAATGCACTTTAGCCTCTGTTTTCCGGGCTATTTTCAAAACACGTTTAACGGCTTTGACTTCCGCTTCCACCGAATGTGCTTCGAGAAAAGCATTTATATCGCTGCGCCCTTCCTGTTTAAGCTTCCCCTCCACTTTTTTCAGCATGTTTTTGTCTTCGGCATGCACCGCAATAGGCACCCTGGACTTAACGGCTTTGAAGGCTTCCTCCAAAGCTTCATCATCGTCTATATTCAGTCCGCCCACCTGCTCGCCTAGGTAAAGCTTGAAGGCCACAGCACCAGCTTTGATTATGGCGTCAATTTCCTTTGTTTCGCCGGGAAACTCTGAAAAAAAGCCCACGTTGACGAAAGCCTTTGCCTTCGCGGTTTCCATTCGCCTCTTCAATGTGTCAGCGCTCATGGTTACTGGGGCGTTGTTTGGCATGTCCAGAACTGTTGTGAAGCCTCCCGCGGCGGCTGCAGCCGTTCCTGTGTAGAAATCCTCCTCGTAAGCTTTGCCCTCGTCTCTTAAATGAACGTGGACGTCGATTAAGCCGGGCAACACTAGAAGACCGCCGAGGTTGAACACCGTTTCGGCTTTCGGCATTTGTGTTTCTCTTCCAAGCTTGAAGATTCTGCCATTTTCAATGGCTATACAGCACTCCTCCACTGAGCCCCCTATGTAGGCTTTTAGGTTTTCCAGTACTAGGTCAACTGTCAAGTTTTCCGCCTCTTCTGCTCTTAGAAGATGCTTTTGTGACAAATAAAATTAGCCTAGCCCACGGCCGGCTTGTCTCTGACAACTTTTTCAACTTCGGCTTTGATCCTTTCATAGAGCGACTGGCTGATTAAGCCTTTCTCAAGCGCCTTCTCTAACTTTTCCATGTCTAAAACTCTGGCTTCACCGTCTGGGCAGACGCATACATCGACCTCTAAATCCACGTAGCGAAGAGCTTTAGGATAAACCTCCACGGGCGTGTTTATGTTTACGTATGCGCCTTTCCATGCACCGTCTTTCGAGTAATAGTTTGTGGTTATGTGCCACTCGCCAAGCTTTGTTTGGCTAACAGCCACGTCTCCAGCCTCCTTCACAGTGCCAAGCCCATCGTAGTGTCCGTTCGCCTTAATGGTTCTGTGGTAGCGTATCTCGCCGTCACTTAAAGCTTCAAGGACTGCTTGTCCAAGGCGGAAGACTGCGCCGCTGAGCTTAACATGCTCCACCTCAACTATCACGCCTTCAACTGGAAAGTCTGCGGCTGTCTGCTCTTCGAGAAGCCGCTTTACGGCTTCCGGGCTCTGCCCCTTCTCCAAAAGCTTTTCAGCCATCTCCAGGACGGCGGAAACTCTGCCACCGCAGCTTTTGTAGAAGTGGTGTCCTTCAAGGGTTGGTGCAACTGAAGCCCTTAAAGCGTCCAGTTTCCTCTTTGACATGTATGGAAACTCCGCACTCATGAATTGTAAGCCTTCAAGCAGAAGGGAAGGGGCAGGGGTTGACGAAGCCTTTTCGGCTAGAAGTTTTGCTTTTTCCACGAGGGCCGCCACCTCGTTTTCTAGAGCTTCTTTATGCTTGTGGGCTGCCGGCTCCCGCCATATTATGCCCCAGCCTTCGGGCGCCAGTTTCTTCCCCAAAGCGTAGAGTTCCGCCCGCTTTACGACATCCCGGATTTTTAGGCTTACCCCTCCACGGATGTTTGGTGCTAGGATTGCGCAGTCTCCGACGATTTTAAGCTGGGTTGTCAACACTGGTATCTTTCTGCCTATATGTTTCCGTTCAACTTGAACGAGGATTTCTTCTCGTTTTTCGATTGGAGTCGCGTTTTTAGGGAGAAACCCAACTGTTTCGTTTCCAATTTTCACGTAAAGGTTTCTATCATCCTCGCCCACCACGCGTCCCTTATATATACCGTCCACGCTTACGCTCCACTCTCTCGTTATAACGTCTTCAAGGGTGGCTTGAAGGATTGCTTTGAATGCTTGTACGGCTTCCTTTTTGCCAAGCGCCACAACCCCCTTGAGGTCGTGTTTATCCTTAACTTTTAAGTCTGGAGGCTCGTTGTTGTCGGCTATGCCGAAACGCGATTTTATAGCTTGAGATGGCTGAACAACTTCGAAGCCGTTTTCCAACAGCAGTTTCGTCAGGGCTGTGGCGTATATGCCCCTAACCTTCGCCTTCAATTTTCACTCAACCTTCTCCACTCTGTAGAGACCATTAACCTTTTCCACCTTAAACCTCACACCAAGAATTGTCTCAGTAAGCCAAATGTTCGTTTCAAGATGGTCGGAGAGTTCCCGCGCGTAGTAGGCGGATCTACCCCTCGCCAAGGCCACGTACGGAATAAGCATGTCAGCCAAATGCACATCCACAGTTGCCCTTGAACCGACCTCAACATAGAGTTTTTCAGCAGCCTCCACGCCCACCGCCTCGCTCGTCTTCCCAAGTTCACCTATGGCGTCCGCCCCCAAAACAGCGCCCCTGTCAGTTTCAGCCCAAAGCACTATGGAGCTTCCCTTCTGCAACGGGTTTGAACGATCGTTTACAATTTGAATGTCAGCAGTCAAACCTTTACCCCGAAGATAGTTGTTGGCCGCCTCTGCCTGCCGTTCGGCAACCCTTCTCTCGGCTAGGAAGGTGCAGACTGAAACAC
>Ga0209225_1002437_pt1 | contig 16805 bp, 20 predicted proteins | sample WasSprMetagenome_FD_184732 | JGI IMG/M metagenome (GOLD analysis project Ga0209225, IMG submission 184732) | Sulfidic aquatic microbial communities from Washburn Spring, Yellowstone National Park, USA - WS (SPAdes) (version 3) | ecosystem: Environmental > Aquatic > Thermal springs > Hot (42-90C)...
ATAGGATTTATTAGCAATTTATTTTTGATAGGGTTAACATTTTATTTGATTTTGAAAGGATATGAACTTGATTATTTAAGAACAATGGTCTTTGCAATGCTTTGTATAGATATTATTTTCTATCTTTTCTCTTGCAAAAATTTGAACAAAAATATTTGGAATATAAATCCTTTTGATAATAAAGTTTTAATTTTAGGATGGTTATTTGGATTAATAGCACTACTAGGTGCAATATATTTAAAGCCTTTAAATATTTTATTAAAAACAACTCCTCTTAGCTTAGATAGCTGGTTAATAATAATTTGTTTTGGGGTTTTGAATTTATTTTTAATAGAAATAACAAAGTATATTATTTTTAAAGTAAAATGAAAGAAAAAGATTATTCAAGAAATAAAATTATTGATCAAAGAAGTAAAAAATTTATATTCGTGCCATTCTGTTTAATTTGTCAAGCTTTTCAGGCTCAAGGAATTGTTAAATATGGATTTAAGGCTGTTATTAAACCTATAGTTAAAGAGATATTAAGGTATGACATAAATATTATTCAAATGCCTTGTCCCGAAAGTCAGTTTGGTGGTTATGAAAGAGGCTTACAAAGAAAACCAAAAAGTATAGATCAGTATGATAAACCAGCTTTTAGAAAAATTTGTAAATATTTAGCTAAAAAAGTAATAAAAATGATAAAAGGAATTTTAGCAAATGGTTATGAGATAATAGCAATTTTAGGGATGGAATTTTCTCCTTCCTGTAGTGTTAATTTTCAATATTCACAAAAGGGCATTGTACCTCGTTCAGGGCTTTTTATTGATTCTTTAAAAAAACAATTGAAAAAAGAAAAAATTAAAATACCATTTATCGGAATAAATAAAAGAAATATCAAAAAATCATTAGTTGAATTGAGAAAAATTTTAGAAAAATAAAAAGTTGACTTTTATTTTTTTTCAATTATAATTATATTAATTTAAGAGTCGGCATTAACAAAACAAGGGACTAACATGAAAAGGTTATTTTTAATAGCTTTAGTTTTAATGGTCGCTTATTCACTGGCATTTGCTCAGACAACAACAACTCAGACAACAACTACACAGGCAACAACAACTACAACTACTAAACCATTTGATCCTCTTGCTTGTGTAAGAGCTTATCTTAAAAAAAGAGAAAATTCTTTAAATGAAGCAAGGGCGAAGTATTTTGATGCAGTAAATAAAGCATATGAAGAAAGAGTGGATGCTATAATGAAGGCTTGGAAAATTGAAAGTAAGCAACAAAGAAGAAAAGAGCTTTCAAAGATTTATAAAGATTTCCAAAAAAAGATCAAAGAAGCATGGAAAGACTATAAAGATACAGTAATAGATATTTATGATGATTACAAAACATTTAGCAGAAAATATTGTGGGGTTAGAATAACTGAAGAAAATTATTCTGTAGATTTAGGTTTTTAAGCAAATAAAAATTTTAACTTTTTATTTATTGTAGGCTTAGGTATATTGAATAAGAAACTTATTGATTTTCCTCTAATAATCTTTTTAATTCGTCTCGAATATTAATAAGCTCTAAGCTGAGAGTTTTACCGCTCTGAGAGATTTCCTCTATAGCATCACAAATATCCTTTATATCTTCCTTGAATTGATCTCTCTCTTCCTTTGGACATTGATTTATTGTGCTTAAGACATATTTTAATAATACAGCAATTTCATTAGATTTTCTTACAGTATCAGCACTTCCTCCTCCATGGAACCAACTGGGGGTTTCTTCTAATTCTTTTAACTTTTTTTTAATTTCCTCGATAGTCTTTTTAATTTCCGTTATTTTTTCCGTAGGCTGTCCTCCTGCTGGCTGTCCTTCTCGGCCCTTTTTTTGAAAGCCTCCTTCTTCTAAATTAAACATTTAAGATTTTTCTATAAAAAATTAATGCCGACTTTTATATTTGAAATAGTGATTTATAGCCTACTATTCTTTAATCTAACATAATTATATCACTAAAATTTAAAAAAAATTTTCCTTCCACATTAGATTAAATACCTTTTAATAACTCTTGTGCTTCTTTTTCGATTTCTGGCAATAATCTTTCTAAATATTCTTTTGTTACTTCTTTTCTTTTCCATATTTCCCAAGCATGATAACCAGGTGCATTTGGATTATCAGGTTTACCACCAATTTGATGAAATGGCTCTAATCCTTTTCTTTCTAAAACTCTTCTTATAGCAATATTATAAGCCTCACATTCCTTTTCAGTTCTACAAGTAAATCCTATCATAAAATTTTTATCTCCATGAGGTTCAATTATTTTTAGCTCAACTTTCTTTTGTTTTTCTTTATTATTAAATTTTTCTGGCATTTGCTCTGTTCTGCTTATTTTGTTCGAACCCTTGAAAACATTATAAAACAAACTCCATGGGAAGTAAAATTAAAGATTAGGAATACATATGAGATTTTAAACAAAGTATAACGCTTTATTTTTTAATTTCTCAGTAATTTTAAAAATTCTTCTACTGATAATCCTGTTTGTTTAATAATGGCTCTTAGTGTGCCTTTCTTTAAATCTTTATTATGGTAAGGAATTGTAATACCGATGTTGCCCTTAACATAAATTCTATGACTTCCTTTTTGTCTTACGAAAACAAAACCTAATTTTTCTAAAACTTTAATCACTTCCTTAGGCTTTAAGGATGGCAGTTTAGATGACATTTAGACTTTTACTTTAACAGGAGCAATAATTATTTCTTCCTCTTCTTTTATCTTCTCTTTATCTTTTTTCATAACTTCAAGATATAGAACTATAGCTTCTTTAATATTCTTTAAAGCTTCATCAAAAGTATCTCCTTCAGAAATACAACCAGGCAAAGAAGGCACAGTAACTGTATAACCACCATCTTCATTTTTCTCAAAGATAGCTGTAAACTGATAGATTTTTTTCTTTAAAGATTTTCTGGCCATTAGCAAAATTTGTTTAATTTGACCTCTTTTAATAAATTATAACATAACCAAGGAGAAAGTGCTAATTTTGAGAAAATTCATTCTGAAATGCCATATACCAGAGCAAAGCACGGTATATGGCCGTGAACCGTGCTTCGTCCCGAACCAGAACGAAGTTCGGTTTGGAATCCTGTACCGAGCTGTGCTCTGGTGCATGGCTCTGGTTCACGGCTCGTCTATATCCTTGGATTTGCGAAAATTAGATAGTTATAAGCATAAGTCAAATTTTGAAATTGGTTAAGTAATATCCCCCATTGCTACTTTATATATTTTTACCCCCCACCCTCTACTTTATATATTTTTAGGTAGTTAAGTTCTAAAATCCCTTGACAAATAAAAAATGAGCGTTAAAATCTTATAGGATTAAAAAACAACTATTTTACAACTATTATGGCTAATCCAAATATAAAACCAAGATGGAAGAAAGGAGAATCTGGTAATCCTGCTGGTAGACCGAAAGGAGCAAGAAACTATAAGACTTTATTCAGGGAAGCCTATGTTGCTATAGCTAAAGATTTAAGATTGGGTAAAAATCCTGATGTTTTGTTGGTTGAAATTTTAAAAAGAGGAATTAAAGAAGCTTTAAAAGGAAATTATCCATTCTACAAACATATTATAGACAAGATTGTATGGGAAACCAAAAAGTGAAACTAGTGTAAGTTTAAGAGAAGAAAGATTAGAGAAATTAGAAGAAGAATTATGGAATTGGGTTAAGGAAGATTTATTCTAAACAAAATCCATTGACTAACTCTGTAGCACAACAAAATGGTTTTCCTTTTGATGGACAGTAGTACTTAGAACCATCTGGACAATTTATTGGGCTATAACCATTACAAGAATCAGGACCAGTATATTTTTCTAAAGTGATTTTTCTCTTTGAGAAAATTACCACTCCAATAAGATCGCTTTTTTTATAGATATTTGGATAAAGTTCTATTTGTTTTAGATTATCTTTTTTTCGGTTTAGTGGGTATTCCAAAGAAATGGCCTTGAGGAACTATTATTTGATTTTTACTCTTATCGTCAATATAACTCATTGTTTCAAAATCATACACAGCTTCAAGCTCTTCGCCATTCACAAAGAATGTCCCATTTTTTAATTCAATCTTATCTCCTCAAGTCTAATAACTAAAGAAATAATATTCTTGCCTTCTGTATTTATCACAACAATATCTCCTTTATTAATGTTTTTAGTTTTCTTTACTATGATGGAGTCTCCTTTGTGTAAATAAGGTTGTAATCCATCATTCATCACAGTACCACGTTCAAAGAATAAGCTACTAATGATTATTGCCAGGAAAATCACCATAAAAACTTTTGCCATTTTAGCTCCAACTTTTTTATAAGTGATAAAGATTATTGTTAGCCAAGCTAAAATTGAGCCCACCCAGAACAGTATTGTGTGCCACCGAAAATACCACGCAGGAGGATTTTGACAAAAAGAAGAGGGGGTTGGAATAGTTAGGTGAACATAAAAACCCAAGCTAGATTGGATAACTAAACTGACAACTGCACCAACAATTGTTGCCACAACTACCCATAAAAATTTCTTCAAAATTGTTTTTTGTTTTATTTTCTTGGTTAAATACAGCTATATCTTCCTGATTCTTCATTTTTTAGGGTAAAGTCTGATTTTTAGTGATTTTTAGGACCTAAAATTATTAAAAATTAATGTAAATAAGCGACTTTTTTGCTCTTTTAATGTTAACTTTCTATAATTATACCTCTTAATTTACCATCGGAGAATTTCCAAAATTTTTTATTTTTACACTTTGAATATTTGAAAATCATAAACCTTAATATATTTATTTATAATTATTTTAGGTCCGGATTTTCAAACTTTACCCTTTAATATGCTATAATTAAACTCATAAAAGCCTAAAAATCTTAAAATTTGTATATAAAACTATGGATTTGAATGAGTTTTTAACAAAAGAAATTAAAGACAGATTCCAACTCTTTAAAGGATTGAGGAGCGAAGATGAAGATAAAAAAATACTTGAAAAAGTCTATAAAATTTGCATTGAAGAGATTATTTCATTTATCCAAGAAAATTTGACTGATGAAGAAATCAAAAAATTTTATGAAGCGGCAAAAGAAAATAACATTAGTAAATTATTAAAGCTTTTAGAAACTTTTTTCTTAGACAGTTATAATTCGTGGCGCTTAAAAATTCGAATTTCCAAGTTTTTAGATAATCTTTTATTGAAATCTTTGGATAACATAAAAAACAATGAATAAAAGAGAATTATATAAAAGAGCAGAAACTAGATTAAATTTTGAGGATAGAAATACTTTCAAGAAAGTAGAAATAAACGGAAAAATTATTGCTGTTCCTGTACCAGAATCTTTACAACTTTTTGTCAAAGATAAAAAACTAACTGAAAAAGGGCGGTGGTGGACAAAGTATTTTTACGAAGAGGTCTTAAAAACTATTCCAGAAGATTCTAAGCTTGAACACATAGAAAGTAATTTAAAAAGTGCTTTGTCTGCATTAAAGGAAAGTTGCCCATCACAACTTTATGATTTACTCAATAAATCTATCAGGTTGAGAATAGAAAGACTAAAAAGCATAAAATATTATGAAGAAATAAAAACTTCAAATTCTCCATTTTTAGACTTTATAGATTTTCTAAAAAGTTATTATCAAAAATTGGATCCATTTTTTGTTGAAAATTTTTCTCTGCCAGTTATTTTAAAAGTTAAAAAAGAAATCTATAAAATAGCGGAGTCAATAAAAGCAAGCTACAAAGATATAATAGATGATGAGCAAAAATTTAATCTTCTTATTTCTTTTATTGAAAAGAAGTTTGTAGAGACAAGCAAGAGTTTGTTTGTAGAAAAAACTGAAGGTAAGGTTAAGTTAAAAGATGTTGCCGAAACTGTAATGAAAGAACTAAGGAATAAAGAAAAAGAATTAATTTGGGAATTTCAGGGATACTTACAAAAAATTCCTCAATTAACCACAGAAAATATAACCGAAATTTCTTTCAGTAAAAAGACTCCAGATAGTACAACAAAAAGAAAAGGGGTATCTAGAAAAATAAGGGATATATTAAGAAAGATTTTTTGGACTCTAGGCCTTGCAGTAGTTTCTGTTGCTATGGTCAGTAGTCCGATTAAAACTCGTCAACCGATTAAAACTCTCCCTAAAATTGAAATTGTCAGTGATAGAGATGTTGTGTCCAAAACTTTTAAACCAGAAGATTATGATATTGAAACTTTGTTAAGATCAATAAAAGAACCAATTACAGAAAAAATTGAAATTCCAAAAGAACTACTTTTAAGACATTCAAAGGAAAGATTTTTAAGGTTAGAGCCCGGTGAAACTTTTTATATAGAGGATTTATACCGATATATTCAAATATTAACAAAAGAAGTTTTCGAGAAAAAACCAGATATAAATGAATTAAAAAAATTTGTGACAACTGTAAGGTTTCTATTAAGCGCCAAAGCTTTAAATCCACAAGCTATAAAGTTTAAATTAGTTGAAAATAATGGTTATTTATCATTAGAAGCTGTAGATTATTTAGAAAACATAGAAGTAAAAGAAACTATTAAAGGAGATGTAGTAATTATTGGTAACGAACTTGAATCAATAGTTGGAGCCATTTCTGCCGCGAAACAAGGTAAAGTTGTGATTTTAGTTTACGATGGTCCTTTAGGAGGATTAAGTTCTGATAAGGGAGGGAATATGCGCTATTTCGATTTTGTATCAAGCGCGCCAATAACTCCAGAAATGAGAGAGCTTTTTGAAGCCCTTGAAATGACTCAACCAGGTAAACAAAATGTGATTCCAAATGGAGTTGAAGAAAAATTATTGACACTTCTTCAAAAATATCCCAACATTAAATTAATTAAAACTAGAACTTTCAATAGTATTTTGGTGAGAGTAGAAAATAATAAAATACTTTCAATTAAAACGGAAGAGGGTAGAGAGATAGAAGCAGAAAATTATATAGACTCAACTCCAGATGGTGTTTTGGCAATAAAAGCAGGTGTGCCTTTTACTATTGAAACTTTAAATCTTGCTTATGGGGCGGTTTTTGACCTAAAATATCTAACCAAAGCCGATTTAGAAAAGCTAGAAAATATTGATATTGACGAAGTATTGAAAATATCTGGCGTAACTTTGGAAGAAGTAATGGCACATAAAGAATTGAAAACCCTCTACGAAGAATTAAAAAATACTCCCCAAGGCGCTAATGTGTATGAATTTTACACTCGTTGGGGCTATCAATTTTTAGCTAAGGCTTTTAAGTTTTATTTGAAAGCTAAAGCTTTAAAAAATCCAAGTGATTTATTATTACAAAAAACAGCAGAGGAGACAATGGTCGATGGATTTAATGTGGCAGTTAGAGATTCTGAAATAGGGTATGAAGCTACTTTTAACAGCCTGAGTTTTAATTCTGATAAGTCTTATCACCAAGGCGACCACAATGTTTTAACAGATAATGATTTACTTTTCCAAATCATTCGTCGTTCACTATTAGAATTTGAAGAATTTACTAAGAAACTTATAGGTAACCATATTGAAATTAGAATTCCTGAAGAACTTTATGTAAGAGGGCAAACAATCGCTTTTAATAACCTTCCCTTGAAAGGTATGTTAAATTCAGAGGGAAATGCGGTATTTGTATATGGTTGGGATGTAAGAGGCATAGGAGAAAGATATCCAGGAGATGAAACAATGGAATTATATTACAATACATTAAAATATCTTGAAAATTTTTCCAATCGTCATCCTATAGAAGTGAAATGGGAGGTTTCAGCTTTTCACACGCAATTAATGGAAAACCTATTTGGGGTAGGAAAAAATTTTTGCAATCCTGATGCTGCTCCAACTTATAGAATTATTCAAAATCTAATGCTAGTTATGGAAGAATTAGTAAGAAATTTAGATAATGAAGAATATTGGGGAAGTAGGAAAATTTTAACCAGAAAAATACCATTATCACCTAAAGTTATAATAACAATCTCATCTTCTCCAGAAGCTAAAGTAAAATTTAAAGGATCACAAATTGTGTTTGAAATTCCTTGGAAATTGCTGCTTAGAACCGGTTAATAAAAATAATGAAAATTATGTTCTTTTTTTATTTCGTCACAAGCTTGGGTTGCAACTCCGCACTGCTTACTTTATTCGAACCCTTGAAAATATTATAAAGCAAACTCCTTGGGAAGTAAAATTAAAGATTAGGAATACTTATGAGGTTTTAAGTGCTTTATAATTAAAAAACAACTATTTTACAACTATTATGCCTAATCCAAATATAAAACCAAGGTGGAAAAAAGGAGAATCTGGAAATCCTGCTGGAAGACCAAAAGGAGCAAGAAATTATAAAACTTTGTTCCGTGAAGCTTATGTTGCTATAGCTAAAGATTTAAGATTGGGTAAAAATCCTGATGTTTTGTTGGTTGAAATTTTAAAAAGAGGAATTAAAGAAGCTTTAAAAGGAAATTATCAATTTTATAAAGATGTAATGGATAGAATGTTTGGGAAACCTAAAGAAAGAATAGAAGAAGAAACAAGAGAAAGATTGTTGATAATTGATAAAGAGGATGAACGATCACCAATTATATAATCCCTTTAGATATTTAGTTTTCAATATACCCCCTAAAGAGTCAAACGCCCCCTTAATACCAAAAGTTGCTATTCCTATATAGCAGTCTTTGCTCGGATCATCTAATAAGACTGGAGCCCCTGAATTTCCTTTGTCTATCTTCGCATCAGTTTTAAAATAATATTCATCTAAGCTTCCGCTTATAATTCCATTTGTTACTGTTAATGTTTCTCCTCCATAAGATGGATAACCTAAAATTAATATTGGATCGCCTATATTAACAATATCAGAATTACAAGCTTGAATATATGGGAAGTTTCTATCTTGTATATCTACTGCCTTCTTGCTTGATTCATTCCATTCTTTTTCTAAATATAAAACAGCATAATCTAAATCCGGGTCATATATATCGGTAATTTTTGCTGAATAAATTTTTGTTGGTGGGCTTTGAAAGTTTTCTGGAAACATAACAATACAATGAGGAAAATAACTGTTTTTTTACTACATGATAATTTGTAAGAATAAGCCCATCCGAGCTGATTAAAAAACCCGTTCCTACATCAAAGTTTTCTTTAGTTTTATCAACGGCACATTCAATTTTTCCAACAACATTTGAATATTTTGATATAAATGTATCTTGGTTCGTAGTTTCTCCATAATGGCTTACATAATACCCCGCTATAGCACCAATGAGGAGTAAAATACCTCCGAGTACTAAGCCTATGATTAGGAAATTTTTAGCTTTTTTAGGATCCCTGTCTTTATTAATAAGCCATGCTAAAATTGCTCCCAAAGGAATAAAGCCTATACAAACTAGAGAAAGTAAATACCACCAATTTGAAACTTTTTGAGGTTGAGATTTTAATCCTTGTAATTGTATTTCCTCAGAAGGTTCAGCATTTTCTGACTTTAGTTTATAACCACAATTACCACAAAACTTATCTTCGGGTGATATTTGAGCTCCACAATTCGGGCAATTCATTTTTATTGGCGGTTAATTTTAAATAACCCTTCCAAAATTTTATCACAAGTTTTCGCATCCTCAATTCTTCCTTGTTTTTCAAAAAGTTCTCTTGCTTTTAAAATTTCTTCCTTTGCTTCATCATATCGTTCTAAAATTGTTAATAAAACCCCTAAATTTGCATGTGCTTCTGCGTAATTGGGATTTATCCTTATTGCTTCTCTGTATTCTTTCTCTGCTTCATCGTATCGTACTAGGCTTTCCAATAAAGATGCAAGGAAAAGATGTATTTCTGTATTATTTGGATCAATTTTTATAGCTTCTTTTAATTCCCTTTCTGCTTCTTCATCGTATTTCCCTGATCTTGCCAACAGTTTTCCTAACTCATAATGTGCTATTGCGTCATTTGGATTTTTTTCTATTCTTTCTTTTAATTCTTTTATTGCAGCCTCTTCACGCTCTTTTTCATATTCTTTTTTTGATTTTCTTAATCCTTCTTCTTCATCTTGAATTAATTTTACTCCACAATTTGTACAATATTTATTTGTAGCGGGGTTTTCTTTTCCACATTTTGAACAAAAGACTAAATTAAAAGTTTCGGTTTTTTGCTCTTCTATTATCTCTTTTAAAATTTTGTTAGCTATGTTTGTATATCTAATTGGAGCAAAAATAGAGTTATCACTAATATCTATCTCATGTATTTTCTTTAGTAAGTTTAACAATTTTTTCTTTTCCCCTTCATTTAGATATTCAAGAGCTTTTTTAAGAAGAATGAAATAATGGCAAGCTAATTCTGCAACCGGCATAACAGATGGGGACCAATCGTTAATTATGGTATATTTACTTCCTATTCTTTCAATTGTAACCTTAAATTCGAGTTTAGGATATCTTTCTGAATAAAATGAAATTATATCTTCCTTAGGCATTAACTCATCAAAATCAAACTGAAAGTTCTTTTGAATTATCTCTTCTATGGTTTCTTTGAAAAGATAATTAGCCGCAGGTTCTGTAAGGAAAACCCATTTGAGCTTAATTGTGTACAACGAAAACAAAGCATACAAAGAAGGTTTGTCAATAAAAGATAATTCGCATCTATATACACCCTTTTCGCAAATCACTCTTGCTTTTGCTACTTCCATAATGTCGAAAGAATTATTGTTGGAAATCTCTCTATCCTCAGTATCTTGATTCTTTTCTAAAGACAAAAATGTAGAAGGCAATATTATGTTATTGTTTATATCTTTTACTATAACTGCTCCTTTAAAAATAACATCTTCCCAAAAATTTTTGTTTCTAAGCATAGTTTCAATTACACCTTGTTCTAAAGTTTTTCTATTGGAATCGTGTAATGTTATTCCTAAAACAAAAGAACCCATATAACGAGCCAAAATTGTTTAAATATTAAAAGTATCACAGGTAATATAAGAAGAAATATTAAGGAAATGGTGTAATAGAAATAATAAGCTACTTTTTCTGGCGCAGGGAAAAAAGGAGAGGAAAGAATATATCCAAATCTTTCTCCTTGAAGAATCTTTAATTTATCACTTTTATATTCATTAACAAATTCTTCGTGGGTTAAATATCTAATTCTTTCCTCATCCATATTTATAAATTTTATAAAAATTTTTAAATTTTTTACAAATTTTTCATTTTTTAAAAAAGCTGATACTGTTTGTTTGTGCGTAAATTTGGTAATTGAACAATAAAAAGTTTATTTTTAAGCTTTTTCTCTAATTTTTTAATACTATTTATTACATTCCTTTATCTATGTTTGAATATTTTATTTTTCTTTTACCTCAAAATAATAATTACATTTTGTTCCCCATAAGCCTAGCCTTTTTTCTTTTGCTTGTTTTTCTAAATAATCAAATTGCTTCATAAATTGGAATGGTTCATAAATATAATTAAAAGCATAACCTTCTTTAATAAGTTCAGCATTTATTAAAAGTCCATTGGGAAGGAATACATATCTTAAAAGCCTTCCATATTTATCTCTATTAGAAGATAAAGGATCAGGAATAAGATAAACATATTTACCTTCTAAAAGTTCTTTGGTTCTTTGGCTTGCTTCTTTCCCAAAACATTCTTCTGGTTTATAAGGGTTAGGAACTTCTGGTGCATCAATTCCTAATAATCTTACCAATTCTATTTTATTATTAAGCTCTACTTTTATTGTATCCCCATCTATTACTTCTGCTACTTTATAAAGAGCTGGAGCTTGTTTAATTATAGGTTTATGAGGAGCAAAATAACCAATAATTCCAGCCAAAATAATTATTATTGCTAAAGATACACTCTTATTTAATTTTGATTTGGTTAGGATCATGGATAATAATCTCCGCTCTTCCTTGATAGGTTCGAATTAATCCGCTAATTTCTACTACTTTACCTTCATATTGTTTAGGATCAGAAAACTTATAAGAATCAGAAGAAAATATTACTGAAGAAAAAGGACAAGTTCTATAATCTGGACAAAAATTAAGAAATATATTACCCTTACGAGAAATATGAACATTATCAACCTTTCCTGTTACACATTTATTTTCTCCAACATATTTTTCAGCTTCTCTAAAATCAATACATGGTCCAGATGGTTTTTCGAATCCTTCATTTTGTTGTTGAGAAATAGATGGCTGAGATATCCTTTCTGTAGTAGATGGTACAGTAGAAGTTATTTTTGATAGAGATAAATAAATAAAACCACCGATTATAAAAGCAGCTATTATGATTGCTATGATTATTTTATTTTCTTTACTCATTCCTGATTTTTAGTTAATTGTGGCCATTTTATTCTCTTTTATATTTTATAAACTTCTGTAAAAATTTAAAAATTTTTCAATTTTACAATTTCTTAATTTTTATCTACAATTTTTTTTTGAAAAGAGGAATTAAGGAGGCTTTAAAGGGAAATTATAGTTTTTACAAAGATATAATGGATAGGTTATATGGAAAACCAAAAAGTGAGACTAATGTAAATTTAAGAGAAGAAAGATTAGCAGAGTTAGAGGAAAAATTATTGGTATGGGTTGAGGATGATAAAAATTAGAAAATTTTAAAAAATATAGAACCATTATTAACCGAAAATATTTTTTATTCTAAACTTTTTAGTTTTTGTAGTAATTTACTAAATAACTTAGATGGCCATTCATTATCTTCGCTTTCTCGATCTTTCTTTAAAAACAAAACATTGTTTTTTTCGTATTCTTCAATAGAAGGATAATCTTTCATACCTTTTATTAATTCACTATAGGGAGTTCCTGAAAGTATAAAAGATTCTAAAATGATATTTTTATCACCAAGATATCTTTCTATATATTTAATACCTTCTTCATCTACTGCAAACCTTATTTTTTCATTATTTAACCCTTTAGAATGTTCTAAACCTTTTGGATCAATAAAAACTATTGCTAACTTTTTATTATTTTTAAGCCACATTATAAAATCAGGCTTAAAACCAGACCACAAAAGCTGAAAACCAATGCCAGAATAAGATAAATTTCTTAAAAGATACAACTCAAATTCTTTGGTAATATCGGGGGTTTTTTCTAAATAATTTCTTAAACCCCTTACAAATAAACATTCATTTTCATTAAGACCCTCTGGCGTTATTTTTTCTATTTTTTCATTTTTAAGAAGAAGAGGCAAATACAGATGTTTATCAAAATAAACCCTTGGTAAAATTTCATTACTGTCTTCTTTTATTATCTTTTCAAAATTTTTATTATTCATTAATTCTCTGATTTTATTTAATAAATCTTTTTCATTGCTTATTATTTTTATTTCATATTCTCTTTTACCAGCAAATACAAAATTAGGATTTTTCTCTAAAGTTTGATAAGACAAATTTTTCATTTCGTACCTTTTAGCATATTTTCTGTAAAATAATTCAATATATTTTTTTAAACTAATAACTGCCACTTCTTCGAGTTTTTTAATATCCTCAAAATTATTAATTTCTAAAATTCCTTTGATTTTGTTAATTAAAAAACTAAATAGCTCTTTTAGGTTTTCTTGAGTAAATACAAGGTTCCAATAATTTTTTACTATTTTAAATTCGTAAATATCGGTTAATATTCTTTCCCAGTTTAATAAATTAATATAACTATTGACAATTGTTTCGTTTCCAAGAGTTGTTTCAATTTCTTTTTGAACAATTGTCCTGTTTTGAGAAGATTCAAATGCAGAAATTTTTGGCGTTAAGTCTAAATCAAAATTTATTGTTTCATCGTATACTAATCTTAAAACATCTTCTTCAAATATTTTATTTTCTCTTTTTTGTAAAATGTAAAGCTCTTTCCATTTATCTTCATATTGAAAAATAACAAGAACTTTAATCTCTTCAAAGTCAATATCTTCTTTTTTCATAATTTCAAGGAATTTTTCTAAGTAATCAGCCTTGATGCTATAAATATTTACTGTTTCTAGATATTTTATAAACTCATTATCACCACTTCTTTTAAGGCTCATATTTTTTCCTTTCAATCTTACGCCTCTTCCAAAAAGTTGTATAATTTGAGGCCCTGGATCTTTACCTATATTTAATAACCCTATAGAAGATATCCTCCATGTGTCCCAACCTTCTATAAATTTTCTCGATCCTATGAGAATATTGATTGAAGAGTTATTCTTTTTAATTTCATCAAATAAAGAGGCGGAAATTACATCTTGCTCAACTGTTAAATTTCTCTTCTCTAATTTTTTTCTAAATTCCGAAATATTACCAATATTTATAACACCGAAATATTTATTTTCTCCCGATTTTAATCCAAGTTCTCCTATAGCATTTTTTATTTCGCAAATCCTTAATTTGCCTCTGCCATGAAATACTTTTTCGTTAATATCTTGAATAAGCTCGTCAATATTTAATCTTTTGTTTTTTATATAATCAAAACGACCATAAAAAATATCCATTCCATTAACTTGTAAATTGGTTTTCCCTTCTAAGATAGATATTACTTTTGTTTTAACCCATTCTTCGTCAGATAAAAATTTATTTATAAACTCAACAATTTGGATAACATCGGAAAACGCTTCTTCTTTACTATCTTTATGTCTTTTACTAACAACAGAAGCCCCGATAAATATCCACAAAGGTTTTTCTATATTATATTCATTTGCTAATTGATAGTGCTCATTATAAACTAGTAATTGCTGATAAAAAGATAATAAATTAGCAACAAAAATTAAATCTTGGTATTCTGATTCTTTAAGGTTTATCTTTGATTTTTTCAAATTCAAAACAAAAAAATTTTTACCATAACCATCTAAATAAAAATGCTTATAAGAATAATCAAAAATTATTGATTTAGCATATTCTTTTAAAGTTTCTTTATTATTTTCGCCTAAAATTTGCCCAAATGTGGCGCTGTATTCAAAAACAAATCCGTTTTTTCCAAGTTCTTTTCTAATTTTTGCCCATTTTTTATCCTCAGATTTGTTACCCTTATGGCCCTCATCTACAAAAATAAGATTTTTCCCTTCGAATGTTTCTATAGGTAGAGTAACCCCTCTACCCTTCTTTTCTTCAACAAATTTAGTTATCTCTATTATCAATATTTTACCTTCACTACTTATATCGTTAGACAAATTACCGCGATAAACCACATGTTCTATTCCACTTTTTTCTAATTCTTCAGCGTGTTGTTTAGATAAAATTTCATTAGTGGTAATAAGAATAATATTGTCTGGTTTGAAAAGCTTATATTTTAAAAATTGAAAATAATTAATATGCATTACTAAAGTTTTTCCAGATCCCGTAGCCATCCAAAAAGCTATCTTTTTTAGATCATCTTCAGAAAAATCGTCTATAATGTCAATTTTATTTTCTCTTTTATATTGATTTAAAAATTCGTTTATATCTTTTAAAAATTCTTCTTTTTTATTTTTAATATAATCGAAAAAGATATCAGTAAAAAGAACAGCTAGGTATTGAAAGTATTTCAATTTTATCACTCCTCTTTTATGTCTTATTTTTCTAACATATTCGTTGATATTCTCATCGTATTTTAAAAGATCATCCTCTGGTATTACAACATTTTCTAAGGATCTAATAGTGTTAATAAAATAGCTTCTGCCTTCATGATCAACATCTTCCGAAACATCTCTTAATTTCTCTTGTAAATCTTTCATGCTTTTTGCCCCTAAAAGATGTAGAAAATATTTGTTTAAAACCAAGTATTTTTCGATATTCATATTTTTATATTTCATATCTTCTTAATTTTTTATTAATATAATCTTCTGGTAAATTACATTCCTTTGCTCCTTTAATAACAATGTCATAATATTCTTTGCTTGGCATTCCAATTCCTTGTGATTCTCTTAAATACACCCATACATTATACTCTAATCCATTATCATCTTTCGCAATTATAAGTTTTCTATTATAAACATTTGGATAGCCTTCATATTTATCTAAATTTTTAAGATCATCTTCATTAATTTCCCATATAGCTCCAAAAACTATATCACCTTCATACGGAATTATATTCGCTACAGCGCCCTTTCTAGAAAAAGAATAACCATCATATACAAAATTGTAATTTTCTATATAGCCTCTTCCTATAAATTTAGCATTTCTACATCTTTTTTTCATTTGCTCATGATTCATATTTGAACCGTAAGCAAAATAATAAACAGTATTCATTTTATATATTGTCCATTAATTTTTTAAAATCTGGTTCTATATATCTTATTTCTACATTTAAATCTCCTATTTTTGTTGTTAAAATACTTTGACCATTTATGTATACTATATTTGGATTCCAATCTTTAATTTCTTGAAAAATAAATTCTTTGTCTTTTTTAAAATCGTCATCACTCCAGTTATCTTTGTATTCTCTCCAAACAATTGCATAATTTTTACCGTCTTTTTCGCCTAAGATGAAAAGATAATTTTTACTATCATATTGTCTCTTTTTAATCTTTTTTAGTTTTATGCCTAAAAGATAGTTAAATGTCTCTGGAATATCTACGATAACTTCTTGCGGTTCTCCTACTTCTGAAAGATTAACTTTCAGTTTGTAAGCAAAAGGATTCTTTAGATTCTCAATATTTAACAGATATGGGCTATCTTTAGTTTCAAAATCAAGGAAATATTTAATGAGATATTCGTCTTTAAATAACTCTTGCGCTTTTTGGTCTTCTTTAAGTTCAATGTTATCAAGAGCATCTTCATATTGTTCAAGATATTGGTATTTAAAGAAAACACCTATACCATCTTTATCTTGTGGTTTGCCATTCTTCCAATTAAAAGAATAAGCAACTTTTTTGATTCTTGGAATAATTATAGTATCAAAGTAATCTGCCAT
>Ga0209225_1002438_pt1 | contig 16802 bp, 17 predicted proteins | sample WasSprMetagenome_FD_184732 | JGI IMG/M metagenome (GOLD analysis project Ga0209225, IMG submission 184732) | Sulfidic aquatic microbial communities from Washburn Spring, Yellowstone National Park, USA - WS (SPAdes) (version 3) | ecosystem: Environmental > Aquatic > Thermal springs > Hot (42-90C)...
CGAGCCGTGGCCGACTTGGCCACCGCGTTCATGGCCGTGGCCGAGGCCGCCACCGCGTTCATGGCCGTGGCCGAGGCCGCCACCGCGTCCATGTCAGCGTAGTCAGCCGGATTGAGGCCAGCCTCACCAGCCACGAACTTGCCTATCGCCATGTTGGAACCAGCCACGATGCCCCAGGCAGTGGAACTATTCCGGACAGCGCTTCTGGCCGTGGCCGAGGCCGCCACCGCGTTCATGGCCGTGGCGTCCTCATATAGCGCATCACGCACGAACCTCGTTGCAAAGTCGGGTGCTAGTAACGTAATGCTCATGCGTACTCCACCCCCGCGATGTACGCCTCCACCCCATCTCCACTAGCGCTCACGAACATCCCAGGCTCCAAAATGAGCGTTGACTCGATTAAGACAACGTCCTTCGGGTCTAGTTGCCCCACGAATAATCCAAGGCCTTGTCCTGACTGATCTTTAATCCGCAGAGCCACGTTTGCCCAATCGCCGCGCGTATTTGTCAGCACTATCGTCTTCACGATGAGGGTGGAACTGAGGGCCGACACGATCGCCGTTTCTGAAGGCGGTAATGCGCCACGGAAAAATACTTTCGGCGTCATCTAGCCCACCCCCACTCACGCTTGAGTACCTACAACCACCCAACCGGCGCCCGTATGGATGTAAAGTTTGCCAGATACCACGCAAAGCTCTCCAGCTACCCCGGAGGCAGGCAATGCCGATAAGTTGGACAGCTTTATCGAAGACAATACCGCGAGCTTCGCCGTGGTCACTGAACCGTCAGCGAGCTTCGCCGTGGTCACTGAACCGTCAGCGAGCTTCGCCGTGGTCACTGAACCGTCAGGGTGGTCAAGGATGCTCAGGAACTTGTGGCCAATCAGCAGGCTGAGGACCCTTCTGATAGAGTTCATGGCTCACATCACCCCCCAGGTCCAGACAAACAGCCAGAGCTCATCTCTAGGCAGATACTGCGGGTGCGGGTCGGCGGCCCCGGTGTGGCTGGCCATAGCCGCATCCACCTTCGCCTGGGCCCCCGAGGGCGTCTCATGGCCGCTGTGCGGAGCAGCCGCGTCCATGTGGCTCTTCGCCGCAGCGAGGGTTGTGGGCGGCGTGTCATACCAGTTGGTCGTCCCCAGCAAGCGCTTGATCGCACCGGGAATCCAGTCCAGGAATTGCCGCAGCGTGCCAACCACCCCTGTGGGGACCTGGCTCTGGTCAACGGTGCGGCTGCCCGACTCGATAGCGTTGATGTTAGCTTCGATCCGGTTCAGGTCTCCGGGCAACACCACATCGGAGGACTGCCAGTTCGTCTTAGGCGTCTGCCATCCGGTTGGTGCCGTGCTCATGTTGCCTTCCTCCCGGTCAACCGGGCCGACAATGCGCCGGCCCATTCAATCTCCTGCCGAATGACGTAGTAGTCCTGGCCCTTGACGGTCACGCGGTCCCCGAGAAGCAGGGCCGGGTTGCCGCGCCACTCCACTTCGATGTCCCTGCGCGGGTCTTTCACCGAGGCCAGCAGCGTGTCGGCAATCTGCTGGGCCACCGATAGCGTCTGCACGAGTGGGTTTGCCGGGAACTCGTACCGCAGCACGCCGTTCTCGAAGATGCTAACCTCATCGCGGGCGATGGCCCGCTCCTTGTTGCGCACAGCCAGGGGTTTGCCCGTTATCACCAAGGTGACGGATGCAGCACTCGCTGTGCCGTTGGTGATCGTGACCTGCGCGCCCCAGCCGTAGTAGGTGGCGGCGGTTATGCTCACCCCGGACGGTGCGCCCTCCAGGCTGGCCGCGGCTTCGATTACGGGCGGCTGGTTGTAGTAGACCAGCACCATCACGCTCTGGTTTGCCGGGACGCTGATCGGCGAATTGCTCCGGTAGACTTCCTCCGGGGCGGCCGCAGGCTGGAGGGGCTGCGTGTCCACCACGATCTCGTTTGCCACCTGATCCTGTCGGCTGGGTGTGCGGGCGGCAAAGTAGCCGCTGGCCGCTATCACCAGCGCCGGGGTCGTCCCGAGACCGGAGGCATACCGCTGGATGCGGATGATCCCATCCCGGTCGCAGTAGACCACGGCCAGTCCTGCCTCGGCGATGATGCGCAACGCTTCCCGGTGCGTGGTGGGGTTGAACCACGCCCAGGGCACGACAATGGACTGCAGTGCGGTGTCGATCGCGTACTCTCCGGGCTGGAGTCCCGCATCCTGGAGCACCTGCTCAGCCAGCGTGTAGAGGCTGACGTTCTGCTGCACCTGCGCGCTCTGGTAAGTGCCTTTCCGCAGCAGCTCCAGGCGGTCCCGCGCAATCACGGTGGCCTCCAGCACGTCGTCGGGCGCGTCCCAGTCCAGGCTCCAGAACGTCCCGAGTGGGACCCACTCTGGCGGATTCCCCGGGATGCCCAACCAGGCCCTGATCCGCCGGTTGGGCTTCAGCACGCCGTAGAGCGGGCTCTGCTTGTTGTCAGGGTCGAACTTGCGGCCCTTGTTCGCCAGGCTGATCCGGATTTCATTGGCACTGATGTTTCCTACAGGCAGCGAACCCTGTGTGACCTCGCGCTCCTCCAGGAGGCTGACGCTGAGCAGGTCTTTGCCCTCGTAAGTCTCCTGGATCGAGGTGTAGAACTCGGCTATCTTCACCTGCCTGCCCGGGTGGGACCAGCGGTGGATCTCCAGCACCATCCTGGCAACGTTGAGCACGGCGGCAGTCAACACCTTCGACCATGCGACCGCCGTGTTGCCGACCACAACCTCTTCGTGCAGCAGCGTGCCGGCCTGGTCGTAGAGCCGGACAGCGAAATCAACGGGGTACTCGCCCCGGGCCGTGTCGCCCACCACCTTGAGCTGGTGGATGGGACGCGGCAGGAAGGCCACGGTGAGCGTGGGGTACGGCGCGGCAAACGACCCATCCGCGCCCGCCAGCGATGCCCCCCACCAGCCCATCTGGTACAGGCTCAACTGCTCCTCGTTTACCGGCGCAAGCCGATAAGTGCCGTCCAGCACCCAGGAGCCGTCAAGGCTGATCCACCGATACGGAACTTCTTCCACGGCGTCTGCCGTCTGTTGCGGCCAGGAAACGGCGGCCTGCTCGGAGACCGAGACCGTAATGGACTCGTCGAGGAACGGGTTGGTGTAGTCGATGGTCACTTTGGCGATGACCTGGCGTTCGGCTGCCTTGATAGCATCCAGGAACGCCTGACTGACCGGGTACACCGCCGCTCACCTCTCGATGAGCGTGATGCTCACATCGCGCCAGTACCGCACGCCGTCCCGGTACTGCCACGCCTTGTAGGAGATGTCCCCGACGTAGACCGTGATCGTCATGCTCTCGCCGCCTTGTGGGTCGGGGAACGTGAGCTGGTGGAAGACGCCTGTGTCCAGCAGGTCCAGGATGTAGTCCAGGTCGGTGGCCGCGATGACCTTCCAGCCCAACTGCACCTGGCGTTTGGTGGCGATTAGCTCCATGACCATGGTGCCGTCAGCCGTCCGCTGGGCCTTAGTCAAGCGGAACTTGCCGATCTCGATGGAGGCAGGTTGGACGATCTGCTGGCTGTCAATCAGCACCATCGCCATCGCTCACGCCCCCTGCGGCCTCACGATAATCGGCAGGCCGGTGCGCTGCGCCTCAGCGATCAGCGCGGGCATCAGAGCCCGGGCCAGCGTGCGGTCGTTCAGCCGCAGCACGATCTCCTGCTGGCCGGTGCCGGTGCGCCCGCGGGCCACCTCGATGCGGAAGGCGTCCCGGATGGCGGCGTAGGCAGCCTGGGCCACGGCCTGGGCGATCTCCTGTGCCAGCTCGGTGCGGCCAAGCGGCACCACCGCCTCCGGGCCGCGCTCGCCGACGCCCACAATTGTTGGCCGGTCGATGATGCCGCCCTCGGCCAGCCACGGGATGAGGTCCCGCAAGGCGCGCCAATTGACGCCGATGTGGAGGCTCGGAATGTCAATTCCGAGTGGCCCTTCACGCCAGCTAATGGAAATGCTCGGTATCGGAAGGCGGATGCTCCCGATGGCGTTCTTGAACGCCTCCATCACCCTGCGACCGAACTCGGCAGCAGACTGCACGAGGCGATCCCACAGTCCGCCGAGCCATTGCTTGAGGCCGTCCCAGGCATTTCGAGTGGCGGAGACGGTGCGATCCCACCAATTGGAGATGGTCTGGCTGATCGTTTGCCAGGTACTGCTCACCGTGACCATGAGGCTCTGCCACACGCTGCTTAGCCAGGTCGTGACCGCGGTCCAAACGGCCTGGGTGCCCGCCTGCAGTTCAGCCCACTTGGTGGACACCCAGGTTACGATGGACTGCCAGGTGCTGCTTGCGGTGCTCAGAATACCCTGCCACAGGCCGGAAAGCCAGCTTGCGACCGCCTGCCAGATCGCAGTGGTTCCGGCCCTAATCTCGTCCCACTTGGCCGCTACACACTGCGTTATCGCACTCCAGACCGCCTGAGCGGTGGCAGAGATTGCCTGCCACAAGCCCGAGAGGAAGCCGGAGATTGCCTGCCAGACGGCGGCGGTAACGTCACGGATGGCCGTCCAGGCACCTGCAATCCACTCGGCCAGCCAAGTCCACACAGCTGTGGCGAGAGCGACCAGGGAAGCCCACGCTGCAGACAGCCAGCTGGCGACTGCACTCCACACCTCGACCGTCGCAGTCCAGATGCTCTGCCACCAGGCCGAGATTGTCGTCGCGAGGCCCGACCATACAGCTGATGCCCACGCTGCTATCTGCGACCACGCAGCCGACAGCCAACCCGCGATGGCGCTCCATATACCCTGGGTCACACCGAGCACGGACTGCCACCAACCCGCGATCGTAGCTGCAATCCGTGCCCACGCTTCCGACACCCATGCCCCGATCTGAGCCCAAACAGCCGAAAGCCAGGCCGTAACCGCCGACCAGACCTGCAGTGTTACCGCCTTGACCCTCTCCCAGTTGAGGGCCACTACCGTCGCCACCAGGGTAATGATCGCTAGCACCCAACCCACGGGGCCCAAAGCAACAAACCAGGCTGCGGCCATTCTCGCGGCGTTGGCGAGGGCCACCACGCCCATCCAGACCCACTTCGCCCCGAGGATGACGAACTGCGCCACCTGGACGGCGACGCTGGCCACAGCCTGCCAGCCCTGCATCGCCCAGGCGAGCACCACCTTACCGGCGTTCAGCATCGCCTGTATCCCCAACCAGGCCCACTTCGCCCCGGCGAGGACGAGTTGCCCTACCATCGTGGCACCGTGGACTACCGCTCCGGCGGCTTGCATGGCCCACGAGGCCAGCACCTTGCCCCCCGCGATCATGGCCTCGACGCCCGTCTTGATCAGGGCCGGAATTAGCAGAACGGTGATCAGCCCCGCAATGCCTTCCACGATGGGTCCGATGGTGGGCCAGTTGGTCCTGATCCACTCTACGGCGCGGTTGACGGGCTCCATCGCCTGCTTAAGCCGGTTCCACGCGGCGGCCGCGGCATCGGCCACGCCCGCAAGCTGCTCCCCGAGGGCGGCCCCGATGCCGCCGATGCCAGGCACCACTCCGGCCATGTCGAACGCGGGCATCTCCGGCATCGTCGCGGCGGGCGACTTGGCCATCTCCTCCTGGATCTGGTGCACCTGGTCGAACGACTGGATGTTATCCGCGGCGGCCTCCGCGGCCTTGTTGATACCCTCGGCCACTTGCTCCTGGGCTTTGGCGGCGTTCTTTCCAGCCTTTGCGAGGGCGTTCTGGTTGTTCTGGGCTTGCTGCCCAGTACGAGCCATCTGCAAGGCCGACTGTGCGGAGGCCCACGACTGCGCGGCAGCACCCTTGAGCGAGTCGGCCAGGCCGAGCACGGCCTGCGCGGCTCCCCGGACAGCCGGAATGATTGCGCCGATGCCAGCAAGGATCAGGCCCACGCCTCGCACTACCAGAGAAGCACCGTACAGGGCCGCGGCGCCCACGGTAGCCCAAGCCGCATGGGCGAACGCAGCGAGCTGGCGCCAGTGGGTGGCGGCAAGGACGGTTATGGCAACAACCGCGCCGATACCCAGAGCCACCAGGCGCCATGTGCCCAGCCCGCTCGCAAGGGCCCCAATAAGGCTTGCCGTCCCGCTCCGCCAGGCGGCAAAAGCCTTCACGATCCTGGAGGCCCAGAACGACAGCACGGCCATCCCGGTTGCGGCTACACTCATGAACCGGGCCATCGTGCCCAAGCCGAAGATGACCGGACCCGCAAGCGCTGCGGCAAGCCCGAGCCAGATGATGGCCGAGCGCAACACTGGGTTCATGCGGGCCAACGCATCGGCCGCACTGCTTACGACGCCCGTAAGCCACTGGATCCTCTGCCTCAGCCGGAACGTCCTGTCGATGGCCTCGCCCAGCGTCCAACCGAGCCGCTTCAGCACGTCCATGAGGTTCGACGTTGCTCCGGACACCGTGTCCATCTGCTGCGCCATGAGGCCGCCCCATCTCTGCTCCATGGCCCGCAGGAGCGCGGCAATGGCGGCATTGGCCGGTATCAGGCCCTTCTCGGCCAGCTTCATGACCTCCGGCACGCTCTTGCCGACCGCAGCCGCCAGCATGTCCCAGGCGGGGATGCCGGCCTCGGTAAGCTGCATCATCTCCTCCGCGCTGACCCGCTGCTTGGCCCGCATCTGGCCCAGTGCGGTCGTCACGCGCTCGATCATCTCGGCATTGCCGCCCATGGCAGCAACAGCGTCACCGACTGCCGTAAGAGTCGGGATTACTTCCTCGGCCGCCCAGCCAAACGCCATGAGCCTGCGGGCCTGCTGCACGAGGTCGGTGTACTCGAAGGGCGTCTTTTCGGCAAACTTGGCCAGCCTGTCCAGGAAGTCCTGGGCCGCTTGGGCGCTCCCAAGCATGTTGGTGAACGCTATCCGGGTCTGTTCCATGTCCGCAGCGAGCTTGAGGGCCCCACCACCTGCGAGGGCGAGAGGAGCAGTCAAGCGCATCATCCAGTCCTTGCCCAGGCGCTCCATCTGTTTGGCCGTCCGGGCAAAGTGCTTGGCCGTAGCCTCCATTGTCCTTTGGGCGCCGCGCATGGTGCGCTCAAACTGCTCGGCCTGAGCCACCAGCTGCACGGTGAGCGTACCGATGTTGGGCATCTATGCTTCACTCCCGCGTTGCGTTCCCAGCCAAGAGAGCATGCCACATCTCGATGATCCGCTTCTGCTCCTCCGGGGTCTGCTCTTCGCTCCTCTGCCGATCCCACTGGGGCATGAAGTCCTGGGGCCTGTAGGGCTTCCGCTGCTTCTTCGGGTCGCGGTTGGCATTGGCCACCGTGGCCGCCACAATGCCCGCACGCAGATCCTCCACCTCGGTGCCCCACGGCTCCAGGCGGAAGAAGGCCATCCACTCAGAGAGCTCCCGGCTGTCGATGCGCGCCAGGAGCTCTCTGACCGTCATGCCGAGGGCGAGGGCCAGGCGGAAGTAGAACCTCCGCTCCGGCCTGGCCCTCAGTTTTTTTCGAGCTCTTCCAGATCCTCGGCCCGGAGGCCTGACAGCCGCTGGGCCACCTGGAACACGCGGTCAAGGGCCGCGGCAGACTTGCGGCCCAGGAGCTCTACGTCCTTGTCCGAGAACACGCGGTTGCCCTGCTCGTCGACCACACACATGGCAACGAGCTTGGCCCGCATGTTCGTGGGGTCGAGTTCCGCCTTGTTGCCCTTGCGCCGAACAATGGAGGCCTCGAAAGCGTCGCGCTCAGCGCCAGTGAGGCCCCGAACACGGACGACACCGCCCCATTCCCTTACTTCAACGTCCTCCACCGGCAGATCCTGAGCTTGCAGGATCTGGTCTCTGGTCAGATATGCCACGCTATCTCCTCCACTACACGCCCGGCGTCAGGGTGGGCTTACCGGTAACTTTGATGGTCACTTCGGCCTGGATCACTTCGCCGGCGCTGATCTCCTGCGGCGCATAGCCCTTTACGTAGCCGCTGAACCGCCACTCGGTGTTGTCGGGCAACACGATCTTGTAGTTCTTCGTCGCCCTGCTCTGGTGGTCGGTCAGCAGCGCCTGGTGGCCGGCATTCTTGCCGTCGAAGTTGAGCGTCAGGGACACCTCGCCCGCATCCAGCAGCCCGGGCAGGAAACGCTTGTAGCCGTCAATGGGATCCAGCTCCTCGATCTCTACGTCGTCCGCTTCGGACTGCGGAGGCGTGATGCTGGCGACCTGGGCAATGACCTCATACACGCCTGCCGTGGCGCCCTCACGCTCGAATTTCGTCCCCAACCCAATCAGTTCTGCCATCGATCATCTCCCTCCCTTAGCTACACCTCAAGCACCGCCACGGTAACGCTCGTGACGGCGCTGTAGCTGACCTGTACTCGGCCATTCGGGTCATTGAACCTTGCCGGCGCGAACGGCCCGATCACGCGCTCGCCGCCTGGGGGCACCGTGATCACTGCGTCATGGTCGTACCCGTAGTTGCACGGCGTCTGGCTGTTCACGGTCACAGTGATTTCCGATGTTCCGTCGTTCCGGACGTACAGCACCGCACGTCCGCTATTCGGGAACTCATCCCCTGTGGGCGAGGCTGCCACAAAAACAGGGTCGAGCCCGGCAAGCGAAACCTTCTGTGCCGCAAGTAGCGCCATTATGGTAGCCTCCTCTGCCACGGCCGGTTACCTTGTCGCCGTGACCTGTAGCTCAAGGCGGGCCTCTACGTAAGAGCCGCCTGCCTGTGGATCTCGTACCTCCACGCGGTACTGGGCGCTGGTAACACGCGAAACAAGCGCTCGCCCGCCCAGTCTCGGATTGTCCTGGAACGCCTGCACGAGGCTGTCGACCGCATCCAGAAGCCGCTGCCAGGCCGAAGACAGTGTGCGCTGCTCCGCAGGCAGGCCGATCCAGAGCGCCCAGGTCATCGTGCTACGCATTTGACTCACGCCGCCGAACTCATGACTGGCACCCTGCAATTCGATGACCAGGCATGGGTACTTGCGCGGCAGCTCGTCCGTTAGGCAACGGTACACGGAGCCGATGCCGGTTGCTGTTTGAGCCACCGCCACGATTTGGTCTTCGATCTCACGGGTCAACCCCACCAGCATCACCTGCCCGCGAGGGCCCTGGAAAGCTCGCCTGCATATCGCGCAACAGTGGCCGCCGCCCGAGCGGCGATTTCCTCAAAGGCCCGCTGCATGTACCGCCTCGGGGCAAGCCCGCGACGCGCAATTGCCCGCGACACGACAAATCCAATGCTGCGGATCGCCCGCTCATCACTGCCGCGGATGCCAAACCGCCACGGCGTGCGGCGCACCCAGTCCTGGATCGGCTCGGGCGGCGGCCAGTGCGGCCTCGTGCCGAATTCCATAAATGCGGCGTAAGGCTGCCGCTCGTTGCCCACGGCCACCACTTCCCAATCGGCCATCCGCACGCGGTGCGGCACAATGCTTCGGCGCAGCGCACCCGTCTGATGTGGCGCATAGGTTTTCGCCCGGTAGGCAAGCTGCCGCGCCAGATCCTCCACCATACGGTCGAGAACAGGAGCCGCCCGACCCGGGGCTTGCGCAAGCCTTGCCGCTAGATCGGGCGGCTTAAGTTCCACGCGCACCTTGATCTGTATCATGGTGCCACCGCCACCACCGGCTGCAGGTACGGCACAAGCAACCGCCATACCTGCGGCGGCATCCCTTCTGCCCGGACGATTCCGGCCTCCGTGACGAGGTAGCTGAACGATGCAGGACCCGCCGACCACAGCGCATAGCACCATATCAGCGCGGCCTGCCGGATGCCTTCACCACCGGGCTCATATACCACCGCAGTCAGCGCACCCGTGGCAGGGTCACGCTCCTGCTGCGCCCATCCTGCCTCGTACTCCACTTCGATGGCCTGCGGATACGAGGCCCACCGGGCGCGCTGGAACAGGACCGGTGCGGGGTAGGCTGGAGGCCAAACAGCAGGCAGCCGCCGCAGCCTGGCCTGCTCGCGGTATACCGCATAGTCTCGGTCGGCCTGCAGCAGCACGCCCAGCTCGCGCACAGCATTGACCGCTATGACAGGTCGGTGACGCAGGGTAACCCACTCGGCGCCGCCATCATAACGCTCGGTGTACAATCGGCGCATGACCCCGCCGAGGCAGGCATCGATGGCATCCGACACGCCGTTGAGGATCATGCACAGGAGATCCTGCTCCTCCTCGGTATGGTTGGCGGAGTCGCGCCAGACGTACTGCTGAACCTCGTATTCGGTTGCCAGGGCCGTGCTGCTGGGATACACCGCGCGGGGCACTCAGCTCACCTTTCTTCCTGCTTCTTAGGCCGGCGCGGGCGCGCTGGCGCCGGTGCTGGCTCAGGCGCCTGCTGCACCGCGGTATCGGCAGGCTGGGCAACCTGAGCCAGCACTTCCGCCCAGAACGGGTCAGCGACCCTGTGCTCGCCCGCCGGCCACTCAAGCCCGTACACGTTCACCGGCTGCCGCAGCACGATGACTCTCACACCGACCACCACACGATGAGCAGCTGATTACCCGCCGTGCTCTCGCTGATGCTGATGGCGCCATCCTTCACCGTGGTCTGGGCAGCACGGTCGGCGACAATGGCATCGCCAGCCGTGGCTGTAGGCGGCTGTAATTCGAGCACGCCTACCAGGACATCTGTGGCTTTGATGCCGGGCACGGCAATGTCCGTATTCGCCGCGGCGCCGGGGGCCACAGCGATCTTCAGCTCCATGCCCGCGCCGGTGAGGCGGGCGCGGAGATCACGGAACATCATGCCCGCCTCACCTCCTACAGGGCAATGTTATACGCCAGGACCACGGCGCCCGGATCGGCCAGCTTCACGTCCGCGCGGCAGGACACGATGAAGCTGGTTACGCCCTCGCGCGGGTCGCGGAACTTCTCGATCCGCACCCGGCGGTGGAAGCCGATAATGATGTTCTGCGGGTGCGTGAGCAGCGCGAACTTGTTGTAGTCCACCGCGGCGGCGTTGATCGTGTCGGTGCCGGACATCATCGGCACTTCCTTAACCGGGATGCCGCGGAACGCTAGCTGCGTAGCCAGGTTGGTCACCAGCGCCTGGTCGCCGATGCCGGTGCCGCGCGCAGCCAAGCTGGCCTGGTAGCCATCGCGGTGCTTGACAGGCACATACAGGCGCAGGTCGGGATAGCTGCGGCGGTACTGCGCCGGCATGGCCTCGACCATCCTGGCGAACAGAGCGTCGTAGGTGGTGACGGTGCTGGCATCGATCTTCTGAGCCGTTGGCGCGCTGGCCTGCGCCTGCTTGATGATGCCGTCAAGCAGTTTCAGGTACTGGTCTTCCGCCGCGGTGCGTGCCGTGTCGCCCTTGATGAACAGCTCCTCAAGGTCGCGGCCGGTCGCCTCGGCCAGCATCTCCATGATGGTGTCGGCCAGTTTCTCGCGCTCGATGTTGCTCTCGAGCGTTTCATCGCTAACCGGCACCTCGCCCTTGATCAGCACGGTCGAAAGCGTGACCAGCCCGGTGCTGGGCTTCACGCGGTCCGCGTCGGCCAGCCGTACGCCCTCGGTGCCGGGCCGCAGGATGCGCCCTGCGAACGAAATGCGCGGCACCTCGAACTTGGGCGAGTCACTGTCTTCGTAGCGGGCTTCTTTGGCAATGGTCGTGTAGCTAATCGCCACGCGCAGGAATTCCTTCGCCTGCTGGGGTGCCAGGTAGCCGCCACCAGCGGGCGCCTGCAGGTCAGCGGTGGTCAGTGTGGCCTTTTCCAGCCATTCCTCTGCGGTCTTGGGCATCTTGCATTCCACCTCCATCATGCTCTAGCCCTGCGGGCCAAACACCACGTCCACAAACAGCCCTTCGCCCCACTTACGCGGTGCGCTCTTCTTGACCTCATCGCCCTCCGGCTGCTTCGAAGCCAGTGCCGACTTGGCCACAGGCTTGAGCGCGTCGCGGATCTCGGCCAGCAGCTTGCCGTGCTCCTCAAGCGCCTTCAGTACAGCATCGTCTTTCTTCGCGGGCTTCTTGGGCTCGGGATATCCCTCGCCATAACCATAACCCTGATCACTTTCGCCTTCTTTGTCCTTATCGGGCTTGGCTTTGGCCTTGAACTGAGTATTGGCACCCAGGAGCTTCGCCAGCGTGTTCAGGGCCTCCACGGCTGCCTCGCTGATCTCAAGGCCCTCGTTGCCGGCATCTTTCGCCAGCGCCTCAATTGCGGCCAGGGCAGCCTTCTGCAGTTCGTCCAGGTTGACCATTTCCTCATCCTCCTCCTCGCTCTTGAGGATCAGCCATTTGCGCCGCGTGGCGGGCCGATCCACTGCGTCCACCCGTTCGACATCGACATCCTTGAGCTCGGCCAACCCACCACCCCCCTAATCAACTTTGCGGCCCCAGCCCTGCAGGCTGAGGCCCGTGAATTCGCCTTTCTTGATGCGCTCCCATGCCTCCGGTGTCCAGATGATGCCGAGCAACCAATCGCCCGGCTCCACCCGCTCGCCGTTGACCTCCCAGGGTGGGCCGCGGTAGATGTACGACTCCACAACTTCGCCGGCGCCCTCGGTCCCATCTTTGTGCATGAGGCCGATCTTGCGGCTTTTGCGCAGGTAGTTCCAGGCGGCCTCCTCAAGCTCTTCGGGCGTCATGTAGTCGCCATGTGCGTCAATCTCGTTGGCAGGATAGGCCACCGCTAACGTGTAGCGGCGCTCCTCCTCGATCTTGAGGATCTTGGCGAGCTTCGTCACATCAACCAATTCGTGCCCCTGCGACAGATCGTTTGGGTCTTTCGGCCATACCAGCCAGCGCTGGCGCTTGCGCCGCAGCTCCTCCAGGACTTCATCCAGGTCATGCGTCTGCGCGTACGGCCGCTGGTCTTCGGGCCTGGTGAACAGCCAGATGCGGCCCTCGCCCGTCGGTGCATACTGCCACAGGAACCGTCCCTTGAGCTTCTGGCCGTCCAGCCAGATTTCGACCGCATGCTGACGGGCGAAGCCGAGGCGCCAGGTGCCATGGTCGACGGCAAAGAACTTCGAGTAGCCGCGCGATGTGGAACCTACGCCGCCAGGCTCCACCACAAGCGGCTTGTCCAGCCCCACTTTCATCCAGGACAGCGGCCCGAATTGCTTGGGCGCGGACTGAATCTTCTCGGTGGGGTCGCGCATCATGCGGAACACGCGCAACTCTTCGCGGTTCTCGGCAGTTGTGCCCGCAAATAGCGTAATCCCCCACCAGCCGCTGAACCGGTCAGTGCCGAGCCGCAGGTCGAAGTGCAGGCTGTGGTCAGTCTTGAGCAGGTCTTCCAGCCCGAGCTTTGCTTCCTCCTCGCTGAGCCCCCTGAAGTGAGCGTGCAGGATAAACGGCAACGCCTTCCCGCTCAGCGGCATAGCCTCATGCCAGTTCTCTTCCCAGTTGCGAAGCGCGGCTTCGCCTCGCGTTTCGCCGCCCTCGCCTTCCTCGGAGACCGACTTCCGGGCCTCAGCAGCAGCTACCTCCTTCAACACCTTGCCCCGCCGGGCAATGTCTATGGCCTGCTTCACGGTGTAGGCCGGCCGGGACCGGTCGGGACCCATTGGCGTTGGCTTGCCCCAGGCCACCCGGCCGTCCGGATAAAGCAGCAGCTCCTCGACCATCACGTTCAGTGTGTCGCCCTTATCAGCCAGCTTCTCGGCGCTCACAAACGTTCTGCCGAGCACTACATCCTGGCCGGTCTCATCATCCCGCAAGGCACACTCATACACATAGCCGTTTTGCACCCGCTCAACGGCCACCACTTTGACCTTGAGCTCCACCCAGAGCTTGAACTTTGCGTAGTCGTCAGTCGGGCCGAAGGTATACGGCATGTCGCTTCTGCGGGCCACCACACCCTCGATGGCGAGGCCTGCATCCTCCCAGGGCTGCCATGCCACCGCCTTCCGGCACGCCTGCTTGAACGCCGTCTCACCTTCCGCCTCCAGCTGCGGCAGCACCACGAAGCGCTCGCCCAACCTCTCGCTGAGCTTCTGCAGGAGCGGGTATCGCTTCGCAAATGGCTGGCCGTGCACGTCACCCTCAGGAGCTACGTACAGCACATCATACAGGAACACGTACGGCTCCGCTTCAAGCTTGCCGGCCAATACGGAGAGCACCTGCGGGCGTGCAAGAAACTTACCATCACGCGCGGCCTGGAGCTCGCCTTCGATGACGCAGTCAGGCGCGTCCTTGAGTGCGTCCCTGAGTGCGGGAAGCTGATCCGAGCGTTCCTCCTTCGCGTCTTCGAGGTAGATGCTCACCTTGTTGCCGGCCTTCTGCAGGATGCACCGGAAGCCGTCCACCTTGGGCGACACGTAGAGCAGCACATTCTGTTTACTGGCCCACTTGTCCCACAGCTCGTCCGCCGAGAAGAACTCGGTGTAGCCCACCATGGCGGGCTTGGAGGGATTGTAGCGGGTAATTGGCTCGAGAGCCGCCTTGGCAACGAGCTCCGCTTCTTTCCGCGGACGCAGCACCAGGTCGCAGAGCGGAATGTATGCCTGGCCGCTCGCCAGGTGAGGTCCCTGCGCGTTGAAAAGCATGTGCAGTTTCTTGCCCTGCTTGTCCGGGTCAAGTAGCTTCCGCGCGAGGAGGTACAAGCTTTCGCGCTGACCCTGCGAGAGGCGCTCGGCATCATCACGCACCAGCACGTCAATGTCATGCGGGTCATCATCAGCCACCGCGGAGCCCACCAGGCTCACGTACGCTGGCACCAGCACCTGATCGGCCGCCCGAGCTAGCCGCTCGGCCACCCAGGCCGCGGGAGCCTTCTGCAACCGCTCGGTCTCGCGATCCAGCTCATCATGCGCATTGTGCCGCATGCCTCTGCGCTCCATCTCCTGCACAACCCACACGTGCAGATTAACGAACGGGTACTCAGTCGCTTCTCCGCGATCCCGGGCAGCCCCGTAGAGCTGGTGCAGGCGGTGGTGCACCTGCAGCAGCTCCTCATTCGGCAGCTTCCGCACGTCTTCGCTCGTCTGCAAATCCTTGAGCGCCACTTTCTCCACGGCTATACCTCCGGCGACAGAAGCCCGCTCACCGTACACCGGCAGCGCGGGTGGGCCGGTGCATGCACGTCGCCCGAAGCAAATGGCTGCTGGGTCGGAATCGGCCCCTGAGCTGCATTGTTCCGGCAGATGTCGCATACGTGGTCATCGCCCACGGTGATCCAGACCTTGTACGGCACGTTGCCCGCAATCAGCGTGGCGTGGTTCATTGCCTCGACCCCGCGGGCCCATTCCGTCCACGCGATCAGTTCCGCCCGCTCGCGCGACACGCCGGACCACAACTGCCTGACGCGCCGGGCAAAGTCCCACTGCGTTTCGCCGGCCTCCATGGCTTCCTGCAGGGCCCTGCGCAACTCGTCCCGCAGGGTGTCGGGCACCTTGCGGATGAGGTCCATGGTCGCCTCCACGCCCTGCCGGAACACCGCTCGCGCAAAGACCTCGTTGAATCCCCGCACCATGGCCTGGGCCAGCGCTACCTTGGCTGCGTCATCCCACAGCCTCGGGATCAGCGCGACCACAGCATTAAATGCAGCCTCCAACTCCTCGGGAATCGCCGTCTCATCCTGCTTGGCGAGGGCCCGCCAGTACCGCTCCCACGGGTACGCCAGCACTTTCGCCGCGATGGTCTGCTGGATGCGGTACTGCCAGGCACGCCGCAGCCGAGCCTGCTGCCGCTCGCGCTGCTTGGCAAGCACCTGCTCCACCGCCCAGAGCACACGGCGGCCTTGCCACCATCCGTCAGGCACCGGCTGATACATCCTGCACCGCCACCCGCAGGGCATCGCGCAGCTCCTTGATGACGTCGACCGCCTGCCGCACCTGCGGCTCAGCCACTGGCGTGCCCTTGTAGTAATAGGCGTCCATGGCTGGGTCTTCGACGGGCTCAAACCCGAGCTTCACACGGCCCTCATTGGGGCTCAGCAAGCCGCTGTCAACCGCCTGCGTCGCCACCTGAAGCGAAAGCTCGGTCTCTTCCCAGTCAAGGTCTTCCAAGCGCCACTCCCAGTCGCGGAGGTTCAGGCCGCGTGGTCCGAATAGCGTCTTCGCCAACCTGCTTTCCAGGATCGTCTGCAGCGGCTCCACTACGCCCAGTCGGTACGCGCGCAGCATTTCCCGCGCCGCCGAGCCACCCAGCGAACCAAGGGCGGCCCAGCCGATACGATACGGGGGCACATTGTGCGCCATCAGAATGGCCTTGACCAGCTCCTCCCGCCTGCGCAGGAACGAGCCCTCGCGTACATCCGGGCTCAGCTGCTCGACCTTGGTCTGCACCTGAGGTGGCAGCCCAAGCACGAGGGTCGAGTGATAGCGCGTCACCGCATTTTGTAGCTCACGCGTGATCTCATCAACGTACCGTCGCGCAGCATCCGGTGTTTGCGTCTGCACAACTAGCATCCGCCCGATGGTGCCCGAACTCTCGAAGAACGCAATGCTGTAGTCCCGGATGGCATTGTACTCCGCTATTGCCGGCAGGCAGGAGATCCAGTGCGGCACACCATAGCGCGTGCGCGAGCTATAGCGCGAGAAGTAGATCACCTCGCTGGCATCCTGCCCCGTTTCCGCCCACCGCCCGGTGAGCGGGTCAAGGGCCGCCTCCACGCCGAAGCGCTTGAAGTACCGGAACTGCCCGCCGCGGTGCTGGACAAACACGTCGGGATCGCGGCTTAGCCTGAGTGTGTGGGCAGGCATCGGATAGATCGCACCAATCCGGCCGGCCTCGTCCCGGACTACTTCCCAGGCGGACCAGCCCACGGCTCGCAACTCCCAGGCGGCCTGATACAGCAGCTCGGCGAACGTGTACTGCGGCGACAGCTCGTTCAGCAGCGACATCACAGCATCGCGTTCCTCGGGATCGGCCTCATCATGCTTGGCCACGAACTTC
>Ga0209225_1002445_pt1 | contig 16772 bp, 14 predicted proteins | sample WasSprMetagenome_FD_184732 | JGI IMG/M metagenome (GOLD analysis project Ga0209225, IMG submission 184732) | Sulfidic aquatic microbial communities from Washburn Spring, Yellowstone National Park, USA - WS (SPAdes) (version 3) | ecosystem: Environmental > Aquatic > Thermal springs > Hot (42-90C)...
AATCTATTATTTTAGCTTTTCCTTTTATTTTTTCAATAAATTTTTCTGCTCTCCTTTTTTGACTAAAATTAATATTTTCTTTAGGATGCTTAATTAAAACTTCTTTATTATCATAAATATTTAAATCATCCCATAAATTATGATGATCATAATGATAATGTGTAATAATTATTATATCTGACTTTTTTGCAAATTTAACAATTTTCTCCCAACTATATTCAAGCCTTTTAATTTCAAATGGATGAGGTTTAAGACCATATCTATAAGGTGCAAGTGATACACCGGGGTCAATCATTATATTCACATCTTTTGTTTCAATAAAAGTAGACATGCTTCTAACTCCAATACTTTCAAATGATATTGGTACTACTTGCATCTTTTTTACCTATTTCTTAGAATCTTCTTTTATTTATGTTACAACTTTCTTTCCACATCTAGGACAAAATATAGCTTCAAATGGTATTACAGAATTGCAATAAGGACAATTTTTTGTTTTTGGAAACATTTTCAAAGCTTCTTTAATTTCTTCTTTAGGTAAGAAAGATTCTATTTTTTCTTCTGGTGTAGGCATTTTAGCTTCTTCTTTTATTTCTTCTTTAGTTTTTACTGCAGTTTCTTCGCTTATTTCTTCTGGAATTTCTCTAACTTGAATTTTTTCAACCATTACTTCTTCTTCTATTTTCTTTGCAATTTTTTCTTCTTCCTTTGGTTTCTTTAATGATAATGGATAACTAAAAACTATAGTTGATAATAATGCTAAAGATAGAACAATCAATCTACCAAAAATATAATCTTGAAGAGTTATTGCTTCAGAAATTATTCCTATTGTTTCTAAAAGAATTTTATTTATTGCAAGATATGAAATAATCACTAAAGATAATCCTCCACCAATTATCATTGAGATTAATGAATTTTTAATGGATTTGCTTAAAAATGCGATTATTAATCCTGATATAATGCTTCCTAAAAGAATAGAAATTCTACTATAATTAAAATTATAATTTCCATAAATATAATATTCTAAAAAGGAGAAAGAAAAAAGTAATATAAAAGCAATTATAGAAAATAATATAATCTTTTTTATCGAATTCAATTCCTTCACCATTTCTCCTTAATATCTTTAAATATTCTTTTTCTATTTAATATTTAAGTTTATATTTATAATCCCTCTTTAATATATTTTCCAGAATATACTTTATTTGGAATACTTGTTAATTTAATAAATACAATTTGAGCAATCCTAGAATTTTTACGTAAAATAATTCCTTTTTCATTAAAAACATTAAGCAAACCTCTTCCTCTTCCATTATATCCAGGGTCCCAAACAGCTGTGTAAATAGTTGCTCCCATTCTAATTAATGTTGATCTAGGAAATACTAAAGCCATTAAATTGTTTGGAAGATTTATAATTTCATTATAAATAATAAGGTACGATCCTTTACTTAAATTATATAATTCATTTATTGTTTTTATTTCTTCATATTTTGGTAAAATATCTTCTTTAATATTTGAATCATGAATTTCTCCATGAGAAGATATCGAATAAACAGAATTAAGTGTTAAATCAAAACCAGCTGGTTGAATTTGTTTTTCTAAATTAATATAATCTTTAATTAATGGTTTTTCAGACATTATTTTATTTAATATATCTTTATCAGATAAACAAGCCATATTTTATCTTTTTTATGATTTTATATAAATTTTATTTTCAAAAAATATAATGATTTATTATGATGCTTATAGTTATTTTATCTAATATATGCAGTGGATCTTTTAAAATCTTTAATTATTCTTTCATATTCTTTCAATTCTTCAGTTGATACACTTGGTTTAATTTTCTTTAAAGCTTCCATGAAATGTCTTGCATTTATTTCTTTTGCCTCAATATTTTCTCTAGCAGCTGTTAATGCTGCTTCTCTACATAATGCTTCAATATCTGCTCCAGTATATCCTTCAGTAATTTTAGCTAATTCTTCTATATTAACATCTTTTGCTAAAGGCATTTCTCTAGTATGGATTTTAAATATTTGTAATCTTGCTTTTTCATCTGGTGGAGGAACATATAAAACTCTATCAAATCTTCCTGGTCTTAAAAGAGCAGGATCTATTAAATCTGGTCTATTTGTAGCTCCTATAATAACAACTTCTTTAAGAGTTTGCATTCCATCCATTTCAGTAAGTAATTGATTTACTATTCTATCTGTTACTCCCGAATCTCCATGTATTCCTCTTCTAGGAGCTATGGAATCTAATTCATCAAAGAATATTATACATGGAGCAGTCTCTCTAGCTTTTCTAAATATTTCTCTTATTGCTTTTTCAGATTCTCCAACCCATTTGCTTAAAACTTCAGGTCCTTTAACTGAAATAAAGTTTGCTTGGCTTTCAGTTGCAACTGCTTTTGCTAAAAGTGTTTTTCCTGTTCCAGGTGGACCATATAAAAGTATTCCTCTTGGAGGCTTTATTCCAAGTCTTTTAAATACATCTGGATATTTTAAAGGCCATTCAACAGCTTCTCTTAATTCTTGTTTTACATTTTCCAATCCTCCAATATCTTCCCATTTTACATTTGGTATTTCAAGTATTACTTCTCTTAATGCTGATGGTTGAATATTCCTTAAAGCATTTGCAAAATCTTCCCTTGTTACCTTTATTTTTTCTAATACTTCAATTGGTATAACTTCTTTCTCTAAATCTATATGCGGTAAAGCTCTTCTTAAAGCATTCATAGCTGCTTCTCTAGCTAAAGCTGCTAAATCTGCTCCTACAAATCCATATGTTATTTCTGCTAATTCATCCAAATTAACATCTTTATCCAATGGCATTCTACGTGTATGTATTTGAAGTATTTCTTTTCTACCATTTTTATCAGGGACTCCTATTTTAATTTCTCTATCAAATCTTCCTGGTCTTCTAAGAGCAGGATCTATTGCTTCTATTCTATTCGTAGCACCTATAACTACTACTTGGCCTCTACTTTTTAATCCATCCATTAAAGTTAAAAGTTGACTAACAACTCTTCTTTCAACTTCTCCAGTAACTTCGCTCCTTTTTGGAGCAATAGCATCTAATTCATCTATGAAAATTATACTAGGAGCATTTTCTTCAGCTTCACGAAAAACTTCTCGCAATCTAGCTTCTGATTCACCATAGTATTTACTCATTATTTCTGGACCATTTATTGTTATAAAATGAGCACCAGTTTCATTTGCTAATGCTTTTGCTATTAATGTTTTCCCTGTTCCAGGTGGACCATATAAAAGCAATCCTTTTGGTGGCTCTATTCCAAGATGTCTAAATAATTCAGGATGTTTCATAGGTAATTCTATCATTTCTCTTATTCTTTGCAATTCTTCATGCAATCCACCTATATCTTCATATGTTACTCCAGAAATTTCCTCTTCTCTTTTTACAGGTGTTCTACTTATTTCTATGGATGTTTCTTCATTTATTATTACTGGTGGAGGAGGATTTGTTGAAATTACTTTTAATTCTAATCCAACTCCTAATATAGGAACTACTAAAACGTCTCCTTTTGAAACAGGTTGATTCATTAATTGAACCATTACTATTCTTCCAATATCACCAATGAATGGAAGTTGTTCAAATGGTGCTAAAACAACTTTTTTAGCTGGCTTGGCTTTTGCTTTCCTTATTTGAACAACATCTCCTACAGTAACACCTGCATTCCTTCTAGTTTCTCCATCTATTCTAATAATTCCTGCTTTTTCATCTTCTTTATATGCAGGCCAAACAATTGCTGTAGTACTCTTTTTGCCAATTATTTCAATTACATCTCCTGGAACTAAATCAAGCTTTCTCATTATTTCACTATCTATTCTAGCAATTTTCCTACCTACATCTCTTTGTTTTGCTTCAACTACTTTTAAAGTAACTTCTTCAATATTTTCTTTACTCATTTTCTTCTTCACCACAAATTTCTTTTAAAATATTTAACATGCGAGGATAAATAATATTTGTAAGTATAAAGCTCATTCTTCCATATTCTGAAAGTCTATACTTGCCTCTTTCTTCATATTTTACAAATCCAAGTTTTAAAAATCTTTCTATATTATTCCAAACAATTTTTGGATTAAGCTTATATTCATTAATAAATTCTGCAAAATTTACACAATAATCATCATCATTTAAAAATTTACAAAACATTTTTATTCTATTTTTATTGGAAAAAGTATTAAAAAATTTAATAATTTTTTCATGCTCCTTAATTATATTTTCTATTTCTTTTTCAATTTTTTCTTTATTCCATTCTTCATTTGAAAGAGGAATTTCTAATAGAACTTTATCCTTATTCATTAAAACTATTTTCAAATTCATTTCCCCTCGCCTTTTTTTATTACTTTATGGTAATAACTAGTATATAAATATTACCATGAGGTAATATTTTAAATAAATAAGAATGTTTAGAATTTCTAAGAATATTTTTATTTTTTTTAACTTATTCTTCTTAATAGCATAAGATATATAATTTCAAGACTTTTTATTCAAAAATATTTTTAATTCTATATCTTTATTTTATTTTTTAATTTAAATTTCATTATACTTAAAAAAATTTAATAATGAAGTAAATTATTCATTTAGCAAAATATTAAAAGTTGATCTATATGATTTTGAAAAATAAAAGAAAAATAGTAATAATTGGAGCTGGAGGAAGAGATTTTCATTTATTCAATATGCTTTATAAAAATTCAAATGATATAGAAGTTGTAGCTTTTCTATTTACTCAAATTCCTAGACAAACTGGTAAAAATTATCCATATGAATTAGCTGGTAAAAATTATCCAAATGGAATACCTATAATGGATTTAAAAGATTTACCAAAAATAATTAAAGAACATAAAATAGATGAAGCTATATTAGCTTTTAGCGATCTTACATATAATGATTTAATGAAAATTGGAAGCTGGGTTTTAAGTTTAGGAATAGATTTTAAAATTGTTTCTCATATAAAAACAATGCTTTATTCAAATAAACCAGTAATATCTATTTGTGGTATTAGAACAGGTGTTGGAAAAAGTACTGTAACACGTTATATAGTAAAAATACTTAAAGAAATGAATTTAAAACCAATAGTTATAAGGCATCCAATGGCTTATGGAAATCTTTTAAAGAAGAAAATTATTAAATTTGAAAATATTGAAGATGTTTTAAAAAATGAATATTTATCAATTGAAGAAAGAGGAGAATTTTATTCACTTGTTAAAAAAGGAGCAATTGTTTATGCTGGTATAGATTATGAGGAAGTTTTAAGAAAAGCTGAAAAAGATGGAGATATAATTGTTTGGGATGGAGGAAATAATGATATTTCTTTTATTAAATCTGATCTTTATATAACAGTAGCTGATGCAACAAGGCCAGGACAAGAAATTGAAAGTTTTCCAGGAGAAATAAATATTAGATTATCTGATGTTGTTATAATAAATAAAATTGAAAATGCAAATAAAGAATTATTAGAAAATATTATTAAAAATATAAAATCTGTTAATAATAAAGCAGAAATAACATTAGCAAAAATGAAAGTTATAGTTGATAATCCTTCAATGATTAAAGGAAAATCTGTTCTTATTATAGAGGATGGACCTACAGTTACTCATGGAGGCAAAAAATTTGGAGCAGCTTATTTAGCTGCTAAAGAATATAAAGCTAAAGAAATAGTCGATCCTAGACCATATGCTATAGGACTTATAAAAGAAATTTATAAAGAATATCCACATTTAGAAAATGTTCTTCCAGCTGTAGGATATGATGAACAACAAATGAATGACTTTCTATATACTATAGAAAAAATACCTTGCGATTTAATATTATATGACATTATTACTGGAGTTGGAGATATCATTTCTAAATACAAGCCAGCAATAGAAGTTGAATATGAATTAATTGATATTGATAATAAATTGAAAGATATAATTGTTTCCAAATTTTCTAAATAATTTTATTCATTTTTGAAAAAATCAATATATTTTTCTAAGACACATTATAATAAATTCTCTTTTTATTTTTCCCTTTATTCTCTATTTTCAAAAGAATTATTTCTCCTATTTCACTAGTATTTTTTACATGTGGTCCTCCATCTGCTTGAATATCTATTCCTGGTATTTCAACAATTCTTAATTCTTCTATTTCAGGTGGCATTTTTTCTGCAAGTTTAATTATTCCAGGTATTTTTAATGCTTCTTCTCTTTTTAGAAAATATATTTTAACTTCTATTGATTTTTTTACAATTTCATTAGCTTTTCTTATTGCTTCTTCAAATATTACTCTATCAAATTTTTCTAAACTAAAATCATCTTTTGCATAATTTTCATCTATATGTCCACCAGTTATTAATGCATTATAATCTTTATACATAATAGAAGAAATTATATGAGCAGCAGTATGTAATCTCATTAATTTATATCTTCTATTCCAATCTATTATTCCTTCAATTTCATCTCCTATAGAAAATTTAGGTTCATTTTCTAATATGTGAATAACATTATTTTTCTCTAAATCGATTTTAACATCTATAACTTTATACTTTTCTCCATTTTTAATTAAGAAACCAGTATCATTAGTTATTCCTCCAGTTAATGGATGAAAAATAGTTTCATTAAGTATAACTTCTTTCCCATTTATATCAATTACTTTAGCTTTAAAATTTTTTTGATAACTATCATAAAGATATAATAATTTTGTAACCATTTTTCAATATTTAATTAATTAAAGGTATTAATAAATTTAATGCATAATAAATGTATCTTTTGCTTTTCTTTTTTTAAAAAAGAATAAAATTATTCCCTTTAATGGATAATAAAAATATCAAAATTAATTTATTAAAGCATACTATATTTCAATTATTCCTTTCGAGAAGGGAAAATATGAAAATTAAATTATTTATATTTGATTTAGATAGAACTATAATAGTACTTCCGATAAATTGGATTAAAGTAAAAAATGAAATTAATGAAAAATTAGAAATTAATGAAAAACTAACTCCATTATTTCCAAAAATTGAAAAATTAACATATAACAATCTTAAATTAAGAAAGAAAATATTTAAAATTATTGAGAAAGAAGAAATTAAAATTATTAAAAGAATTTCCTTTAATCCTAAAATATATGAAATTTTTAAAGAATTAAAAAATAGAAATTATAAAATAGCTTTAATTACTTTTCAAAGCAAAAGAGCAGCATTAAAAATATTAAAAAAATTGAGGATATTAAGATTTTTTAATAATATTTTAACAAGAGAAGATTCTATAAATAGAGAAGAACAAATAAGAATTACTTTAAATAAATTTGGTTTTAAACCTTTTGAAGTTATTGTTGTAGCTGATAAAGATGAAGATATTTTAGCAGCTAAAAAAATTGGTTGCAAAACAATAGCTGTAAAAAATAGAAAAGTTAAATCAAATTATAAAATAAATAATATTATAGAATTATCAAAGTTTTTAGATAAAATTAAGTAGAAATTCTAATAGAAAAAATTATAAAAAGAATAAACTTTTAATTTAAGAAGAATATATCTTTTAAATCATTTTGGATATAAGAATTTACTCTTATGAGTGATCTTAATGAATTTAATAGAAAATCTTAAAACAAAATACTCTTATTTAATTTGCTTTATTGCAGCTTCTTCTTGGTCTTTACTTGTACCAGTTATACCAATTTATGTACTTTTTTTAGGAGCTTCTCAATTTGAAATAGGACTTTTAGGCGGTTTTGATTCTATTGCTTATGTATTTGCATCTCTTTTAAGTATTTTAATATCAAGATATATAAGTTTAAAAAAATTATTAATTTCATCAATCTTATTATCTGGCTTATCATGCATATTATTTACTTTTATTAAAAATCCTTATGAAGCTTTTTTAGTAATTATTTTAAGAGGTTTTTCAACAGGATTTTTTTGGCCTATAATTGAAGCATTATTATCTAAAGATTTTAAAATTGAAGAAAAGAAAACTATTTCAAAATTTACACTTTCATGGAGTATTGGTGCAATTTTTGGAAGTTCTCTTTCAGGTCCTTTAATGGAATTTTTTAATTTAAAACAAATATTTTATTTAACTGGTTTTCCTTTTATTTTCTTATCATTAATATCGATTTTCTTAATTGAAGAAGAAAGAAAAGAAATTAAAGGAGAAAATATTATGGAATATGAAAAAATTTTAAAGCTTAAGGATGCATGGCTTTTATCATTAATATATGGTTTTCTTTTAGGAATAATTTTTTATCTTCTTCCAGCATATATAGAGATTATTGGTTTTTCACAAATATTTATAGGAGCTACTATTTTCTCATTTTTCATTTTTAGAGCATTATTTTTTTGGATTTATCAAAAAATTTCCATTAAATATGCAACTGAAATTGGGCTTTCTTTATGTGGATTAGGTTTTTTGAATATATTTTTAATAAAAAATCCAATTTTAATTATTTTAGGGAATTCTTTTATTGGAATTGGCTCAAGTATAATATATTCTATAAGTTTAAAAATGATTTTTTCTAATATAAAAAATGAAGCTACTATTTTAACTGGTTTTTTTGAAGCTATTTTAGCTATAGGTTTTCTTTTAGGTCCTTTAATTGGAGGATTATTAGCTGAAAAGAATTTAGTTTATCCATACTTAATGGGCTTTTTAATTTCTATTTTCTCAATTATTTTATTAAACATGAGGCGAATAAATTGGCTAGGAAAATAAGACTTAGATATACAGGCTTAATTGCATTTTCTTCAAGAATTTTTAGTATTTTTACTGGATTAATATTTGTTACAACTGTTACTCGAAATGTTCCAATTTATGATTTTGGAATTTGGCAATATATCTCACAATTAATATCATATTTCTTATTTCCATTATGTATTATAAATTATTGGTCTACAAGATATATTGCTAGGAATATGAAAGTAGGAAAAACAAGTTTATTATTAACTTGCTTATTTTCTATGATAGCATTCATTTTTTTCTTAATAATTTCCCCGTATATTGCAAAAAGTGTTAATGCAGATATAACTTTTTTCATATTGGGTAGTTTAATACTTATTTTTCTATCTTTAATAAATAGTCTTGATTCTATTGCTTATGGTTACAAACCTCATATTTCATCTTATGGATTCATAATTTTTGAAATAATAAAAGTAGTTTTAGGATTAATTACAGTATTTTATATGAAAACTGGTCTTTATGGAGCTTTAATATCTCTTTTAATTGCTTATATAGCTCAATCAATTTTTCTTTTAATAGTTTTAAAAGATGAAATTTATGGAAAATTTGATTTAGAAATAGCTAAAAAATGGTTTAAAATGGGTTGGATACCATTTTATAATGGATTTTCAGGATTTCTTACAAGCTTAGATATTTTAATAGTAACATTATTAACTTCATCTTCTGAACCAATAGCTTTTTGGAAAGCTGCTACTACAATTACAATAGTTATAAGTTATTCTAATTCATTGGCTTTAGCTCTTTATCCAAAACTTTTATCTGGTGGAAGTGGAAAAGATATTGAAAATTCATTTAAATTAGTTTTAATGTTTTCCATACCCCTTACAATTGGAGCAATTATTTTAGCTGAACCTTTACTTAGAATACTTAAAAGTGAATATACTTTAGCAGCAACTATATTAAGAATAAGCTCGATAAGCTGTTTTATAGGAAGTTTAAGAAGTATTATTGATAGCATAATAATAGGAACTGAATCTATAGAAATTAGTGAAGATATTAATTTTAAGAAGCTTCTTAAAAGTAGATTATTTTTATTACCTTCATTAACATATGTTTCAAGTATTTTTTATCTTCCTTTAACATATTTTATTACTATTTATTTTTTGAAAAACAATTCGCAACAATCATTTATTAATATACCTTTATACATTAATTTAGTAGGATTAATTATAAACATAGCAATTTTCTTATATACTTTTAATTTATCTAAGAAAATAATTTCATACAATTTTCCAATAAGAAATATTTTAAAATACATTTTTTCAGTTATAATAATGTCTTTAATAATAATGCTTTTTTATCCAAAAACTTTTAGAGAAACAATTTTTCTAGTAGGTTTTGGAGCAATAATATACTTCTTAATATTATTTATAATAGATAAAGAAATAAGACAACTTTTTGAAAATAGTTTAAAAATTTTAAAATTGGAAAATTTAACAAAATTATAAAATTTTTGAAATTCTTTCACATGCTTCTTCTATTTCATTTATAGGTATAGTTAAAGAAAATCTTACATAATTTTCTCCATATTTTCCAAACCCTTTTCCAGGTGTTACTACCACTCCTACATTAAGAAGCTTTTCTGCAAATGATAATGAATCACATCCACATTTTAGCCATACATAAAAAGTAGCTTTTGGAGGATTTATTTTAAAACCCATAGAATTTAATTTTTTAATTAAAAAATCTCTCCTTTCTTTATATATATTAAGATTTTCTTTTAGAAAATCTGGAGGTGTATCATTTTTATAACTTTCTAATGCTTTTATAGCTACTTTTTGAATATATTTTGGAGGTCCTGAATCAATTTGAGATTTTACTTTTCTTAATCCTTCTATTATTTTTTCATTTCCAACAGCAAAAGCAATCCTATCTCCAGTCATATTAAATGTTTTTGAAAGCGAGTGGAATTCTATTGAAATTTCTTTAGCATTTTCAATTTCTAAAATGCTAGGGGCTTTATATCCATCAAAAGTTATTTCAGAATATGCATTATCATAACATAGAATAATATTTTTCTCTATTGCAAATTCTACTATTTCTTTAAGAAATTTTTTATCTACAATTGCAGTAGTTGGATTATTTGGATAATTTAAAAAAAGCATTTTTGCATTCTTTGTATCAATATTCCATATTTCTGGTTTAAATTCATTTTCTTCAATTAAAGGCATTATTATAGGAATCCCATCATTTAATATTGTGCTTCCTTGAGAATAAACTGGATATGCTGGATCAGGAACTAAAACTTTATCTCCTGGATTTATAAAAGCTCTAGAAACATTTGCTATACCTTCTTTTGAACCAATTAATGCAATAACTTCTTTCTCTGGATTTAAATCAACTTTAAACCTTTTTTTATACCAATTTGCTATTGCTTCTCTAAAATCTTTTTCTCCTTGGCTAAATGAATATTTATGATTTTCAGGCTTAGATATTTCTTCTTTAAGAGCTTCTAATATAAAATTTGGTGGAGGAAGGTCAGGATCTCCTATGCTTAAAGAAATAATTTTCATTCCTTCTTTTTTCTTTTCTAAAATAATTTTTTCCAATTCAGCAAATATATATGGTGGTAATCTCTTAATTCTATTAGCATATTCCATTTTTATTCACCAATCAAAAAAGCCCTCAAAAACTTTTTCAACTGGACCAGTCATTAATACATTTTCATTATATTCTATTTCTAAATCTCCTCCAATTAAATGAACTATAGCTTTATTATTAACTTTACCCAATATTCTTCCAGCTATTACACTTGCACATGCACCTGTGCCACATGCAAATGTTTCTCCACATCCTCTTTCCCATACACGAACAATCAATTCATTTTTATTTAATACTTGTACAAATTCAACATTTATTCTTTTTGGAAAAATCTCATGTTTTTCAATTTTTGGACCTATTTTCTCTATAGGGAAATCTTTCACATTATCAATAAAGATTACACAATGTGGATTTCCAATAGATAAACAAGTTATCTTAAATTTTTCTCCATCAATTTTTAATTCTTCATTTATGCATACTCCTTCTCCAATCATGGGGATTTTAGATTTTTCAAAAATTGGCTTACCCATATCTACTTTAACTTTTTTAACTTTTCCATTTTCTATTAATAGCAATGTTTTCTTTATTCCAGATAAAGTTTCTATATTAATTTCTTTTTTATTAATAATTTTTTTCTCATAGCAATATTTTGCTATACATCTAATACCATTTCCACACATTTCAGCTTCACTACCATCAAGATTAAAAATTCTCATTTTTATATCAGCAATATTAGAATCATACAATAAAAGCAAACCATCTGCTCCAATTGAAAATCTTCTTCTACAAACTTTTTTAGCAAATTCTGAAATTTCATTTTCTTTAATTATTCCATTCCTATTATCTATTACAATATAATCATTTCCGAGGCCATGCATTTTCCAAAAGCTTATTTTAACCATTCTGCAACACTTTGACCATTTAATAAATCTTCAATTTTCTCTCTTTTTCTAATTAATTCATATTTTCCATTTTTAACTAATACTTCTGCTGCTCTTGGTCTGGAATTGTATTGTGAACTCATAGAATATCCATATGCTCCTACATTAAGTATCGCGATTAAGTCTCCTTCTTCAATTATTGGAAGTTTTCTATTTTTAGCTAATATATCTCCAGATTCGCATATAGGACCAACAATATCGTATACTTTTTCTTTTTTTAAATTCATTTTATTAGCAACAATTATAGGATGATATGAACCATACATAACTGGTCTAATTAAAGTATTAAAACCAGCATCTACTCCAATAAATGTTTTAAACTTAGTATTTTTTACAGTATTTACAATTGTTAAAAGGATTCCAGCATCACAAACAATATACCTACCAGGTTCTATGCAAAAAATAGGTTCTCCTAAATTATATTTTTTAATTCTATCTTTAAATAATGATAAAACTTTTTTAGAAAATTTTTTTATATTAAATTCTTTTTCATTTGGTTTATATGGTACTCCTAAACCTCCACCAATATCTATGAATTCAAAGTCAATTTTTATTTTTTCATGAATTTTCTTAGCTATTCTTAAAAGTTTCTCAATTGCTAAAATGTATGGTTTAATTGAAAGTATTCCAGAACCAATATGCATATGTATTCCAAATTTTTCTATACCTGCATTTTTTGCAATTTCATATGCTTTTAAAGCATCTTCTTCATATAAGCCAAATTTAGAATTTTTACCAGCTGTAATACAATGATAATGATGTCCAGCTCCTATTTCTGGATTTATTCTTATGGATAATATTTTAGGAATATTAATTTTAAGTAATCTATTCAATTGGGAAATAGAATCTATATTAATTGTTACATTTTTATTTAATAAGAATTCTAATTCATCATTTCTAACGCTTGTTCCTGTGAATAATATTTTTTCAGAATTAAAACCTGCTTTAAGAGCTAAAAATACTTCTCCAGGACTAACAGTATCGATATATGCACCTTCATTTTCTAGTATCTTTAATATGGATATATTTGTATTTGCTTTAGCAGAATAGTATATCCTAATTCTTTCATAATTTTCAATTAATGCATTATATATTCTTCTATAATTTTCTCTAATTCTTGATTCAGAAATTACATATAATGGTGTATCAAATTTTTTAGCTAATTCTATAGTTGAAACATTTTCTATATATAATTCTCCATTCCTATTTTCCAATATTTCTTTAGGAAACATTTTTTATCATTTTTAATTAGAAATTAAAGATTTTTTTATTAATCCTAATGCTTCTTCAATTTTATCTTCATCTATGAAAACATTTATTGCAGCTTTACTAGTTGTAACTTCAATAATATTAATATTTCTTGAAGCTAAAGCTTCAGCAATTTTAGCAACCCAACCAGGAGATTCTATAAATATTGGATTGATTATTTGTATCATTCCAATTTTCTCTTTATAACTTATAGCTTTGAAAGAATTAAAATCATGCAATTCTTTAATTTTTTTATTTAAATCATTTATTTCAGTAAATATTGTAATTGAATTTTTTCCAGTGCTTATTCCTCCTTTATCTATAATTGCTATAATCTTTGGTTTTAATCCATATTCTTTTATTATTTCCATTTGTTTTATTGAAAGTATTTTTGTAAAATTTTTTCCAACATTTCCATATCCTATAAGTATAATTCTCATTTTCTTTGCTCTCCAAAAATAGCAATTTATAATTATTATAAAATTATAAAAATTTTTATCTATATAAAAGGCGTGTCCAATTATTTAATTTTTATAAAATTTTATTATATAAAGATTTTTACTCATAATTTTTTAAAAAATTGAAATTTAAAAAATATTCTTAAAATATCTCATATAGAATACTAATAATATAACCAATAAATATAAAAACAATTAATGGAATACTTGGAGTAACCCATATATCTTTATCTTCTATAAATTCTATTTCATTTTCTAATAAAGAAAATACAAATTTCTTTTTTCCATTTATATTTTTCTCAATTGAAGTTGCAAATCTTTTTTAATTTTCTTTGTTTTTATATCCAATTAATAATGCAAATATTTTTCTATACAATTTTTCATTTTCAAATCTTTCAAAAATATTTTCTTTATTTAAAATTCTATATAAATTAAAGAAAATAAAAATAAAGGAATTATTAAAGAAATTATGCAACTATTTGTTAAAACGATAATTGAAGTAAAAGGATGAATTGTATTTTTATTTAAATTTATTGAATCTAAAAAGGATATAGAAATTAATGCTTTTGAATCTGCTCTTCCTACAAATTTTAAATAATAAATTATTATTGAGACAATTATTGTAATAATAATTGATAAAACATAAAGAATTAAATAAGAAAAATCAATATATTTTAAGAAATATTCTATAAATGTTATTATTATTCCAATTAGAGAAAAAATTAACCAAATTCTATCATCTACTTCTCTTTTTTTTAAAATCTTCAATGAAGATATTAATAGCATAATTAAACATAATGCTTTTTTAAAATATGAAAACATAGTTATCTTTTATATTCTTCATTTAAAATTTTCAAATTTTAATTGATGTCTTATATTGAATTTTGCTTTTAAACTTAATTCTTATGGAGAAGCATTAATAATAGCTTTAATTATTTTAAAATTCTTTAATAATCTTTCAGCATATTTTTCTCCAATGTAAGGAATAGAGGCAATTATATTCAATTTTTGTTTATAAACATCATTTAAAATTCTTTTTTGTTTAATTAAATTTTACTATATTTTCCATGCTTATAGATAATTTCTAAAATATTTGCTGATTCTTCAATATTATTAGAATAAATTATTTTAAAATTATAAGATAATGTAATGCTAAAACTTAACAATATTCCATATATTGAATTTCATTCTTAATATATTCAATTTTTTATTTTAATTCCTTATTTTTAAAAATTTAATCAAATGTTTATAAAATAGTTTTAATAATATTTTATTAAAGCTATAATGATAGATATAGTCTTAGATAAAGGAGTTTCTCCTTTTAAATGAAAAGACATATATCATTATAGCAAAAATATGAGGATTTGAGCGAAAAATGACGCTCGAATCTGATGTGAGCCATAATAAGTTACTAAAGTAGCTAAACTTTAGGAAGAATGATTATGCTTCTCCCCTTAATACAGGAATGAATTTCCTGTATAAGAAGGGGAAAAAGGGGGAGAGTGGGCATCCTTCTATTTCTTTCTCAATGATGAGTGCAATGATTGGGAGCTAAGCAATTTTGCGAACTCTCATGAGATTCCCCCCTCTAAGAGAAGGAATAGAAGGTATGCCACGCTGATTACTTTGAAGAATGCCGTCTCTTCCTCCTCTTGTTTATAATATCTATGCCAACTACTCTCTTCTCGGCAGAAATGCCGACACCCCCTTTTTTTAAAAAATATCGTGGGGGTGATATAATGAGCGTAGTTGGTGTAGGTATTATAAGCAAGAGGGGGGAGGGAAGAAAATACTTGCCATTGGAAATGAGGATGAAGATGTATGAGGATGTTATTGAACTAGGAAGACAAGAATTAAAGTATAAAGAAATTCAAGAAAGGATTTTTAAAAAATATAAAATACAATTATCTATCTCCACTATTTTCCATTGGGTTAATAAAGAACGCCATCCACTTGGAAATCTCAATAAATTTAATGGGGAACCTTCACCAGAACTTGCATATATTATTGGGGTAATACTTAGCGATGGATATAAATACATTGGTAAGAAAAAATTTCAATATTTTCTACGATTAGCCGTTAAAGATAAAGAATTTGCAGAGAAATTTGCAGAATGTCTAACGAAAGTGTTAAAAAAGAAAAAACCATACAAACCCTTCTTTGATAGAAAAACAAAACGATGGATAGTAGTAGGATGCAGTGTTTTGCTTTTTAGATTCTTAAATAGAACGCTGAAGGAGCTAAAAACAATTATTGAACATGATGAAAAATGCGTTTCAGCATTTTTACAAGCACTCTTTGATGGAGAAGGATATATTTATGTGAAAATTACTAAAAGGAAAAGAAAACGACAACTTTGTCTTTGTAATACAAACAGAGAATTACTGGAATATATTCAATATCTATTAAGGAATTTCTTCAGTATTGATTCTACGATATATTTAGCAAGTAAAAAAGGTCTTAGATATTTTCCGAATAATAAAATTGGGAAATCTGATAAAGATGAGTATTGTCTCTATGTTCGAACGAAAGGCTTTTTAAGCTTCTACAGACATGTAGGGTTTTCGATAAAGAGGAAGCAACAAAGATTAATCAAAGCAATCCAATGGTGACTTTTCTCCCCCTCTTTTTATTTAATTATTGCTCTTAAATTTATTTTAGAAAAATTTAAATTTTATTAAAATTAATTTTAATCTGGAAATTATTATGTTTCTTATATTCTTAAATAATGAAAAAAGTTTTTCAAAAGAAATACTTAAAAAATATAATCCATTAGATATTGCATATTCAATAGTTGAATATATTTGTCGTAAAGTAAAAAATGAATTTTTAGAAATAGCTTCAAAAATTGATGA
>Ga0209225_1002447_pt1 | contig 16762 bp, 32 predicted proteins | sample WasSprMetagenome_FD_184732 | JGI IMG/M metagenome (GOLD analysis project Ga0209225, IMG submission 184732) | Sulfidic aquatic microbial communities from Washburn Spring, Yellowstone National Park, USA - WS (SPAdes) (version 3) | ecosystem: Environmental > Aquatic > Thermal springs > Hot (42-90C)...
CCCTCCGTGTTCCTGCTCCAGGGCTTCCCCGGAGTGGGCCCGGTCCTGGCGGAGGCGATATACGACCGCTTCGGCCGCGTCCCCCTGGCCTGGACATGCACCGAGAAGGAGCTTAGGGAGATCCAGGGCATCGGCCCGAAGCGGGCCAGGGAGCTGATACGATGCCTAGCATGAAATCTTACACCAAATGCCCGAAGTGCGGAGCATGGTTGCTAAAGAAAGATGCGCGGGTACACATCGAAGTATGTAACCATTTCAGGTGCCCGCTATGCGGCATGTCTGCAAGTAACGGCCATCGTTGCCAGGGAGTTACGGTGTACGCCAAAGGTACTACGGTATACATCGGCAGGTGCCTGGAGGGATGAAGCCCTTAACTTGACACAGACAAACAAAAACCGCCCTCCGCTTAACTAGTTTATCTAGTCAAGTGAACCGTACTGGAGGGGTGCTGATGAGCGACAGCAAGACCTACCTGACCAACGCCTTCAGCCTCAACATGCTTCCGAGCGACGCGGACGTGGTCAAGCTGCGCGTCAGGAGGCTTGCCCCCGATGAGGCGGCCAGGAAGGTCGAGTACGAGAAGAAGATGGGCCGGTTCGTCAGCGCCGTGGGCCACGCCGACACCGCCCGGATACTCTCCGACATGCTCGGCACCTACGTCCCGCCGAACCGGGTTACGGTGCGGATCGGCCGCTACGACGAGGCGATTGTGGCCCAGTACGTCGGCCCGAGGCTGCCCGAGGGTGCCACGGAGTTACCACCGGGGGCGGAAATAAAGTTCTTTGTCGTCCAAATCTGGGAGTAAAGGGGGGTGACTGCGGTGGAGCGCACCGTCAGGGTGAAGCCGATAGGCGAACGCGGGGCGCAAGTTGTCATATCGGTCTGCGAGAGCGCCGAAGCCGAGGAGGAGATCGTGCTGGAGCTGTTCGTAAGTTGGGATCTGTACGTCCGGAAGAAGAGGTACACAAGTATCGCCGAGGCAGTGAAATTCCTAAGGTCACTATCTGTCGAAAGAGGCGGACGGCTGCTGGAGAACATGCTGACCGGCGGCGTCGAGTCCGTGTGGCGCGACCTTGAAGAAATTTACGCCCCGGCGAAATCGTAACGGCGGCTTGGGGTTCCGCCCCCTGGCCCTTGGGCGGGAGGATACGGGCGAGTTTCGCCGGTTCTCGACCCGGAGCGCCCGCCCGGGCCCCATACCCGGCAAGGCGCGGGCTGGCGAAGGTGCCTGGCCCGCCCGGGGGCGAGGGGGTGAGAGCGTGCAGTACTACCGCGCTAACCTAGGCGCGAAATACCCGACGATCCACAAGGAGGGATGCATGCAGCTTTCCAGGGCCAAGAAGGCCGCGCCCTGGAACTGGGCCGAGGGCAAGACGGAAGAGGAGCTTGTACGGCTGATCGCGGGCGGGGAGATACCCCGGCACAGGCTGTGCCGCTACTGTTTCGGCGAGGAAGCGGAGGCGCTTGAGAGATGGGGGAGGTACGGAAAAGAATGGCAGCGGTAACCGTGACGTGGTTCAAGCCCAGCAAAAAGGGTCCCGGATGCGGCTACCCGCGAGTTTCGGTCGGCAAAAGATCGCTCGACTTCAACGCCGAGGCGGTCGAACTTCTCGGCATGCCGTCGGCCGTGAAGATAGGCGTCACCTCCGACGGAAAGCTGGCGGTCAGCCCGGCCGACGAGAACGACGCCGAAGCATGCCGCCTTACCTACAGGGGATGGAAAAAAACTTACGCCGTGATCAACAGGCCGAGGTTAGCACGGATGCTGGCCAGCCACGGCATAACCGGCAGGCACAGGCTTGCGCGGAGCGGGGAGCCCGGCCTATTCGTGGGCGAGCCCGCGAACTGATCCTCTCCAGAATTCGCTACAAGACGGTTTTCCGGCGCGGGCACGTATAAAACATTTACCCCGGCAGGAAACCCGTCAAATCGGGCCAGTATGAGAGAGTGGTAAAACCTGGAACCCCAAAACCCTTGCGCCACAAGGGTTCCCGAATGCCAGAATATGGAAAAACGGGGGTGGTGCGCGTTGGCGACGGAGTGCTGGAAGCTGACCGACGGCCACTGGGTCCTCTACACCGAGGACAAGGGCATAAAGGATCTCGCCGTCAAAGCCGGTCTAAGAGAAATGGGCACCTACTACCGCCGCGACGGCCCGGCGTTCGCCTGGCAGTACGTCGGCAACGAGAAGACGGTGAAGGCGCTGGCTAGACTTGCGGGCGGCGGTGGTGGCCGTGGACGCCGTTAGCGCATCCCTGGCTAGGTCGGAGATCCTGAAGACGCTTGCCAGCTACCGCGTCGGCCAGGTCGTCGACTGGGACGGCATCAAGGTTCGGGTAATCGATATCCTGGAGCCGAACGACTATCGGCCCTACGGCGTGGTCGACGTGGAGCCAGTGAAGCCGAAGGTTCCGGCCCGCGCCTACTGGGTCGTGACGTCTGAAGGGGTCAGGAGGAGGGTGCCGGAGGGGTGGCGGGAGTAAGCCAAAGGTGGTGAGGAGAAAAGTGCAAGACGCGCAGAAAGCATGCCCGATATGCGGCAGGGAGATGGAACACGAAAACTCCTGCACGCACTGCGGCTACTGCGGGTCTATCGAGATCCCCTGGTATGTGTACCCGCCCGGCGAGTAGGCTCCGGCGTGGCCTTCGGCCACGCCTCCGGGTGCCGGTTTTGGAAGCGCTTTAGGCCCCACCCCGGCAAGGGAACCGGGGGACGGTGCATGATGGCTCGATGGAGGGAAACAGGGTGGCTGAAACCTGCTACGGTTGCCGATACTTAGTTTCCAGGTGGGATGGCGCAGGCGGCGTTACCTACTACTGTGGCAGAGTAAGCGGCGGCCAGCCCTGGGGCGTAGTAGTTGGTGAAGTTGACGTTTTGACGGACGACGAACCGCATCCCCTGCACAACGACTGCTACGAGGCGGAAAACGCGCGAGGCATGCCGAAGGGAGATCAGGCATGAACAAGTCATCGTACCCCTCCCCCGGAAACCCTTGCCGGGGTGGGGTCCAAAGCGCCTTAAAAACCGGCAAGCGCAGGCGCTAGCCTGCGCGGTTCGGAGTGCGCGCGTAAGCGCGCACGGAGGCATCAAGGGGGTGACGGCTTGAAACACCACACCAGCAGATGCGGTGTGGACATCCGCTGCAACATCGACGCCGCGCCCGACTGGCTGGCCGATCTGTACCGGGCCTGGCGCAAGGCGGAAGAGCTAGGCGCGGCGGCGGCAGAAACCTTCCGGCGCGACCTCATGTACTGCCTGGGGTGCCTGACCTTGTCCGACTTCGGGCAATCCGGCTTCGCCGTGGGGTTCGCTAGCCCCGTGGTAGGCGGGCGGGTGTGGTTCGCGGCGGACAACTACGGCGGGGACGACCTCGACGGCGCAGTCTACCGGGCCGATGAGCTGGCCCACCTGCTGGGCGCCGGGCCGGACGGGGTTAAGGCGGTCTACCTGTCCAAGCTGGTGTTCCCCGGCTCGGAGCTGGTCGGCGGAGTTGATGACGGGACTGAAGAGTCCGAAGCGAGTGAAGAAGTGGCGCCGCTTAAGGTAGACCTGTCTCCCCGCGACCAGAAGGTGGTCTGGCGGGCGAGGATCGCCCTGGGCAGGCTGGTCGGCGAGATGGTGTCCTGCCGGGCGTGCGGCCTGGGGGCGGCGAGAACCAGGGTCGTGCCGGGGGAGGGCGACGCCTCGGCCAGGGTTATGCTCGTCGGCGAGGCGCCGGGCAGGCAGGAGGACGCGACGGGCAGGCCGTTCGTCGGCCGGGCGGGCAGGCTTCTGGACGAGCTTCTGCCGCTGGCCGGTTTGGACCGGAAGCGGGTCTACATTGCCAACACCGTCAAGTGCAGGCCGGTCGGCCCGGACGGGCGGGATAGAACGCCGGCGCCGGAGGAGGTGGCGGCCTGTGCCCGGTTCCTCAAGGCGCAGCTGCTGCTTGTCTCCCCCGCACTGGTGGTGACGCTGGGGGCGACGGCGCTTGACTGGTTCCTGCCGGGGTTCCGGGTCGGCGAGGCGCGGGGTCGGCTGCACCGGGCCGATGGGTGGCTGGTCTTCCCCACCTACCACCCGGCGGCGGCCCTGCGGGACGACTACAGGCGGGAGCTGATCGAGGAGGACTTCATGAAGCTCGGGGAGGTTCTGAGGAGTGGTGGTGCCGATGGTTGAAGTTACTCTTGGCGACCGTGTTCTTGTCATGGCGAGGGTGGTGCCGAAGAAGGAAGGATCGGGTGGTTACCCTAATTGGTGTCTTGTCCGTCGCTGGGTAAGGGAAGAGGTGATAACTCAGGGCGTTGTTTGCGGGGTGCGGACGGTCTTCGAGGGGAAAAGCGAGCCACTGTCTGGCGGTGGTTTTGTCTTTATCCCTGAGCGGCGCCTCAAGACGTTCCTGGTGGCGGTGAACATGCGGGAGATCTGGCACGTGCTGCCGGAGGACATAAGGAAAGTGCGGGAGGGATGACCGTGAAGGTCGTAATGATCAAGGGGGATGTCGGCGATGATACTGAGCCATGAAGAATGGCGCAGGCTGACGAACCATCTTGAGGACAAGCCGATTAGGGGCGTGTGGCCGTCGCCGCCGGACAGGCGGGACTTCAGGTTCGCGGCCTTCCGGGTCGGCAAGCCGCTGCCCGAGGAGTTCAGGCGGGACGACGAGCTGCCGCCGGTAGGGAACCAGGGCAGTCTGGGCACGTGTGTCGCCTGGGCTGCCGGCTACGGGCAGAAGGGGTGGCAGGAGAGGCAGCAGGGCGACTACCCGGAGGGTGGGCTTTCCCCGGCGTTCCTTTACGCCCGGTGCAAGGCCAGGGACGGGCTTGCCGCCGCCGGGACGTACCCCAAGACGGCGCTTGAGGTTCTGCTTGAGGAGGGAATTTGTTCCTGGAAAACCTGGCCCTACGACAGGCTAGGCGGCGACGTGACGCCGAACCAGCCGCCGCAGGAGGCGTTCGAGGAGGCCAAGCAGTACCGCATATCGGGCTACGCAAGGGTGAGCGGCGTGGAGGAAATAAAGGCGGCCATCGTCGAGCAGGGGCCGGTGCAGGCGGCGGTTTTGGTCACCGAGAGCTTCGTCAACGCGGGCGGGACGGTGCCGCTGCCGTCGGGCAGGATCATGGGCGGGCATGCCGTCGTCCTGTGCGGCTACAGCGACAAGGTCGGCGCGTTCAGGCTCTACAACTCGTGGGGCGACGGCTGGGGCGACGGCGGCTTCGCCTGGCTGCCCTACGGGTTCGTCGATTACCGCATCAGCCTCAACGGCGACAGCTTCCCGGCCTTCTTCGAGGCATGGACAAGCCTGGACCTGCCTTACCCGATCCGCCGGGCCGGGAGGATCGTCCTCAAGGTCGGCGAGAAGCGGGTGTGGGTCGACGGCGAGGAGTTCGAGTACGACGTTGCGCCGACAATCCTGCCGCCCGGGCGGACCGTGGTGCCAATCAGGCTTGTGGCCGAAAGGCTCGGGTGCATCGTCAACTGGCAGGCCAGCACGGGGATTGTGGAGATCGTCAACCCGGCGAAGGGGGTAACGGCCTGATGGAAGCCAGCATTAGGGGGAAGCTGATCAAGCCTGGCAGCGTCGCCGCCGGGGGCTTCCTCTTCACGCCCGAGCTGTGGAAGTGGGTGTACGAGTGGTTTCCGAAGTTCGCGGGCAAGCAGGTGGAGATAGCGATAAGGGAAGTCGGGGAGGGGTAGCGGTGGCGGCGGTGGTCAAGTTTTTTGACGGCGACGAGGAAGTTGCATCCCTGGGCGCGGACGCAGCGCTGTTTATCGGTTTCAGAAGGAAGCCAGACGGGTCGGTGTCGGTACAGACTATGACGTTTAGACTGCCCCAGAAGCTAGTTGAGGAGTTCCAGGAGCTTGTAGAGGCTGTTTGCGACGAGTTGGAGAAGGGTAAGGATGAAAGTAAGGTTGGTGGCACGGATGGCGACTAACTACTCTCGCGGCGCTGGCGCTGAATACCGGGCCATGGAACACCTTGAGCGCGTGGGCTACTTCTGCATCAGGTCGGCCGGGTCGCACGGCCCGGTCGACCTGGTGGCGGTCGGTCCTACCGGGGTGAGGCTGATCCAGGTGAAGCGGGCTCAGGACGGCTACCTGCCGCCTGCCGAGCTTGAGCTGGCGAGGGAGCAGCTGCGGTCCATTCCCTGCCCTGCCGGGGTCAGCCGGGAGATATGGGTGTGGCGCGACCGGGACGGGTGGGTAAGGCAGGAGGTGGTCGGGTGAAGCCTCCCTTCTGCATCATCGAGGACTGCAGGCCCGTCCGCAGCTTCGACGACGTGCAGCGGCTCCACATCGAGGCGGGCGGGTCGTTCATCTGCGCCGGGGTGATGGGTACCGGCGAGGTGTGGGTCATAGGCGAGTGCGAGCACGAGAACAGGTTCTGCCTGTGCTTCTACACCCCGTGCAAGGGGTGGGTCAGGTTCCTGGTCAACGGCGTGGACCTGGAGATAATCTTCGGGCTGGTGCGGAGGCTGAAGAAGTATGGAAAGGCTGCGAAGCCCGATAATGTGGTACGGCGGCAAGGGGAACATGGTGGCGAAGCTGTTGCCGCTGATACCGCCGCACAAGATATACGTTGAGGTCTTCGGCGGCGGGGCGAGCCTGCTCTTCGCCAAGGAGCCGTCCCCGGTGGAGGTGTACAACGACCTCGACAGCGGCCTGGTTAACTTCTTCCGCGTCCTGCGCGACCCGGAGAAGTTCGCCCGCTTCTACCACCTCGTCGCCTTCACGCCGTACAGCCGGGAGGAGTTCGACTTCTGTCGGGCGACGTGGCAGAAGTGCGAGGATGAGGTGGAGCGGGCCTACCGGTGGTTCGTGGTGGCCCGGATGAGCTTTTCCGGAACCTTTGCCAGATCTTGGTCGTTCGGGGTGACGTACTCGCACCGGGGCATGGCGGGGACGGTCTCGAGATGGCTTTCCGCCCTGGAGATGCTTCCGGCGATCCACGAGCGGCTGATGCGGGTGCAGATCGAGAACCAGGACTTTAGGACGCTCATACCAGCCTATGACACGCCGGAGACATGCTTCTATATGGACCCAGTCTATGTCCCTGATACCAGGGGTGAGACCGATACCTACCCCTGCGAGATGACGCTTGACGACCACCGGGAACTGGTGGATCTGCTTCTTAAGGTCAAGGGCATGGTGATCCTATCCGGCTACCGCCACGAGGTCTACGCGCCGCTTGAGGACGCCGGCTGGAGGAGGCTTGATTTCCCGACCGGGTGCCACGCCGTAGGCAGGACAAGGGCCTTAGGCGTTCTGGGCGAGGGGGCTGCGCTGAGGATGGCGCCCAGGGTCGAGAGCGTGTGGCTCAACCCGCAGGCGCAGGAGGCCAGGCCGGAGCAAAGGCAGCTCAGACTGTTCGGGGAGGGTGGTTTAGGTGAGGCGGAAGACGTGCCCTAGGTGCGGCGGCCGGTCGTACTCGTCCGGCGCCGACCCGTGGATCTGCCCGTACTGCGGTCAAGACCTGACGGGGGTCGAGTGCGATGAGTGGAGCGCGGGCGAGGATTGACCCGTGGCTTGTGCTGGCGGCGGTTCTGGCTAGCGCGGCGTCGTTCCTCGTGGGGTTTCTGGCCATGGTGGCGGTTCTGTCGGTCTTCGCGGGGTGATGCGCGGTGGGCGGCGTATCGGCTGTTGATCGCTGGCTGGTTCTGGCGGTGCTGGCCCTGGCGGCGGCGTTCCTGCTTACGGTCCTGGCCTGGATTGCCCTCGGCCGGGAGATGCTGGAGCTGATGACCCAGGTGCAGGCGGTCGAACGTCTCCTGCGGGCGGAAGACCGGATGGAGGACGGCGGGGATCACGCCGGGCCGGTTTCAAGGGGCGGGGGTCCCGGAAGGGTGAACCTGCGCGGCGGCGTCGAGATGGAGGTGCTGGTGACGGCGTACAGTCCCGAGGATCCCGGCGTGGGCGGCATCACCCGCTCCGGGATCCCGGTTGACCGGGGTATCGTGGCCGTGGACCCGCAGGTTATCCCGGTTGGCAGCGTGGTTCACGTGCCGGGATACGGCTACGCCGTGGCCGCAGACACGGGCGGGCTGATCCGTGGCAGGCGCATCGACGTGTACCTGCCCAGCCGCGGCGAGGCGGTGAACTGGGGCGCGAGAAGGCTCAGGGTCACCGTCTACGCCAATGCCAAGTAGGAGGTGGTCTGCATGGGTAACCCGTGGGACGGAAACTGGATGTGGCTTTGGCAGCTCAGCGCCCTTGGAGACCGGTTTCAGGACCTGGTCGCCAGGGCCAGGGAAGCCAGGATTACCGGGGTGATCGTCAAGGCGCATGACGGGTTTGTGGGCGGCAAGTGGTTCGACCAGCTGCGGGCGGTGATCTCGGCGTTCGAGGGTACCGACGTGAAGGTCGCCGCCTGGGGGTACGTCTACGGCCGCGACCCGGCGGGCGAGGCGGCCCGGGCCGTGGAGGCGCTGCGGGCCGGGGCGAGCTTCTACGTCGTCGACGCGGAATCGGAATTCGAGAGAAAAGGCATGGATGAGGTTGCCGCGCAGTTCTTCTTCCGGTTGCTCCAGGAGATCCCGGATGCCGTGCTGGGGTTCACCTCGTTTGCCGTCACCAACCTGCATCCCGCTTTTCCGTGGACCACGTTTGCCAACCACTGCCAGTTCGCCATGCCGCAGGTGTACTGGAAGGAGATAGGATGGACGGTCGGCGTGGCCTGGTCTAAGGCGTGGGCGTCTTACGTTGGGCTGGGCAGGCCGATCGTGCCGGTGCTGCAGGCCTACGGCGGGGTCTCGCCGCACGACATGCTGGCTGCGGCGGAGCTGGCCAAGCGGTACGGCTGCACCGGGGTTTCCTGGTGGTCCTGGCAGCATGCAGGCCGGGATCAGCTGGAGGCAATTAAGGAAGCGGGGAGGTTGTTCGGCGTGGGCAAGGATTACGCAGGTCGGTGGTCGGAGAAGGCCATAGAGAGGGCGAAAGAGCTGGGCATAATGTCTGACTACGAGGACGGCACCTTCAGGCCGACGCAGCCGCTGACCCGCGAGGAGGCGGCGGCTGTAGTCGTAAAGATGTGGGACGCCATCGCGAAACAGACGGCGGCCAACTTAAGGGAGATGGCCAGGCGCATAGACGACCTTGCGGGAAGGCTGGCGGCGGGCGGCTATGGTGAGGGCGAAGGCTAAAGCGGGGGCCGGCGCGCCGTGGCGGCCGGCGATAGAGTTCGACAGGTGTTACCTGTCGGTCTACTGCGACAGGCCGAACCGCGTCTACCTCTCGCGGGAGGCGTACTGGCTCATGGGCAGGCCGAAGCTGGTCAGGGCTCTAGTGCAGGGCGGGGTTGTCGCGCTTTCGCCGAGCGACCCGGCCCGGGGCGGGCTGCCCGTGCGGTTCAACCCCGCCGGGCAGCCCTACGTCGTCTGTCGCGAGCTCGGCGAGGCCATAGGCCCGGGCAACCGCGCCGTGTACGACTACGACGAGCAGGTGCGCGAGCGCGGCCGCTTCGGCGCCAGGCTCTTTTACTTCAAAAAGAAATAGGGAGCGTCGCTCCCTATTTCCGGGTAGAGTGGAAGACCGTCTAGGAGGGGTGGCGTCGGAATTACACGCCTCCCTGCCAACGGGTCAGGAACTTCTGCCCCTTGCCCGCAACGCGCCTCTTGTAGTTCTCGTAGCGGGCACGGCACACGTCGCCGCGCACGCCCAGGGCCTCCTGCTTGGCGCAGTAGTCCTGGTAGGTAACGCCTGCGACGCCGCTCTCCCACTTCTGGAGCATTTCCTGAGCAGAAGCAGCTGCCACTGCAATCTCCCTCCTTGTAGCCTTTTGGTCTCAAGGTTATTATACTGCGGCTGTCAGCCGTCTTTCCCGTTCCGCCAGTTCTCAAGCCACCTCTCGGCGGCCGCCCGGCCGGGGTCCGCGCCGCTGAGTGAAGCCCGAGAGGCGAACGTCGGCGAGGGTACGGCCAGTTCCGCCATCCGGCGGTGAACCTCGGGGTCGGCCCTGGCCAGCTGCTCGTCGGTGACCAGCGAGTAGAATTTGTCCAGCATCTCGTCGGCCGAGAGGTCTGTGGTCAGGTATTCCTCCTTGAGCGAGCAGAACGGCTCGCCGTTCACCGCGCAGTGCGCGTCGAGCAAAGCCCGGCAGAAGTTGCAGTCGTCGCCCGGACGCATGGCCGCTCCCTCCTTAGTCTTCCACGTCGAAGCCGTAAATCTTGAGCATTACCTTTAGGTTTTCCACCGGCTCTCCCCTCTTGGCCACCTCGCACCTGTCGTCGACGCAAACGGTTACCGTGCCGTCGGCAGCCTCTACCATGACCCCCATGTGCAGGCCGTTTTTCCTGATCTCCTTGACCGCCGTCACCTGGGAGGCGTACGCCTCGTCGGGCAGGGACCTGGACACTTCCGGCGTGAGGAACCCTATCTGCGGCCTCATGCCGCCGTGCTTCTCGCACGCCCTGCGTACCTCGTCCCAGGCGTCGGTCATGCGTTTCTGGAACGTTTCGACCGAGAACGGCTCCTGCTTTTTCTCGTACCAGGCCTTGCAGGTAACGATCTGGCGCAGCGCCCGGAAGTCGTGGCACGCCTCGACGCTCATCTCCTCGGCAAGGTGCTTCAGCGCCTCGGAGCAGTTCGGAAACCTCATGTCACCCCCTCCTCATTCCCGGGTTGGGCACGGTTCCATCCTGATAAACCTGATGGTGTCGCTGCCTAAAGGCTCGCCCGTGACTCTAACTAGCACGGCCGGGATGATCGTTCCCGGCGGGAACGGCACGTTGACCAGCTTCCATGTGCGGGCTGGGACGGAGAACTCGGTAAGGTACCACTCGTCGCCGCGGGCGTACAGCGCTCCGCATCCTGTCGTTATTAGCTGTGGTTGCGGTGGCAGTGGTTGAGGAGGGGATGGCGCCCGCCGGAAAACTAGGTAGCCGATACCGAGCCCAGCTCCGGCGCCGCCAACGAGCGCAAGGGCTACTTTTGCGTCCTGGTCCACGCCGTCGTCACCTCCTCAGGGCAGGACACTTCTCGCCCAAGAGACCGCCGTCCTCTCCCCGGGCGGCGCGCACAAGCCACTGAACCGCCCACTTGATGTTCTCCTCGGCCTCTGGGCCGGCCTTCTCCCTGATCTTGTTCCAGTCTATCTGCACCTCTCCGGGCTTGATCTCCTCCCCGAAGCGGCTCTCGATGGGCACGCCCAGCTCGAGCATGGCGGCCAGGCTCGCGGTGTGGGCCTCTATCTCCTCCGGCATCTGCGAGTACGGCTTCTTGCTTACTACCGGGTGGCACTCCTTGTTGTGCAGGAGCGAGTGCGCCCCCTCGTGGAGTAAGGTCTGTAGGGCGTAGCTGTCTTTGGCCATCTTGCTGGCGTTAAGCACTATGGCGTTCACGCTCGGGGTGTACGCCCCCTCTATCGAGTACTCCATGGTCACCGGCAGGTCGCGGTACCTCACCTTGACGCCCCGCGCCTCGAGCCGCTCCAGCACGTTGTCGAAGCTCTTCTCTATCTGTTGCCTCGACAGGCCGGACACCTGCCCCATGCCGGGGCTGGTGAACATCTCGATTACCTCTTTCGGTATCGTGTGGTGCCGCTCGGGCTCTATCGGGGAGGGGGAGACGTAGTGCAGGGATTTCCTGCGGCTTGCGGCGAAGTCCGACCTGATCCTGTGAACCTCGTCTGCCAGCCTATCCAGGTCTTCCGGCCTGAACCTGCGCCACGCCTGGGAGTTGACCGCAAGCGACAGCTCGTCCGCGCGCCTGGCGGCGTCAATCAGCTTGTCCGTGCTGGTTATGCCGGAGCCCACCTCGCGCCGCAGGGACCGCAGGCTCTGGGACACCCCCGGCGGCAGGGTTCCAGGCCTCAGCCTCTCCGCCGCCGCAAGCTCGGCCTCGGCGGCGAGCCTCCTGGCCTCCACTTCGGGATGCGTAACGCCGTCCCCGGCCTCGGCGAACCGCACGCTCTCTTTCAGCAACGATGCGGCCCGTAGCAACCCCTCACCCTCCGGCGTCGGGGTGATCTTCTTCGCCGCCGCCTCGACCATGGGGGCGTACCTGTCTAGCAGGGCCTTCTGCTCGGGCGGGAGCTTCGCCCGCTTCTCCGGCGTCCAGTCGCGGGCTAAAAGCGCCGCCGGCTCCTGGGCGGCGATGTTCAGCCACCGTGAGCAGCCCGGGCCGCAGCCTCCCTCCTTCTTCGCCTCCTGGGCGGCGCGGCGCAACGCCCCCTCCATGCCCGCCAGGTGCGCCGTGGCGCAGGAGAAGCAGTCTGTTTCCGGCGACGCGCCCTCCTCGGCGAGGTAGCGGCTTCCGGCAGAGCCGGTCTTTATGCGCTCGGCCTCCCGGCGGTAAAGCTCGGCCTGCTTCAGGTAGATGTTTGTGTTCCGGCGCATCTCGTCTATGCGCCGGGACTGCTTAGTCGCAAGGTGGTCCATCACCGCCGCGCCGGGGGCGACGATCATGAGCGCCTTGCGAAGGCCTTCGCTCTGCGGGAACGCCGTCATCAGCGCCTGGCTCAGTTTAGCGAATGCGAGGGTGTAGCTCACTCAGTATACACCCCCTCCCCGGTAACAACGGTTATCTGCGGCGCACCGGCCGCGGCGATACTCTTCTGTGCTGAGAGCCAGATGAGGAATCCTACCGTCACTATGGAGCCGCCTATGATTGCCGCCTTTTCGAACGCCGTCCTCTCACACCACCATCTGGCTATACCTGTCTTGTCCGCACACGGGCTTGTTTGCCAGCACGCCGTGACCGGTATATCGACCATGTTGCTCGCCGCGCGGCCGCCGTCCCTGCTGACGGCCACCACGTGGACCTGGTAGTAGCTGGGCGGAGAAAAAATGGTCGATGGGGCGTCGACGCCGCGGATGACGAACTGGGTCTTCGTGGTGGTGCCGAGAAATTGAGACCACGTGTGCCACACCTCGTAGTGGTCGGCGTTGGCTGCGGGCGTCCAGGCTATGGTCACGTCCGCCTTGCCGACGCCCACGCACGTCTGGCTTACCTTGTAGGGGTCGCCGGGCCTGCCCGGCGCGGCGGCAGTCTTGATCATGCGTCCCACTTCCGTTCGTCCTTCGGACTTCACTTCCTTACGGGGGCAGGATCGCGCCAAGAAGTCCGGCCAGCGGCGACCACCTCTCTAACAGCCTTGCGGCGGCTATGGCGGCGAAGGGCGACGCGGCTACGGCCGCCCCTGCCGCGAGGTTCGACCGCAGGCCGGTAATGTCCATCGTCACGTCCTCGTCTGAGTAGGCCCGGTAGGTAGTCACCCTGATCCAGTCGTCCTCGTACCCGGGCGGGCCGGTTCGGTTCTCGGGCGCGCCTCCTTCCAGGTCGGCGGGCCCCATCGGCCTTGTTTCGGACGGGGTGCCGACCGTGACGTTGCGCCAGCGCACCGTGCCGTAGGCCCGCACGCCCGGCGCGGTGAAGAGCGATGCGACGCGGCGCACGTGCTGGTCCGGGCCGATTTTCGATACGCCGGTTCTCCACTCGCGGTAGACGAGCCGGTTTCCGGCCGCGTCGTACACCCAGGTCCTGTACATGCCGTCGTCGGCGGCCGCGACCAGCCGGTAGGTTCTCCCGGCGGGCAACTCTATCAGGCGGCCGTCGTCGCCCGTGATGAACGCCCAGCTAGGCGAGAGGCCGGGGATGCTCCGGTAGACGAGGACGACCCAGCGGCCGCCGCTTGACACCGGCTGTATTGTCAGTCCGAACTCGCCGCCGCCGCCGGGCCTTTCGACCGCGACGTAGGCGTAGATGGCGCACTTCGGCGCGTTCGGCACGAACGCCTCATGGGCGGCTGGCATGTAGACCTCGGCCTCGATCTTCCGGTAGCCGGGCCTGGTTTTAGCCCGGCGGAAGGCGTACAGGCGGGTTTCCACGGCGTTATCTGAACTCCCTGTTCGCCAGCCAGACGTAGTGCTCGTTCTTCCAAAGTCGCTTGCCCGGGGCGGTTCTTACCGCGGCGTACAGGTATACGTCGTACCTTTCCCCGGACTTCGGCTGCCAGCCGGTCACGAACCTGGCCGTTAGCGGCGCCGAGCCTCCGGGCGGTATGGAGGTCCATGGGTCCTCGGGCCTGGGTATCTCGAACAGGAGGCACCCCGATGCTTTCAGCCTGTCGTAGTCGCCGCCGCCGTAGTAGCTCTGCTGCTGTGGCGGCTGGGCGCACCCGGCCTTGAGAACCAGCGCCCCGAGCTTGAACTCTCCGGCCCTCTTGCCGACGTTCTGCACGGTGGCGGTTATGCCCGAGGTCGTGGTCGCGTCGACGCTCACTATCCTGGATTTGGGCTGCCACAGGCGGAGGATGTAGTACGCGCCCAGGGCGCCGCCTGCGCCCACCAGGATCAGGCCGATCACGGTGCCCGTGCGCTTGTGAGTTCCTGCTTCCTGAAGGTACACGTAGCTCATCGCCTAGCAAGCCCCCCAAGGCTATTGTACCACCACCTGGCAACCTTTTCCCTGTGGAGGAATATCAGAAGTCCGGCCCCCGCCCCGCCTAGGAGTACGGCGCCAAGGGCTGCGGCAACCGGCAGGGCGGGAGGGGGAATGACGACTGACCCTTCTCCGCCTCCGCCGCTACTGCCTCCTTCCGAAATGGCCTGGTCGACGGCCGCCCTTGCCTGGGACAGGTAGTTCCTGTAGCTCCCGTTGTGATGTTCCGAGCACCACTTCTCGTAGGTGTACCAGGCACAGAACCCCTGCCGCCTTTTGACCTCGGCTGCAGCCCTGGCGTTGTTGTCGTAGCTTGCCATCAACCACCTGGCGATGCCGCAGGGGTCGCTCGTTCCGGCCATCTGCGGCAACCACGTGCGGCCCCAGTAGATGTTTATTTGCCACGGGCCGAATGAGGAGCATGTTGTTCCGCAACGGCAGTCCCCAGCGTTACAGATCCAAGGCGCGTAGCCGGGTTTGCAGTCCCCGGCGGCGTCCAGCCTCCAGCCGGACTCCGCCCCCGCTATGGCCACGAGGGTTACGGCGGTGTCGCGGTCGGGCACGTACTTGAGGATTGCCCGGGCGCAGTCGATTGCTCCCATAGCTGACATCACCGACACGGGCCGAGAAAGTCGCGGATGAAGATAGCCAGCGCCTTAGGGATGTAAAGCCTGCCGTCTGACCCTACGGACCCGACTACCTCGTACCTCATGCCCGTCTTGGGGTTGATGATGGTCGCCGTGTTTGGATCGCCGGATGCTCCTGGCCATTGGACAACGCAGCCGCACCCCTCGAAGTAGTTCCTTACCGGTGTCGGATCCGTAGTCGGATCCGGGCACAGCTGCGGCTGCGTGTACACTGGTACGTCTACGGTAGTAGATGGACCGACAGACGAGCAGTTGCCATCAAGCCTGCAAGCCTGAACTGCTACCGAGTATGTCCTGCCTGGCCTAAGCGTCAGCATTATCCTCGGTACGCCTATACTTGAGCCCGGAACGTAGCTGCCGTTGACGTAGACCCTGTACAGATCTGCGCCGGGGACCGCGCTCCACTCGATGGTCACATATGCCGTGTTCTCATCCTGTACCGCTATGCTCACTACCCGTGGCGCGCCGGGCGTAGGCGGAGCCGGCGCAACGTACTGCGGCACGTTCACCGAAACAGCAGGTCCCGGCTGGGAGCAGGGCATCGGTTATCCCTCCCTTCTAGTTGCAGGCAACAATCTGTACCTGGTAGGTCGCGCCTGGCGTTAGCGTCAACGTTGCCGAGTTGGTAGACGCAGTCGCGCGCTCATACCCGTTAACCAGCACCTTGTAGTAGGTGGCGCCGGAAACCGGGCTCCAGGTCAGGGACACATAGGCTGTGTTCTGGTCGACCACGTTTATGTTAGTGACCGTTGGTTGTCCGGGCGTAGGCGGAGCCGGCGCAACGTACTGCGGCACGTTCACCGAAACAGCAGGTCCCGGCTGGGAGCAGGGCATGCTCAGTCACCTCCTAGTTACATGCAGCTACGGCGATCCGGTGCGTTTGGCCAGGCTTAAGACCCTTGACCGTCGCAGAGGTGACGTTGCCCGGGATGTTGTCGATTGCCACCTTTTCGTCAAGGTACACCTGATAGTACTTAGCGCCGGAAACCGGGGCCCAGGAGATGTCTACCTCTGCGCTGTCTGGACCGGTCACCCTTGGGGTGCCGGCCGTCGGCATGCCCGGCTTGGGCGGAGCGCCCGGCGGAGTCGCGGCCTCCTTCTTTTTGGCTAGAAAGTACCATAAGGCGAACGCCCCTGCGCCTGCGGCCGCGACCAGAGTTACGATCCCGGCAGTGCGGCCATCCGTCATTTCAGCTTCCCTCCCTTCCCTGCCTAGCCAGCAGGTAGACCAGCGCTCCCCCAGCGGCGGCGAACCCGAAGAACAGGAGCCACGGCATGACGTTGTTTCCGCCGCTTTGACCGGCGTCGGCGGCGGCGAAGAAACTTTTGTCGTTGAACCCACAGGCAAAGCATCCCACACTCCATCACCTCAGCAGGAACGATACCAGCGTGCCAGCCAGGAACGTCACCAGCCCGAAGGCGAACGTCGCCCACGGCGGCAGGCGCTTGGACAGCTGCTCCCTTATCTCCTGGATGTCGCGCCTAACGTCCTTAAGATCCTGCTTGATCTCGGCGAACTGTGCCGTCTGCAGCTCCTCGTGCTCCTCGAACCTGCGCTCCAGGTTCTCGACCATGTTCCGCGTGACCTGCTCGTAGGCAGTAGCAGCCTCAGGAGGCATAGCCCATCACCCTGTACGCGGCCTTTATCTTCTCTACCTTCTCGCGATCCCTGATCCTTGCCGGTACCTCCCAGCGGCTGACCAGCACTTCGCGATCATCGAAGCGGAAGAGCGGCCGGTACGGCGGCCCCTCCGGCGGC
>Ga0209225_1002453_pt1 | contig 16725 bp, 12 predicted proteins | sample WasSprMetagenome_FD_184732 | JGI IMG/M metagenome (GOLD analysis project Ga0209225, IMG submission 184732) | Sulfidic aquatic microbial communities from Washburn Spring, Yellowstone National Park, USA - WS (SPAdes) (version 3) | ecosystem: Environmental > Aquatic > Thermal springs > Hot (42-90C)...
TTGGGCGTAAGTTAAGAGAAATATTATATTTGAGCAAAAAATAGTCGAACGATACTTGATAGAAACGATAATAGCGTAGCCCTATCTTCCCAGCTATATTCTCCATAACATTAGATAAGTAGGTTTTTCCATTAACTGCGATTTGATTTAGTGTACCATCAACAGTAACAGTAATATTGTACTCATCTCCAAATTTCCATTTAAGATCCGTCTTGATCCCAGGCCAATTCGGTATTGCCTTTTCGATCCCATTAACGATTGTTCTAAAATGAACGTAGATGTAAAAGTCTGCACCGAACATGATGTCTGCAATTCTATAGTTTTTAGAGTCTACCCATGAATATACGAGGCTGACGTAGTTTAGTACCGAAGCGTTTCCGCTTACTGGTTTAGCTTTAAAGGTCGCTGTGAAATTTTCAGCGAAAACCGGTGAAAGAATCACTCCTTCGCCGTATTTTCCAGTTTCACCTCCGAGCAGCTCTCTGTCAGCTATTCTCCAGTTTCCCCTCACAATGCTGTATGATGTTAGTGTTCTATTGAAGGTGTCTTCGAATAGGCTTGTTAAAATGTTTCCTTTTGGGGGATCGTAAGCGAGCACGATAGTTTTTGAGTTGAGTGCTTTAGCGTCGAGGTCGTAGGCAACCGTGTAATTGTATAGCCCTTGGGAAAGAAGGCTATAAGCAGTGTAAAGAGTTTGCTGGTCACATAATGATTTGTCCAGAGGTATTAATAATATAGTGTCGCCGCTTGGTAGAGGCGGGGAAACTTTAGATACATTGTATATTTTGACCTCTGAATTTTCATAGACGATTGGGAGCGTTTTTGCATAGTTGGCTAAAAAGCGGTCAGCGAATTTGTTTAATTGTGCTAAATCTCTGTTATGTAAATACACATAGGCGTGATCATAGGCTGGGTGTCTGTAAAGCTGTGTGAAAGCCATTTCGGGTCTGTAGGCTGTATATAGGGTTTGCTTTAGGCCGAGTTGATCTGCTGGTGTAGCAAACGTGGCTATAGCTGAGGAATACCCGGTTACAGTGGCTAACCACGCTTTTGGATCATTGTCGAAGATCTTTTTTAAGGCGTTTACCGCCTCCATTTCGCTTTGTGAAGGTAGTTTGGACGGGTCATTCGCTGAAATATTCCAGTATTCTAAGTTTAGGAAGGTGGTCGATATTCCGTAGACTACGATTACTCCTATTATCGCGGCTGTGGCGATGGTCTTGACATTAACGTTCATTTTTCCTTTTCTTAGCTTATCAGCGACGTAGATTACTGGAATTGGTGCGAGTATTGCTAGAGGGATTTTTATGAACCATATAAAGCGCTTCTCCCAGTATCCGGCATCGAAGAAGTAAAGGTTTATTATTGAAACAGCTTTACCGGCAATGAAAGCAAACACCATAAATATTATGAAAAACAATGTAGCGGCGGTGTAGAGTTTCGGATCTTCCGCAAGCAAATAGAGAGCTACTATTGCCAGTAAACCGTTTATGCCGAGCATCACTGGGTACATGAACCAAGGAACCAAACCTATTGTGTCAACCTGCCATGTGTGGAAAGAGTCTAAAACCATCGTCCAGGAAAGGAGAGCGATAGAGTAGGCAAATAAGAGCGCTATAACCAGCGTCTTTGCAGCACGTCTCCCACCAACCCCAAACGGTTTAGTGAGTGATGGGAGTTTAGGTTGGATGCCTCGCCTATACACTAACACAAGGATAGAGGCAATAATTGGTGCAGCAAGTGAAATGAGCAAGGAAGCATTTAGTGCAAAAGGGTGGTGGATTCGAGACAATGCTGAGTAAATTATGACTACAACTATCATACCGATTATGCTGGACTTCAAGGCGTCGTCTACTCTATATTTTTCATTCTTCACGATGAATCCGAGAATAGCTAGAAATAGGATAAAAACCACAGCTTCAGTTACGTGAGTGAGATATAAGGCGGCTACTAAAACAGAGAAAACTGCAAGGTATTTTTTCCCTTCCATTTCTCTTTTACCCATCAGGAAGATGGCTGCCATCAAGAGTATGAAGGATACCGTGGCTGGAACATACCATAATCCGAATACACCGTAAAGTGTTCCATTATAGGTTTTATCTGCCGTAGAAGATAAGAGTTGAAGCTGCGCCTGTCCTGTCGAAGATAGTTTTAAATGTAGAAAGTATATCCAGGCGAAGCCACCGAAGCTATTTGTAAAGAGAGACCAGGAAAGTGTAGCCAGCGAAGGGAGCCTAGCATCAATGCTTTCGAGATGCGTTTTTGTCATAACGTAGAAGGCTAACGGCAACATTACGTTCAGCACAACCATCGTGGTTTGAGCTACCGGTAATGACGAATTTGAAAGAGTCAGAAAAGCTGACTCATGTAAGTGTGCCAAGAAATATGGGAAAGCTAAGTAGAGTTCTGGCGTCCTCCAAAGAACTAAGCTATAGGCATAATGCCTTGTGACATCGGTAACTAATGATACAAAGCCAGGATAGATAAAGTAAAAAGAGAGGGCGTAAAACGCTATGGACAATAAGAGGGCTAGTATGTCGGCACTCTTTATAAGCGACCCCTTTTTGAAGGTTAGGGGCTTACGCCAATGCTTCAACAAAGAAAGCAAACCTAGCACAATATAGCTGAGCAAGATCACTGTTCCTCGAAGGCTTCCATCTATAGGTAGAAGAACGAGGACTAACAGCGCCGTGTATACGTAGCTGAGTATGTATGAGAGGATTATGCCCTCGAGCCTTGTGAAGTATGATATAAGCCCGGACACGTTCAGCAGCGCATACCCTGGAATAAGGGATGTGCAGACCAAGGCTAAGATAGTACGGATCAGCCCCCCGTTTACAAATGATAAAGGTAAAGCGAGGAGAGCTGCGGATGAAGAAATTAATATGGCATCAACCGCTAAGCCCCAATTAAACCTTAGCCTAAATTTACACTTCGTTTCAACTCTTGTTTCATAGCCGCCAATTATAAGGTACAGAACCATTATTGTGAAGATTTCGAATAGGAAGAGCGGATACTTTATCCACGAATCTATCAACCACAATGTAATTAACGAGAAGGCTGCGGCTAACGACGTAACTAATACTAAATTTCCCGCAGAAGAAAACTGTTTACTCATTAATTACACATCCTCAAAACAAGCTTGAAGAATTCGTCAGCGATCTTGTTTCTATCGAACTTCTCCTCTACAAGCATTCTAGCCCTCCTCCCCATAACCTCTCTGAGCTCCGCATTATGGTAGAACCATAAGATCGCTTTTGAAAGTTCCTCCTCATCAAGAGGTGGTGTCGTCAAACCTACTTCACCCTCCTTTATTATGCTAGCTAATAAAGAGTCATCGTAAACTGTGGCTATGACTGGAATACCACAGGCACAATACTCGTAGAACTTTGCTGGCACCGAATTTTTCCATAAAGGATTATCATCGTATGGAATTACGCCTACGTCGCCTGCTGAGATTATTTGGGCAAGTTCAACCTTATCGTTCTTAGCACCTAAATAGAGAACATTGTCTTTTAAACCAAAATTTTCGGCTAACTTCAATAAATTCGGCATGTCTCCGGAGCCGACTACCAACAATCTTATTTTGTTGCGAACAGCATTATCGAGCCTTGCAAGGGCTTTAATGACTACGTCAAGCCTATAGTATTCTCCAACAGTACCTTCGTAAACTATAATGAATTCTTCATCTTTAACTCTAAGTCTTCTTCTAACAGCAGCCTTATCGTAAGGCTTAAAAACAGTAACGTCAGCACCGTTCGGCACAATCTTCACCCTCCTTACACCTCTTAGCGTTAGGCTGCCAGCAATTGGTTGAGTAACCGTGACGACTAAATCGCTCTTCTCATAAAGAGCGGTCATCACTCTCTTAAGCAATTTATACATTTTTTTGTAGAAATTCTTTGAAGCTCTACCATAGACATAATCTTCCCACTCATCCCTAAAATCAATTATGTATCTAACTTGCATTAACTTACAAGCTATGATTGCTCCAATCTGCATGTGACCGCCTGCAGGGACTGAAATAATTACGACCTTTGGTCTTCTAATTAGCAGGTGAAAAAGAAGAATTAGCAGGGATAAAGTGTTATTCAGGGTAACAATCAATGGGTGTTCTGTCTTTACCCCAATGTTAAAAATAATGTTAAAAACATTTATTCCTTCTATTTTTTTAATACCTTTCTCCTTTAATGCTTTAAAACTGAACGTCCCTACAACGTCTACTACGTGACCTCTTTGGGACCACTTTCTGGCGAAAAAGCTAATTCTAGTCCAAGCCGCGCCAGGGAAGGGTAACACAAAACCTAATACAAACATTATTCTCATATTCTATTACACCATTGTTATTTCAAACCTAAACTTTAGGTAATTTATTGTTAAAGAAATCAAGCCGTAGAGATATTATTTCTTTTAGATGTTTGAACGATAGTATATAAGATTCGAGCAAATAGAATAAGCTCCACACCTCGCTTTTTGCTTTTCTTTTAACTATGATGCTGCCCACTTTGACTACAAAATTACCTAATAAAGCTATTAGGAAAGCTCCTAGGTTAAGCGGGGACCCTTCAAATACATCTTTGAAGAATACGTAAAACCAATATATTGTCATCATCTGAATGCGCTGCTGCAAAGGCAATCTGCCGCTGGTTGAACTTTTATGGATTACCCTGGCGTTAGGTATTACGTAGAGAGACTGCGGATATTTCTTGTAAACTCGATATGAAAAGTCAAAGTCTTCCATAAAACCCCAAAGCTTCAAATTTTCATCATATCTATATTCTTCGAAGATCTTACGTTTATAACAACAACAACCAGAAAGTCTTTGCGCATTTATGGCATATTTTAAGTTGTTCGGAAATATATCCGCTCCGGATCTGCGGATTTTCTGTTTATCTTTTGTTGTATATGTTAGCATTAATGCCTTATAAACAGCGTTCTCAAATTTTATCCCTAACCGACTTTTATTGTTAGTTATAGTCGGCGAGAATGGTAATATTCTGGGTTGAACGCCCAAGGCTTTCGGGTTGTCTTCAAAAAAAGATATTAAATTTCTGACCGTATCTTTTTCAAGCAGCATATCGTCGTCAAGGAAGAAAATAACATCGCCTCTACAAACCTTGACACCCAAGTTTCTCGCAGCTGGAAGCCCCTCTCCGCTCCCTTTAACGTATATGAGCTCACAACCAATTTTTACAAAATTTGACTTGAACAAGTCTACGACTTGCTTTGCTGTAGATTCCTCAGAATCATCGACAACGATAACTTCAAAAGGAAGGTAGTCTTGATCAAGGATTGTTCGTAACAAGTCGGCCAAATCTTTCTGTCTATCCCGCGTTGGAATTACTATTGACATCTTTAGCGGTCTGCTCATGTTTGTTTCAGGCTTTGGTCTATCAATTTCGTTTATTGGTATCCCCTTCCAGCTCTTAAAGCTAGCCATATCCAAGCTTTTCGGGGAAAACTCCAATAACAGCAACATCATGCCCCCTTATCTTTGAAAAGCTTTGCAAAGAAACCTATCCTAGTCCAGCCAGCACCTAGAAAAGGGTTAGCGAATCCGAGGAAAAACAGATTTCTCAAATCACGTCGACAATGAAAGCCCCATCTGATCTTCCAAAGCTTTATTTGTTGGACTGCAGTTAAGTGCAGTCGAATTGCAAGCGGATCGTCTGCTGGTTCGATTGGGTTCTTTAGCGGAGCCTTTTACCGCTCGGCTTGTTGCTGGAAAGCTTGGTATGCCTGTGAAAGAGGTCTCCCTAGCCCTTATGAGGCTTCACCGCAGGGGCTTCTTAAGCCGAAGAGCGGTTGTCAGAGTATGCGAAGGTCAAGATGGCAGAAAAGTCAATAGAGGCTACGAGTATCAGTACACGTTCACGAAGAAGGGTCATCAACGCCTTAAATGGCTTAGATCTGAGAAGCCGTTGAGAGACTTTGTGACGGAACATCTCACCTACGATATTCTCGCGAACATAGGTGAGGAGGAGCGGAAGCTTCTGACCGATCAAATACTTACCAACACCATAACAGGTTCAAGTAGACGCAACCCTGTGAAGGAGCTTGCTCTGCCTCTCTGCAGCATACTTGCTGCTAAGAATCGTAAGCTGAGGGATGAGTTGGAAGATAAAACCTTCCTCAACTTCTATCTACTGCGACGATATCAGTCTGTCCTTCGACGGCATCAAGAGCTATTAGATTACATACGTTCAGGCGAATGGTTGAAGGAGCTGGCCGAGGAGGTAAGAGAGGTTGAGAAAGTTGTCAAGGATATGATGGATAGAGACGACCTCATACTTCAAATCTTCGCTAGGTGCGTGCAGATTCTAGTTATAACCATCAGAGAAGCCCAGCAATACCTAACCAGCAAACTTTCAGCGGAGGATTCCGATACCCTATACAAGATTACTACGGTTGGATTGGAAGGTACTCTTTTAGCTATAGAAATGATTAGAAGTATGCTCTCAACCAGCAGGGCCTTTGAGCCGAGTAATAGTTCGTAGTTGAAGCCCCAAGCGAGCTCCAAATCCACACTCACCATAAAGACCCCTCTATCGAGCTCCAAAACTTTGGTAGCGTGATCTTGAGGCAGCATATTGCTAGAGTTCTGATAGGATCTTTCGCCAAGCATCTAACGTCTTCTCGAAGCTGAAGTTTTCCCTGACATAATTGTAGGCATTAATGCTAACTTTCTCTAGAAGCTCTGGTTTATTCAGAAGCTCCACTATTCTCTCAGCGATATGTTTCGGATCGTTAGACTTAAGCAAAAAGCCAGTTTCACCATCCTTGATTACGTCTGGAATGGCACCGACCGGGGTAGCCAAAACAGGTGTACCACAGGCCATAGCCTCTAACATGATGTTTGGCAAGCCTTCGGTAAACGAAGGTAAAACAAGAATTTTCATTTCATTTAAGTACTTAGGCAAGTCTTGATGTGAAATCCATCCCATTATTTTTACGTATTCACTTATACCATCTGTTTTTACGAGCTTCTTTATTTGACTAGTTAAATTTCCTTCACCACACACCATAAGGATGGTTTTACTCTTCTCCAAGACAAGAGGATAAGCCTTTATTAAGTTTAGAATACCTTTTTCTGCGCTTAAACGACCGATATACCCTATTATGTTCCCTCTCTCATAAATTTTCTTCATAATTTTAAAAGCTCTAAAGTCGACGCTATGCTCATGAGAAAAATTCACCTTATTCAAATATCTTCTCCAACCACTTTCAGTGAGAAGATGTGGTGAGTAGATAACGAGCTTATCAGCTATGTTCAAGTTAAACGTGATCATTAAAGACAATAGTTTTACTAAAGGATCCTTTCGCCTTGCATATACTTTTGTCGCCACCCCACCAGGCATAACTATTACTTTCTTTCGTAGAAGCTTTAAAAATATCATAGGAAGAAGAAGGCTTTCTCCGCCGATAGAAAAGACGAAGACATCAATTCCTTTGAATATGGCTATCAATCTACGTAAAAATAAGAACTCGGTGCGTACGTAATTAATAATTCTAGTAAAAATATTCAAGCCAACCCTATGGGTAATGTTGATAACATATACACTTTTGAGTAATTCCAAGCTTTTCAAAGCTTCTCCGCCGGAAATTACATAAATTTCATTTGAAAATTCGGATAATAACTTAACCAAGTTTAACAAGGGTTTGCTGCCTGCCTTACCTAAAGGAAAAGCGATTAACCCTAACTTCGGATTCTTGATATTAAAGTTTGCAAGAGATAAGGTGTCTCTCAAGTCTTACACTAACCTTAGAATAAAACCAACAAAACTAATTATAGTTACATCTTGCGATAAGAAAGCTTTCCGCATTTGTATATTACTCACTTCTCCTCCATTCTTTTAAGACTTCTTCATAAAGAATTTCAAGCCGACTTACAACCTTGTCTATCGAAAATTTTTCTTCTACAAGTCTGCGAGCCTTAACGCCCATCTCTTTAGCCTTATCATTATTATCTAATAAGTAAAGCATTTTTTCCGCTAATTCTTTAGTATTTGTAGGCTCGACCAAAAAACCTGTTACTCCATTAATAACTAAATCTTTTAACCCACCCACTTTAGAGCAAATTACTGGTTTGGCACAGGCGTAAGCTTCAAGTAGACTCATTGGGAAAGTTTCATACTTAGAAGGTAGAACATAAATGTCAGAGTCAACATATGCTCTCAACTTATCCTCACCATATAAGGGTCCTGTAAATAAAATCGAATTTAAAATATCTAAAGAAATAGCTAAAGATTTAATTTTATTTAGAAAAACCTCGTCCGGCCCGGCTATTACCAAAATTGTATTTTCATACCGCATATTCCTAACTAAATTAGCATATGCTCTAACTAATAAGTCAACGCCTTTAATTTCATCGATTCTACCCAAGTAAAGAATAATCTTTCTATTTTCTGGTACATGAAACCTTTTTTTGAAGAAGCCCCTAGGAGGCAGGTTTAAAAAAGTAGATAAATCTATCCCGTTAGGTATGATAGCTATTTTTTCCTTCGGTACACCAATGGCTTTATAGTGTCCAGCCTCCCACTCATTAAGAGCAATAACCCTTGCGGCATTCTTTATCAGCCTATAACTAAAGAGAGCATCATTAAGCCATTTTAATCCCTTTTTTGACATCACCCTAGGAATATCTCCGTGAGACTGCTGGACATACGGAACACGATACTTCTTTGCAAAATAAGCACCCACTATATCGTGAATATTCCTGAGCCCATTAAGGTGAATTATATCATAACTACGCGTATTTCTTATTAAGGCGGGGATCATTCCTAGTGGCGATAAAATACGATGTTTAAAAGCTAACAGGTTATTTATGTTCTTAAAATAATGTACTTGCACTCCATCAAGCATATCTGTACTTCTAACCTTGAGCCTTGAATGCGGGTTATTACCAACATCAGTTGTAAAGACGGTTACTTCATGTCCTCTTTCTTTCAATTTTTTGGAAACAAGATAAGAAATCGTCGTTACTCCCCCATACCTACGGGGAGGAAAAACTCCAGTAATTATTAAAATCCTCAAATTTCTGTCACTAGAGAATAATTTTATTTTTAATTCACGTTCATATATGGATGGTGATAGGTCGTTTTTCCTCTCATTTAATGCACTAGACCCTCATTAACAACTCCTATCCAGATATGAGAGTTAATTTATCAAGAGCATATCATAACTCATAATTTTATACAATTTAAAACGCCGCTAAAAGCCATTCTTTTTGCAATATACAAAGGCAGTTTAGCTTCATACTGTTTTGGATTTTTTACAAGTTCTAATAACATCTCATATAACTTGCCACTAAGTATATCTTCCAAAGAAAGAAAAGCCCGTTTTGGCAAATCAATATCAATGATTAATGCAATGTTTTTAGGATGATATCCTATTACGATCATAGGTTTCTTAAATAAATAAGAAAAAATTATTGAATGATATTTACAACAAATTATCGCATCTAGTTTTTGGAACTGCGACAAAAAATGAGCAATAGTATGTTTATATGAAATTAAACCAATTCTTGTTTGCATGTTTATATTCAATTTTTGTCTAATTAAATTTATAAGACTAAGATCCCCCTCCTTAGAATCTGTATTAAAGCCCAAAAAATATATGTTAATTTTCTCGATATTATCTAAAATCTTATTGATGTCTCTTGCGATAGCTTCAGCTAAAAGTTCTTTTTTTTGGTGGTCTAAATGAAAGCTAGGTGTAATGGAAAAACCCACATTCTTTACAGTTTGACAACCTTTATCGTTTCTAGGCTGATAGTCATTCTCTAATAATATTGCAGTATCAAACCCTCTTAATGGTTTTTTGCAAGTGTATTTTGAAACTAATAAAAAGGAAGAACTATCCCTAACACTTGTACAATAACAAAGCGTAATAATTAATCTTGTGAACGCCACCCCAAATCTTGTCGACACATGAAAACCTTGGTTAATCATTATAAATTTTTTAAAGAGTATCTTTGATAAAATGGCAAGTGACAAAAATAACCCAAAAGTTCTGATTACGTGCAAAAGGGGTCCAAAATCACCGACATAGTCTCCTCCACCAATTATTATGAATTCGGATTTTATAAATGCTTCAAAAATTTGAGTAAATGTAGATACAAAACAGACATGCGCGTCCTGTTTTTCTTCAAAATTTCGCTTAAAATATTCATTTTTAGTATAAACATATAACAATAGTTTTGATCTAAACCTATTTCTGAGAATATTAATTAGGGAAAAACAAATAGCATCATCACCGAAGTTCTTTTTACCGGTACTCCCTATTATGAAAACTTTTTTAGTATTATTCTTCATTTAATTTAACCTAACCTTTAACGCCTTCTATGTGAAGGTCTTCTGGGATAAACGGCAAGTTCTTATAACCCCTTAATTTTAACACTCTCTTAACCTTTATAATTCCGCATGATTTCAGTAAGTCCTTTAGAAGCCCATAGGAGAAGCCGCATTTATGGTAATTGCCAGCATAATCTTGTCCCCCATAAATATTCCTGACGTTCTGCCACGATGGATTGAGAAAGAACAAAAGGACTCTTGCACGGAGGTCTGGGCATCGTATCTCCAAAATTCCACCTTTCTTCAATACACGCACCCATTCAGCTAAAACCCTCTTAACTTCTTGATGGCTGAAATGCTCAATCAAGTGACTAGAATAGACATGATCAAAGGAACAATCTCTAAACGGCAACTTTCGCGCATCTGCTATAACATCTACTCCTATAAATCCCATCCTCTTATTATCTCCGCATCCAATGTCGAGTCCGTGCATGTTTAACTTAACAACTCGTTAAGGTATTTTTCCCAATTTTTCCCGGAGAAGTTTTCTTCAAAATACTTCCTACAGTTCCTTGACATTGTAGGGAAGTTTTCTATCATATAGTTTATGCCTTCAATCCATTCTTCTATTTTAGCATTTAAATCAACCAGATATCCTGTCTTTTCGTGGTGGACGAATTCTGGTAGCCCGCCCACATTGCTTGAGACTACTGGGGTTCCATACATGTATGAAGTAAGGATGACCGAGCTTTGTGTTTCCCTCTTATAAGGTGTAATTACCGCTAAGCTTCTCTTAATTAGTTTGCCATACTCTTCATCACTTATCCTTTCCTTATAAAAGATTTCTAAGTTCTTTTCTTTATAAAACCTTAGGTCTTTAACCTTCTTTCTTGAAATAAGTAGGAATTTGAAGCCGAGACCATTGATATTTGAATATCTCACTATTTCAAGAAATTTTTCAGGATTCTTGGCAGGTAGAGGAGGGCCTACAAACGTAATATACTTTCTATCTTGTAAGTTGGGGTTGGAATCACCTAAATCCTCATACATTAATGGTATTAGTATCTTTTTTCCACAGAAATTAGGATATTTTAAGTCAAAAAGGTAAGAAGCCATTTTAGAAGAAAGAACTACAATATTAGATTTATCGATAAGCTTTCCCTCAAAAAATTCATATAAATACAACCAAAATTGCTGAAATCCTCCATGTGCTTTCTTATTTACGGTATATGGTTCATGAACGTGATAAATGAATTTACAACCATATCTTTCAGCCAATTTAGCGATGTAATGATTTAAAAGATGATAGTTGTGCACGTAAAAGTGAGTCGGTCGGTCATCTAAGAATATTTTTCTTATTGAGAGCATATTTTTCGGATTTAATGTATCCTTCAACATGGAAGAAATGTCAGTAGAGTGGCCAATGAACACAGTTTTCTTTTTTACTTCGCTTGAAAGCATCCAATTGTATTCATGGCTGAAAAGATATCTCACATAATATCCTCTCGCTTCACATGCTGTACCGAATGCGCAACAGTGGGATTTATATATAGGACTGTATTGTAAACTCCCTACATAGATACATTTATTCATGGAGACTTGTAAAAATTGTTTTCATTCTTTTTCCGACTTCCTCTATTGATAAATTATCTTCAACGTATTTTCTTCCAGAATCTCCGAGCTTTTTAGCAAAATCAGGGTTATTTTTCAAATAGAGCGCGGCTCTAGCTAACGCCTCATAGTCTCCAGGTTTAACCACTATTCCGGAGCAAGTCTCTTCCACGTATTTTGCTGGCTGTCCTGCTGAGCAGCATATTATTGGTTTTCCTACAGCTTGGTATTCGTATAGTTTTGTTGAGACACCCATGTGTGGTTTACCGTAATCTCCCAGTGGTTGAATGAGTACGTCAGCTTTGTTCAATAATTCTGCTACTTCTTCCCTGCTGAGCAGTTTATCTATTACGACCACTTTTTTCAATCCAAGTCTTTTAATGCTAGACTTGATTTGGTTTACGAGCTCTCCTTTCCCTTGCAATATGAATTTCACTCTACTATCTTTTTCCTCTACTATCTTAGCGGCGTTGAGAACTTGGTTGAAATCATATGCTATGGAGAAGGCACCACTATATAAAACGATAAACTCATCTTTTTTAGGATCGCTTTGCTCAAAGCTTTTAGGTTTAAAGATGTTTAAGTCGACACCACCGTAAACCACGTGTATTCGCCTTCTGTCCACCCCATATTTTTCAATTAAGGAGCTCACATATCTTGGACTTATGGGTGTTATTGCTTTCATCTTGTTGTACAGAAATTTTGCTAGAAGCTCTATCAGGCTGGCTGAAACCGAACCCCTTTTAATCAAGTTAAGGTCGTAGAGATCTTCGATAGCTAGATCATCTACATTTGTTGTTACGGGTCTTCGCTTAATCAAGCCATAGACCAAGGCTGGAACCATTGCCACAACATCGGGGTTTGCTGCCCATATCACGTCAACTTTTCCAACCAGGGGTATGGCAAATAAGGAGGCGAAGATAAAGCATGTGAAGAGCAATATCCTCTTTGATAATCCTTCTGATTTTAGTGGTAAGATAAATGTTCTTATTATTCTAATTTTCCCCATCCACTCCACTTTAAGAGGCTTCCACATATATTCTGGCGGAATACTGCCGTGAGGATAATGGGGAAATGCTGATACCACTGTAACATTACAACCGTTTAAAGTGAGACCTTTAGCTACATTAAACGCTCTGGTAGCCGAACCCCCAAGGTCTGGGGGAAAATATTGCGCTATTATCAGCACGTTCATGTTTGCTTCTTCAATATTTTACTCATCAACTTCGCTCTGTAATTGTCCAGAACACTGTCTAGTTCCTCCTTTGAGACTTCGAGTTTTTCTAGGAGGTTGAATAAGATAGTCGGTCTCGGTATTCTTTCTGAAAGGCATCTCTTTAAGGCTTCGTCTCTAGATATCTGCCCCTCCCGCACCAGCTTGCTGTAGAATTCGTCAAACTCGTTGAAGCCAACGAGTCTAAGGTACATGTAGTCGATGAGAGGGTACATCATATCATCTATCCTCCACGTTGCTGTAGTGTCATCAGCACCCCTCCATCCGATCGCAGTTATTGTAGGCAGCATCTTCTTTTCGTCCCAGTAAATGTAGTCATAGAAGCCCAACGTATCGACATCGGAAGGTTTCATTAAAGATTCGAAAAAGTATGCAAGCGTACCACTTAAGTAACTTTTTATGATCGACCAGTGATAGTGGTTAGTATTTTTAAGGAATTCCCAAGCAAAGTGGGCTACAAGCTTCATCTTACCGAGAGTCGTGTAGTTTCCCCGCTCATCGGGGAAGACGCCCATGTAGCCCGTCTTAAAATGCTCCTGCTCAAAAGAACAGTTTCCTATGTTATTACCTCCGATAACTAAAGGTATCCTATTTTCATGTGCATATCTGTAGATTTGAATGTTCATGATCTTATCGGCTGAATTTAGTGTTGGAACTATTGTGTTGATAGATGGTTTCTTAAGCCATGCGTGAAACATTATCTTCAAGTTTCTCCAAGAAGTTTCAATATGCCTTTCATTACGAATATAGACGTGGTCAACTCCCAAGCGTTCCGTAACAGCTTTTATGTTACGATGGCCCTCCTCAGTGATAAACCCTGAATCCACTGTAAGCGCCAAAGGCCTCATCTTATACTTCGTGACTATCTGGTGAAGCACATACGTGCTATCTCTACCACCACTTATGGCCACTATACAATCATATTTGTCACCTTTCCCACGATACTTTTCAAGTACCTTAACCAATGCCTCCTCGCCTAATACTTTAACAGGGTTATACGCCCTACAATAGTTACACGTACCATTTTCATCAAAATCTATGCTTGGAAAAGTTTCAGGTAAAAGGCAGTTATTGCATCTTCTTAAGCTGGAAAGGAAGCCCATAAAGTCGCTTACAATATTCATGCTAGTGCTCCCCCATCACAAACCCCTTTGCAACTTTGTACACTTAACTCATGCCTCCGTTATCTCTGAAGGAAAAGTTTGCGGATACATGCACGCCTTTAAAACTTAACACACTTCTCTATCTTATCCCTGTTCTCCAAGATCCATTCGTAGACCCTTCTCAACCCTACCTTAATATCTGTTTTAGGCTCATAACCCAATATCCTCCTAGCCTTCTCTATTGAAGCCCTCCTCCTAATCGCCTTATCCCAGTCTCTTCGAGGCTTGAACACCACCCCCGCCTTGTTTCCCGTAATCTCGTTTACCCAGTTAGCGAGATCTATTATCCTCGTCTCGGTTTCAGAGGCTAAATTGATGGCTTCTCCCACAGCCTCCTCCACAACACCCATTCTCAACGTGCCATCAACTATATCATCAACGTATGTGAAGTCCCTAGTCTCCTCGCCTGTTCCAGTTATCGGAAGCGGCTGGCCGTGCATAGCCCACCATATGAAGTTCGGAATAACATTCCTATACCTACCAGGCACCTCACCAGGACCATAAACGTTAAAGTATCTCGCTATAGCCACAGGCAGCCCATAGTAGTCGTGGAAGTAGTTGCAGTAGAGCTCTCCTACGAGCTTATTTATCTGGTACGGTGTGTCCAGATGCAGCGAAACGAAGTCCTCTCTTAATGGTAGCGGCGCTTGGCTCCCATATACTGAGCAGCCTGATGAGGCGAAGACAAACCTCTCCACCCCTACGAGGTTCGCATACTCAAGCGTCTTTAAGGTCCCCAGAGCATTCACGAGAAGGTCAGTCTCAGGGTGATCTACACTGTTCTGGTTTGCGAAGTGAGCAGCTAGGTGGAAAACGTAGTGGGGCTTGAAGCTAAAGGCCCTCTTCATCTTCTCCTCATCTAATATGCTCCCCTCTATGAATACGACCCTGTGATCCTTAGGGAGGTTCCACTCATATGATGCTGAAAGGTCGTCTATCACAATTATCTTCTCAGGCTCAGCCTTAAGAAGAGCCTTTACGAGGTTCGAACCTATGCAGCCACAGCCCCCGGTCACCAGAAACCTCTTGCTAGAGTAGTGTTGAAGCACGTCTTCAAACTTCATCCACATAAACCCCTATAAAAGTAGGCTACGTTCTTCGGTCTTGAAACCATACTCCTCCTTAAACCACTCCACCGTCCTCCTTATACCCTCCTCCACCGGAACGGTTAGCTTAAAGTTTAGGTCTCTTTTGGCCTTTGTCGAGTCTGGTGTCTTTACTCTAGTTGTGAAGGGCTCAGCCTCCTTATAGATAACCTTCGAATCATCTTTACCCAGAGTCTTCAGTATAAGGTCTGAGATGTATTTTATCTCGTATTGCACGTCCCCTCCAAGGTTATATACTTCTCCAGGCTTGAAGTTGTCCATTATGTTTGCGAGCGCTCTGCAGACGTCATCAACATACTCAAGCGTCCTCTTATGCCCCAAGTAGACGACGTAAGGCTCATCCCTCAGAGCCTTATAGATGAACTTAGGTATCCAACCCCGATATGGCGTGTAGTGCTCCCCAGGCCCGTAAACGTTGAACAACCTAACCCTCACGATCTCAGTCCCAAACATCTTCGCAGAGTTTATTATCTGAAGCTCATTAACCCACTTCGAGATAGCGTAGTCGTTCATCTGCTTGATCGGAACCCTATCCATCACATCCTCACTCATCACACCATCGTAATCCCCGTAGACCTCAGCGCTCCCGAAGAATATCATACGAAACCTCTTACTCTCCTGCATCCTGATAATGTTCTTGGTCCCAACAACGTTGGTCAACCAAAGGTTCTCATAATAATCTTCACCATTCCACCTACCATACTCAGCAGCAGCATGATAAACATAATCAAACTCGTGCTCCTCAAACAAGCGCTCAACCTGCCTATACTTGCTCACATCACACCTAACATACTTCTCATCCCCACTATGCATAAGATCACAGACCCAAACCTCATAACCACGCCTCCTAAGCTCCCTCACCAAATGTGAACCGATAAAACCCCTTCCCCCAGTAACAAGAACCTTCATCAAACCTCACCACAACATTTTCAATAAGTCGTCCACAAACCTTAGAAAAACCTTTCCTCAAGAATACCCACGATCCTCTCCCCAGCCCTACCATCACCAAAGGGATTAGACCAGCCCCTACCAACCTCTATCATGGTTCTCGCCTTCTCCAAGATCCTCTGCGGATCAACACCAGCCAACGTGTTAGCACCAACCTCCAACGTCTCAGGCCTCTCAGTATTATCCCTCAACGTCACGCAAGGAACCCTCAATATACAGGCTTCCTCCTGCACACCCCCAGAGTCCGTGAAGATGAGCCTCGCCCTACTCTCCAAGAACAAAAAGCTCAGGTAATCTAAAGGCTCAGTCAAAACGATCCCGTCAGCATCTAAACCGTACTCCTCCATCCTCCTCCTAGACCTCGGGTGAAT
>Ga0209225_1002455_pt1 | contig 16720 bp, 18 predicted proteins | sample WasSprMetagenome_FD_184732 | JGI IMG/M metagenome (GOLD analysis project Ga0209225, IMG submission 184732) | Sulfidic aquatic microbial communities from Washburn Spring, Yellowstone National Park, USA - WS (SPAdes) (version 3) | ecosystem: Environmental > Aquatic > Thermal springs > Hot (42-90C)...
TAGCTACCATATTAGGTCTTATTCCGAGAATTTGTTGGAGCCAAAAAAAGTTTATGATTGCGAATTCCATAACTTATCCAAGATCTTCTTTTTTATTTTAGAATTCCAAAACAGATGGACATCGCATGCTTGTTTTAAAAATGCTGAAGGCTCTTAAAGAACCCCTTTCACTCAATTGCTAGAATCCATGAATCGCATGGAAGTTTCTTTGATCTCAAAAATTCTCGATTAAGGGCATTTTATCGATGCAGATTTGGGTAAAATTTTGGCATAATTTGGGAAAATCTATATATTAAGCTTAATTTTATGCCTCATTTGTTATGCTTAGGGACCTAATATTACCAAGGGGAGGGGAAACCCGCTTCATTTTCTTCGGCGGTAAGGGTGGTGTAGGAAAAAGCTCGATAGCTGCGGCGACAGCCACTTGGTTGGCTACTAAGGGTTTCGAAACCCTCCTTGTCTCCACGGATTTACAGAAAAGCCAGAACGACATCTTCGGACAAGATTTTGGAAGCGAGGAAACAAGAGTAAAAGGTCTTGACAATCTCATGGTCATAAATGTTGATGCCAAGGAAAGCATTAGGAAGCATCAGGTTGAAGTGCTGAAGAAAATCGATTCCCTCAGAGGCGCCGATTGGGAGATTAGGTTCCTTAAGGAATACTGGGAGAGGAATCCCGTGCTTCCATGTGAGACAGCATCCTACAATGTCTTCGTTCAATACCTGAATTCTAGGGAATACGATACCATTGTCTTCGATACAGCTCCTGGAGGCCACAACTTTGAGATGATAGGTTATCCATGGAGGCACCTAGACAGCTTAAGAAGAAGCATTCTGGCAAAGAAGGAAGTTCTTGACTTGACAGGAAATATGGCGGAGATAGAACTCCTAGAGAAAATGAGCGAGGAAAATCTTAGAGCCATAGAGGCTCTATCCTCAGAAAAAACCGTATACATATTAGTCTTACATCCTGAGATGCTACCAGTTTATGAAACAAAGAGGATTCAGGAATCCCTCCGTCCCTATGGCATTTCTGTAAGGGGCATAATTCTTAACCAAGTCCTTCCAAAGGAGTTCTGCACTAATGCTTTTTTCAGGGCTAGGAGAATGCTCCAAGAAAAGTACATAGCCAAAGTGCATTCCGAATTCCCAGACATTGAAATCGGGGAACTTCCCCTCCTAGAGACAGAGATTGTAGGGTTTGAAATTGTTAAAAGGGTGTCGGAGTTGCTATATGGGTAGGTGAAAGAAAGGATGTCTGAAAGGAAGAAGGTCTTAATCGATGTCTTTCCAACGGGTATATGCGGATGTGGCCATAGACAAAGCGAAAATGTGGAGCTCTTCAATCTAATGAGAGAAGTGAAAAGGGATTTTGGTGAAAAGGTTGAACTGAACATAATAGAGTATGGGGCCTCGGGTATTGAGGCAGCCTTTTCAAGGCTCAATCAGATCCTTGAAGCTAGTGGAAAAAGAAGGCTTACAGAACTTGGCTTAGGAGCCCAGCTCTTCAGGAGTCTGATCCCACTCATTGCCATCGATGGTAGAATAGCCTTCACTATGCGCGTGCCAAGCAAGGAAGCCCTCTACAGCAAGATAAAGGAGGCCTTACATGCATAAGCCGAAGACCGAGCTTCCAGAAAAGGCTACCCAAGATCGAAGTTGAAATTTCCATGTCTAAAGCTTTTAGAACAGCCATCGAAGCCCATGAAATAACTAAATACTACGGAAGGATTAAAGCCATCGAAAAAATTAGCCTTAAGGTGGAGGAGAAGGAGTTCTTCGGTCTCCTCGGTCCAAACGGAGCTGGAAAAACGACCCTGATCCGAATCCTCACTGGGCTTACAGCACCAACTTCAGGCAGAGCCCTCATTTTTGGGCACGATCTTCTAAAGGAACCTGTGAAAGCTAAGGAGAAATTTGGGCTCGTTCCTGAGGTTTCGAATCTGTACTCCGAGATGACAGCCTGGGAGAACCTGATCTTCATGGCTAAGCTCTACGGACTATCGAGGGATAAGAGGGAAAGGAGAGTTGAAGAACTCCTGGAGTTTTTTGGGTTGAAAGAAAGGCAAAAAAGTCCTGTCAAAGAGCTTTCTAAAGGGATGAGGCGAAGGCTTACCATAGCGGCGGCCATGATCCATAATCCTTCCATCCTTTTTCTCGACGAACCTACGAGCGGTTTGGATGTCCAGAGCTCAAGGCTCATAAGAGATGCGCTTAGAAGGCTGAACAGGGAGGAGGGCGTAACGGTCTTTCTCACGACCCATTTTATTGAAGAAGCGGATGAGCTATGCGAAAGAGTGGCAATATTAGATCGTGGTAAGATCGTAGCCCTAGATACTCCTGAAAGCCTGAAAGCTTCTGTTCAGTCTGATGGAATCATCGAGGTTTCATTTAACGCCCCAACCCATATCGAAGATTTTTTTAAAGATCGATGCAAAAAGGTTGTTAAGCTTGAAGAAAATAAATTTCAAATTTATGTCCACCATCGCGATGTTTCATCGATTTTCCCCCTCCTTTCCCAGTTTACGGAAAGTAAGGGCTTAGAAATCCTTGCGATCAACATGATAAAGCCGAGCCTGGAAGATGTTTTCATAAAATACACGGGTATAGATTCCCTTATGGCTGAAAGGCTGGAGCAGATCAGGCCAAAGAGGGGAGGGACTGAGCTAAGATAAGGTGAAAGTAAGGGTAGGGATATATGGGATTTTTCGGGGAATTTCCTAAAGCCCTTGCTATAGTAGAAAAAGATGCGAGGATTTACTATCTAAAGCCTCCATCGATCTTCTTCGGCCTTATGTTACCCCTCGTCTTATACCTCGCCTTTAGCGTAGGGCGTCCATGCGTTACGGAAGCCTATCGCCTAACTGGCGTTGTAGCCATGGCCCTTTTCTTCGGAGCATCAACCATCGAAGCTGTAGTCCTACCTCTGGAAAGGAAAAGTGGGACCTTTGATCGCCTTGTAGCAGCGCCTATATCCATCCGTATGGTTTTATTTGCAAAAATGGTCTCTGGAGCCCTTCTTGGACTCCTTTCAGCCCTAGCCCTAACAATGATCCTTGTTCTAATAGGGCCCCTTTGGCGATGGGCTGGCCTCGTTCCTACCGGTATTTCTATCGATCCCTTACTTTTCATAATCACCCTAGTTCTCTCGGCAACGAATGCATCATCCCTCGGTATGCTCATATCGGCCAAGGCAGGGGATGTGGCAGATGCCATGATGCCTATGAACTTCATACGCTTTGCGATGATATTCTTGAGCGGGGCCTTCATAACCCTCGATGAGACCTTTGCCTTTATGCCATCCCTAAAAATCCTTGCTTACATTCTACCTCTAACCTATTCTGTCGATGCCCTCAGACAGGCTACCTATGGTCCCGTACAGCCTCCTATGATAGCGGTAGACTTTGCTACTCTGCTAACCTTTTCTTCAGCCTTCTTTCTTTTTACTGTCCGTTCGGTCGAATCTACCCTTCGTTAGGGGCTCGATTTTCCAAGATTTGGGAAAAATTTGGGGAATTTCTTATATTTAAGGAAGGTGCTGAAGGTTTGGGGATTTAAATTGGCGAGGGTAAAATTGGTTTTTCCGCCTGGGATGATTAAAGCCCCTAGTGCTGGTAGGGAGGCGATAGTTTCAGCCTCAACTCTGGGGGAAGCCCTTAAACTTGTGACATCGGAGTACGGCGAGTCCCTTAAACCATATGCCCTCCCCTTCGTAAAGAGACCTTGGCTTCTAAACTTTTTCCTTAATGGTAAACAAATAAAACATCTTGATCAGCTTGAAACGAAGCTTAGGGATGGCGACATTATAACAATCGTTCCCACCATATTTGGTGGTTAATCCTCTGTTTCCTTACTAAGTTCGGCCCTATGCATGTAGTATTTCCCTCATGGGAAGCCCATGGACCGTTCCGATTGGTTGAAAGACATGCTTGTCCAAGCCAATAGGCTTATCGCTAAGGAAGTCCTGGAGAACTACAATCTTTCTGAGGGCTTGTGCATCGATGTAGGCTGCGGCTCAGGCTGGTTGGGTATAGAAATAGCCCGTCTATCGACTTTTTCTGTGGTTCTCTTGGATATAAATCGGGAAGAAGTTTCTAAAGCTTACTTAAACGCCCATTCTTACGGAGTTTCCGAAAGGATCTTTCCAATAATGGCCGATGCGCATCAGTTGCCCTTTAAAGACGAATCGGTTCATTTAATCGTAAGTCGAGGATCCATTTTCTTTTGGGAAAAACCCCCAAAAGCCCTTAGGGACATTTATCGAGTCCTGAATAATGGTGGCATTGCCTTCATCGGAGGAGGCTTTGGAAAAACTTTACCTCAAAATTTAAGAAAAAAGATCTATGACGAAGTTAAAAGAACAATAAGACAAAATGAATATATGTTTAAGAAATGGAAGAGGGGTAGGAGGCTATCAGTCTTTAGAGGATGGATTCGTGATGCAGGTTTATCCAAGTTTAAAATCATAAAAAATTCTTTTGATATATGGGTAGAAATCACCAAATAGATTGAAATGGGCGAAGGGATTCTTCGGCAACCCCTGAGTATTTATATTAATGAATTAGAATTGGAAAAGAATTGGGTAAAAATTGGGAAAAAAGTTAAGACAAGATAAATCGTTTTGAACCTTTGAATGAAGAAGTATTACTTTACAACAAGAGACCTCGTGACCATGGCTGTCTTGACAGCTCTACAAACGGTCGTCTCAATATCAGCTGAGCCATTGGTTAGGGGATTCATTCATGGCATTCTCCATCTTCCGGGTCCTGGAACAGGGCAGGCAGTCTTCGGAGGTATCTTAACAGTTTTCTGGATGCTGATTGCATATGGACTAACTCTCAAGCATGGGGCTTCAGCCCTTACGAGTCTCTTCATGGGTTTCACTCATCTATTCTATGGAATAGGGCCATTAACTGGCTTTCTAGCCTTCTTCGTCTATCTCATCACAGCTCCTTTCTTAGAAGTCGGGCTTCTCTTGAAGCCTCCCGTTTTGAAGTACTGCGTATCAGGAGCCCTAGGTAACACGGTCTTCTTTTTAGCCTTCATTTTTTTCATGGGATTCTATCAAGGGAAATGGTTATTGGCGAATTTCATACCGATCGCAATCGTCCTAGGAATTCTATCGGGGGCCTTTCTTGGAGGATTAACGACCTTGGCTGTTCTGAGGAGCCTACAAAAGGCAGGCATCGCTCCCCTTAAACCTAGCGGCTAAGGGGATCGGAAAGCTAGTCCCTAAGGGTGCTAGAACTTGAGTAGAGATGCGATCGTAGAGATAAAAAATCTTTGGTATAAATATCCGAACTCTGGTGACTGGGTTCTGAAAAATATAAACCTCAGGATTAGAAGGGGGGATTTCCTTTGTATTACGGGCCCATCAGGTTGCGGCAAGTCAACGCTACTTTACTGTCTTAATGGTATAGCTCCCCAAGCAACGGGTGGCTTAATGGAAGGGACGATAACAATCGATTCTCTAGACACGCGTGAGCACAGTATTTATGAGTTGTCGAAAATCGTAGCATTGGTTCAGCAGAATCCAGAAAGCCAAATGCGTACCTTTACTGTAAAGGATGAATTAGCCTTTGGACCGGAAAACCTTCTCCTTCCAAGGCATGAAATCCTTGAGCGAATCGAATGGGCATCCCAAATGGTCAACATAGGTTCCCTTCTCGATAGAGAGATGAGGGTTCTTTCTGGAGGACAGAAGCAGAGGGTCGCCATAGCGGCAGCCCTTTCGATGAAACCGAAGATTCTTTTACTCGATGAACCAACATCTAATATTGATCCTAAAGGCACCTTAGAAATAGCAAAAAACCTAAAGGATGTGCACGCGAAGACGGGTCTTACGATTGTGCTCACTGAACATAAGCTGGATCTATTCCTTCCAATGGCAAACAGACTTATTTTAATGAAGGAAGGAGAAATCCTATGCGATGGAAATCCTCGATCAGTCCTTCTTCGTTTTAGCGATTTCCTTCCAAAGATTGGGGTAAGGCCCCCTCAGCTTTTTCAGCTTTTCTCGAGTCTCAAGAGGGCTGGATACCAATGCCCCCCAAATCCACCATTATTGATGGAAGAGCTTCTAGAGTTCCTAAAAGACAATTTGAATAAGCCCTTTAGGTGCATATGTAACTTTCCTGAAAGTCCAAAGCCTGTGAAAGGGGAGCCCATCATTCAAGTCGAGAACCTTACCTATATTTATCCAGGAGGCTTAAAAGCCCTGGATGGCATTAACCTTCAGGTGAGGGGGGGCGAGTTTGTAGGAATCATAGGAAACAATGGATCTGGAAAAACAACCTTTCTTCTTCATTTGATGGGGATCCTTAAACCAAAGAGCGGTAGGGTCTTGGTCTTCGGTATGGATACACGGACAACAAGCGTTTCTACTATTGCAAGGAGGGTTGGTTTTGTCTTCCAGTATCCTTCGCAACAGCTTTTCGAAGATTCTGTTCGTGATGAAGTGCTTTTTGCTCCTAGGAATTTTGGAATGCCAGAAGAGGTTGTTGCTAAAAGGTTTCATGATGTCTTAAGGAAGGTCGATTTAGAGGGCCTTGAGGAAAGGCATCCCCATTCTCTGAGCGTAGGGCAGATGAAAAGGCTGAACTTGGCGTCGATTCTAATATACGATCCTGATGTAATTATCATGGATGAACCCTTCCTTGGCCAAGATTATGGGCATATAAGGAAGGTTATGAACATCCTTTCCGAACTCAATAGGAGGGGAAAGACGATTTTGATGGTCTCCCACCACATTATCGAGCTTGCTGAGTATGCAGAGAGGCTTTTATTATTCAAAGAAGGAAGGATTGTAGAAGATGGACCGACTAGGGAAGTTCTCAGAAGACTAAGCGATAGGGAAGAAACGCATCCCTTTTGTACACCCCTCTGCCATCTCAGTCGCATATTGTTCGGAAAAAATCTTGAGGAAGTTCCTATAACGGTTGATGAAATGTTTTCAGCCTTATATGGTGAAAGGAATTGAGATATGGCTATATAAATGTCTCATCAAGGATTCACGATCTGAACCCTCTTTCTAAGACCCTTTGGCTCCTCTGCATCAACCTCCTATCGTTCCTTCTACTAGATCTTGGATGGTTAGCCCTTCTCTTCCTCTCGATCTTTGGCATAGGTCTAGCTGGGAAGCTCGGATGGAAAAGACTTATCGAGGCTATGAAGCCTTTAAAATTCCTCATTCTCATCTTTTTGATTTTTCCACCCATCGTTACATTACAAGGATTTGTGGCTATGCCTTCTGAAAATAACTCTATTCCAGGTCTCCTTGTTGAGGGCATAGCCTATGGAGCTACTATTGCTTTGAGGTTTGGCTGTATTATGTACTCTGCTGTTATTTTTCTAATGACAACTAAGACGAAGGACTTTGTTTACTCGATGGCGAAGCTTGGGCTGCCCTATAGATACGCCTTCATGCTTATGGCAATTTTTCAACTCATTCCATCCTTCGAGCTGGAGGCAAATCATATTAAATATGCACAGATGGCAAGGGGGCTGAGATTGGAGGGAAGCAACTTTTTCAAAAAATACCAAAATTTTGTGAAGTATACGATTCAACCTATTTTGATATCAGCCCTTAGGAAAGGAATTGAACTAGCGATTTCTATGGATAGTGCTTGTTTTGGAATTTATAGAAACAGGACCTACCTAGAAGAGGTAAAAAGTTCTCAATTTGATTTAATCTTCTCTCTAACAATAATTTTATTTACAACAATAGCTTTCTATCTCTCCATTACAGGAAATTTGCCTTCTATTCTGAATTTTTCAGAAATCTTAAAGAAACTTCTTTTTCCTTCTAGCTAAGGAATATGATTTCTATTACTGTATTCGCTCTTAATCATAAAGTTGTTGGTGTCTATGAAACGCAGGAGGCTTTTTCCATAGCCAACAAACTCCCTGATTAAGAGGGATTCATGTTTCTAAAACCTTCGACTTCCTAATCCAACTCATATTTGCATACATAAATAGCGAAACTGGAATGGTCATCATAACGACAAATGTTGCCCAAGAATTATGCTCAAGTGCGCTTATGAATCCCATACCCATACCGGAAATGGCCACTGTAGCCATGAAGAACGCTGCTAAAGTTACAGTAATCCAACTCAATCTTCCCAATTCTTTCTTCGCCATCTCACCAATAGATTTCCCTAGTTTCTAACAAATAGAAACATAACCATGAAGTCATTAACCCCACTAGCTAGGCATGTGGCCGCCATTATCCATAGAATACATGGAAGCCAACCATACTGGGTTGGCAAAGTTGGTCCTAAAAGCACACCAGCACCAGCTATCGTCGCATGGTGGTAGAATAATACAATTCACCTCCCCTTAGGCAAATAGTCTTTTCGATCCTTAAATTTCACAGCCGGAATGGGTTTCCATTATCCAACTCAGCTATTTTTGTAGCCAAAAACTAATAAAGCCGATCCCATTAAAAAAAATAGAATTCAGTCTATATTACATAAATTCTAATACACTGTAACCTTGTTATTTTTAATTTAACAATCGTTTATTGATCTATGTATGTATAAAACGATAGTATGGCTTCGGATAGCTAGGTCTAAAGCTTCTTGAAGCCCAATCTCCATAAATTGCATTATACTTAGAGGTTATGGCATTAAGGGATGCCTTCACAAGATTATTTAAAACATCCGGGTCTATGGCAGCTCTTATGTTGAGGATTATGTCTGCATATTTCGATGGAGATGGTACCTTACCTGTAATGTCTACAGTCCCCCTCACCAAGCTTATTTTGGCAGTCCCTTCCTTTGTTGAAAAACGGGCTTTGGCGTGATCGACGATGCCTCCCCAGTCTGTTATCCTCTTATCTATATCTCTCAAAAATTCTTCCATCAGGACATCTACCTTAAAAGGCCGATCTGAATATATTTTGTAAACACCGTTGAACCATCCTAACTCAGCCTCAGCAGAGGCATAAGTATTATAATCAATCATTTCAGTTATTGTTGGACGAGGCCTATGCTCTTCATTCATCAATTTTTTAAGAAGCATATCAAGATTAAAGTCATTTTTAGCGGAGATTTGAATAATTTCCGCCTCTTGATTAATCTTCCTCAGAAGATTTTCAATTGTTTGAAGATTATCTTTAGACAATAAATCGATCTTGTTGATCGCTAATATATCCCCCTCTCTTATCTGCCATGAATATAAGGAGCCAGTATAGGTTCTTGGAGATGCTAGATTATGATCTCTGTCGAATGTGAGTATAGTTGTAGCGTCTATAAGAACAGTAAAGGGTGATAAACAAAATTCCTCTTTGTAATATTTTCTTAAGGGAGCATAAACTGTTGCCAGAAGATCTGTACAGCTTCCGACGGATTCAGCCAGGATAATATCAGGTTTGACTTCCTCGGCCATCTCACGGATGTGGGTTACGAAATCTGGAAATTTGCAGCAAAAACATCCGCCCACAACCTCCGTTACCGCAAAGCCATAGTCCTTTATTATATTCGTATCTACAAGGACCTCTCCTTGATCGTTGGTAATCATAGCAACAGTCTTTCCTTGTGAAGTTAGTTTTTTGCCGAGCTCCAGCATCAGGGTGGTTTTTCCGGATCCAAGAAAGCCACCTATTGCAGCCAACTTCACCCTTCTTGCATTATCCATTTAATCACCTAAAGGACCTTCTTGCCTTCATTTTATTCGTAATTTGAAGTGCAATGCCGATTTGCCTCCCGGCGTAAAGGGCCCTGCAATGAAATGGCTGGTCCGTTTCTTGGAACAAAATTCATCTCATGGAGAAGTCTTCTACAATCTTTTACGGAAAGCCCCCTTCCTTTGGAAGTATCGACATTTTCATCCCTCGGATTCGGCCCCGTTTCGGCGTATATCTGGTTGGCTCCCGACATTAAACATGGAATGTAAGCCTCATGAACCCCCATGGCGAGAATTTCGGATCCCATAATAATCCTGGTAATGGCTTCTATTTTGGCTTGCTCAAGCTGGGTTATCTGTCCAAACTTAGCCAAAGGAGTCCCTGGAACGGGTATTCTTCTCATAGTTGCCATAATCTGGGGCTTCAATTTTTTCCCTAGAAAAATTGCATCGACTATTTCCTCGGAAGTATGTTCTGGTCCTATAGGTTCAATGCAGTAGCTTAGATCCAAACCAACGGATTTAGCAGCTCTAATCGTTCTTAATCTCTCATTGGGATCTATTTTAGTATCTATTCCTTCACGTAATCTAACAACATGATAGATAGCCGTAAAACCTGCATCTAACAATTCTTTCGCCTCGTTTATCCCAAAATCTCCTATGTTTGCCACAAGAGGCATCTTATTAGGAATATTCTCCCTTACGGCTCTTCCTATACTTATATACTTATCGAAATCATAGTTTGCTGTTGTCATAAGGAAAATAGCATTTGCACCATCATTTATAAATTTTTTCGCTCTCTCAATAACTTCATTTAGGTTAAGTTCTATACTTTTATTTGCTATTGCAAATACACAAAACTTGCATTCATTTGGACATCTAGTATAGTTAATCCCTATTTGTGCATGAACCTCAGCAAGGTTCCTGAATTGACTGCGAGTAAGCTTGTTAGCTATCATCATGAGTCTATACATGTCTTCAGAATTTGGTTTCAATTCCATAAGCTTTATGGCATCTTCCCTTTTCAACTCCTTTCCTTCTGCTAGGCTATCCAAAATTTCCTTTGTCTCTAAATTCAATCATTATCGCCTTTAAAAACTTTGAGGAAAGAAATTTTTTAATTTTTTCCCAATTTTTACCAAAATTTTGCCAAAATTATACCCATTTCTTCGCTCTTAATCAGGGAGTTTGTTGGTAGGCATAGAGTTGATTTCCCGCCTTATAAGGCATCTACTCTGGTACCTTCTCGCAGGTTCAAGGGGTGGGGAGACGCGGGCTAGGATATTAATGGTCCTTAAAGAGAGACCTTACAATGCAAATCAGCTGACAAGGATTCTTAGCCTTGATTATAAAACCGTGAAATATCATCTCAATATCCTTTTAGAAAACAAGCTTATTATAGTAGAAAAAAAGGGTGAATATGGGGCAGTTTATATTCTATCAGATTTTATGGAAGAAAATTTCGGAGAATTTCAGGCAATCTGGGAAAGGATAAGGAACGAGAAAAAAGAAAGATTGTAGCCTTTTTGGAGATGGAAGCCTATGGAATGTGAAATGTGGAATGAAGAGCTAGGTTACGATCTTTTGGCTTCCTGCTTGGTACCTCTTTATTGCCCTTTCATCGAGCTCAACGCCAAGCCCTGGCTTTTGGGGGACCTTCGCCAAGCCCTTTTCGATCTGGATGGGCTCCTCGATCAGATCATCGACCCGACAGAATTCGCCGAAGATGTCGCTCGTCAGGGTTGCATTCTTTGTGGCAGCGCAGGCATGGAGATAACTCGCCTCCAGGATGCCAAGGTCGTTGCCGGATCCATGCCAAACAGGGATGCCTGCAAGTTCCGCTACGGCGGCATACTTCTTGAACTCGTGCATCGTCCCCCCTGTATTTATGATGTCGCAAGCTCCTTTCTTGATGGCATTGATAATATCAGCTCCCCCTATATGGAGGGCTATGGGAATGTCTATCTTTTCCCTCAAGAGGACGTACCAGTCCAGGTTTGCCTTTGGAACGGGATCCTCTAGGCAGACGATGTTGAAGCCTTCCAGCTTCCTGGCCAGTTTTATGGCCGTCGAGGGATAAAGGAAGCCCGTGTTCGGGTCGAGGACGATGCCCATATCCGGTCCTACAGCCCTTTTAATCGCCTCCACAGTCTCTACGACCTGCCCATAGGCCTTCAGCTTTATGACGCTATAGCCCCTATCGGCAGCCATCTTGGCGATCGAAGCGACCTTCTCAGGGTTTCCCTCCCCATGGTAGGGGGACCAAGCAGATACGGGAACTTCGCTCCTATAGGCACCTCCTAGAAGCTTGTAGACGGGCATCCTTAGAGCCTTTCCCACGATGTCGAGAATGGCCTGCTCGAAAAGGTGATCGAGGCCATAAGGCATACGAAGCTCCTGGAAATTCATATCAAGAGGATCCTTTCCTATGAGGAGCTGGGAAGCCGCCCGAACGCTTTCCTCAGAAACCCCCCTGTAGCTTTCTCCGATGCCTATGATTCCTTCATCCGTGTGGAGCTTTAATATGATCTTCGGTATCGATGCTAGAGAATTCTCACCCCTGTTGAGGATTTCCATGGATTGTACGAAGGGAACCCTTACGGATACAAATTCCGCTTTATTTATTCTCAAGGAATTCTCTCCCCAAGATGGAAGATGTTGTGTCGGACATATAAGTGTGACGGACTCATACGAGACGCTTTGAAGTTTAGCCTATGGGCTCATCCTTTCTAAACTAGAGATCCTTTAGGACTTCTGGTTTTTCAATAAGCCTCATTGAAAGGTCTTTAAATCCTTTCACGCTCTTAATCAGGGAGTTTGTTGACGATGGGGAAATCCTCCAAAAGCCTGAGGAATGCCAACAATCCTTTGAATAAGAGCGCCCTTTCATATACGAACCTAGTCTCATGGTAATCCCTTCAGCCTTAAGTCAAAGGGGTAAGGGAAGATTCATGGAATGGAGTGAATGGAGCAAAGCGGAAGGAAAGGGCTTGAAGGGAAGAAGGAATTCTAGCCTTTCTCTCCCTCCGTAGCATTTATTATATTATAGCCAGCCGCCTTCCTGAGTCTGTTTGAGATGGCAAGGCCTATGCCCTTCTCCTCCATTCCCTCAGCTATTATGAGCTTCACGCCCAGTTGGTCGAACTCTCGAAGGGTTTTGAAGAGATTCCTTGCTATGCTTCTAGGCTCGGATCTTCTCCCTACAACTTTCACGATTCCTATATCGTAGCTTCCGGCAGTTTCTTCAGTCGCCATGATGCCTATAACCTCACCCTCATGCTCCTTGGCAATTTCCTTAACCTTCCTCACCACATCCTCAGGCTTTCCTTCCACAAGGATCATGGGGGCTTTAGGGGCATAGTGCCTGTACTTCATTCCTGGAGCCTTTGCAAGGTCCGTAGGTGCCTTTGCAAGGGCGGCTGGATGGACTTCCACATCCCTTAAAATCCTCCTCAAATCCTCGAGGGTTACCCCTCCTGGTCGAAGGATTCGGTAGGGCTTTGAAGTCATGTCTAGGACCGTTGATTCGACTCCTATCTCCGTAGGACCGCCATCGAGGACCATTTCGATACGCCCATCAAGGTCTTGAAGAACATGCTCGGCCGTCGTAGGGCTGGGTCGTCCTGAAAGGTTGGCGCTTGGAGCCGCGATAGGTTTTGAGGCAGCTATAAGGGCAAGGGCTATCTTGTTTGCAGGCATTCGTATAGTAATTTCATCGAGGCCTCCGGGTCTGGGGACATCCCTTGCCTTCTTGAGAAGAAGGGTAAGAGGACCTGGCCAGAAGGCATCCATAAGTTTCTCGGCATCATCAGGGACCTCCCTTGCCAATCTATACACATCTTCCTTATGGGCTACATGGGTTATAACAGGATTGTCCGGTGGCCTTTTTTTCGCCTCGTATATCCTCAGAACAGCTTTGAGGTCTAGGGCATTGGCTCCCAGCCCATAGACTGTCTCCGTTGGGAAGGCAACGAGGCCTCCAGCCTCGATGACCTTTGCGGCTTCCCGAATCTTTTCTGGCTCAGGATACTGAGGATTGACTTTAAGGACGATGGTCCTCAATTTCACGTATTCCTTGACTTTCTAGGATTTTAAGGTTCTTAAGGGTATAAAGCAAAAGCCTATTGGCTTTGATGAAAATCAAGCTTTTTAACTTCTATGTTACCTTATATGGATTCGATGAGCCATGGTTAGGATGAGGTTTGCCGTAATCCTTCCAGGAGGTCCGTATAAGACCGAAAACCTTATCCTTAGCAAACAGCTCGGCTGCACGGATGTTATAGGGCATGGGCCTTCGCTCATAGAGGGCTCGGAGGTATGGGAGTATGGGGACCTTCTTCAGCTCAAGAGGCATGTGGAAAGCCATGGGCTCAGGCTCGAGGTCTTAGAGGATGGCCCGAGGATCGAAAAGATCATCTACAACCTTCCTGGGCGAGAGGAACAGCTCGAAAGCTTCTGTAAGTCCCTCGAGAACCTAGGAAAGGCTGGCATAAAGGTCATAAAGCCGCAACATATGCCTCCTGTTCCCAATGCCATATGGAGGACCGAAACGGATAAGCCGACGAGGGGAGGCGCCACTTCTACAGCCTTCGACTATGAATTAGTAAAAGATATCTCCCCAACGACAAAGTTTGGGACGTATCGCGAGGAAGACTTATGGAAGAATATGGCTTACTTCCTAGAAAATGTGGCTCCTACGGCTGAGGATGCGGGAGTCGTCATAACCTTCCATCCTGACGATCCACCCATCTCGCCGATCCAGGGCTTTCCTAGGATTCTCAGAAGCGTGGAAGCCTTTGATCGTCTTTTGAGCCTTGTCCGTAGCGATTATGTGGGCATATGCTTCTGCCAAGGATGCTTTGCCGAAATGGGGGTCGATGTCCCTGCTGCCATACGCCACTTCGGCTCTAAGCGAAAAATCTTCTTCGCACACTTCAGGAACGTCAAGGGGACTGTCCATACACCCGGGGGCTTCCAGGAAATCTTTCACGACGATCCTTCAGGGCAGGTCGACATGTACGAAGCCATGAAAGCCTACTACGAGATAGGGTTTGAAGGGCCCATGAGACCAGACCATGCGCCGAAGATGCAGTATGACGAGATCCTAGGAGGACGTGCAGGATACTTTGCGCTAGGAAAGATCTTTGCCATAGGATATATGGTTGGTCTTGCGGAGGCCATCGAGAAGCAGGGATTCGCCTCTTCGAAGACTTCTCCTTCCTAAGTCTTAAAGAAGACGGAGCTTCGTCGCATTTTCTCGCTTAAAGAAAAACCTTGGATGAGGGTTGAACTATTGTAGAGAGAAGCAGGGATTGGATGAAGCAGGCTAAAAGAGACTTGGAAAACGCTGAATATGAGCTTACTGGCGGTTATTATGAGTGGTCTTGCTTTCTTTCTCAGCAGGCTGCAGAAAAAGCGGTTAAAGCCCTCTTTCAGAAGGTTGGGGCAGAAGCCTTTGGGCACTCGGTTGCGGGCCTTCTCCAGAGGCTACCAGAACGATTCATACCAAGGAAGGAATTAATGGACTTTGCCAAGGAGCTTGATAAGGCGTACATTCCGACGAGATACCCGAATGTACATCCTGAGGGAGCTCCATACGAGCTCTACACGGAGGATGAGGCTAGGAGGTTGATAGGTTATGCCAGAGAGATCGTTAAATACTGTGAGGATTTACTATCCAGAGTTCAGTAAAGAGGGTCTTATAGAAAGGCTGAGGGAAGGTGCTGAGGTTCTTTCTAAAAAATTTACGATAAAAATGGTTGTGCTATTCGGATCTTATGCTGAAGGAAGGCATACGGTCGCTAGTGATGTAGACTTGCTTGTGATATATAAGGGGGAAAAGCGTGCGGATGCCTACAGCCTTTGTTGGGATGCTATGAAAATTCCGCAGCTCGAACTGCACGTTTATACTGAAGATGAATATGAAAGGCTTAGAGTTTCTGGAAGTATGCTACCTAAAGTAATAGAAAGATGTGGAATAACCATATGGCCATGAGAAGTTTCTAACCTTTTTAAAAGCCTTCTTTTTCCATTCCCTCTCTTTCTTCTACTTTCTAGATCAGCATAGACTAAAAAATAAAGAATCTGTCCAAATTCTTTTTCCATTCTCATCAAATCTTCAAAATCTCATTTAAAGCGGGCCCGAGGGGAATCGAACCCCTGACCATTCCCCGGACGCCCTTACGAGACGCCCCACAGGTTAAGAGCCTGCCGCTCTACCTTGCTGAGCTTCCCTGGCATAGGTCTTATGCCATACGGGCCCACGGGCCCAAAGGATTCAATTAAGGATTTCCTTATAAACATTGCTTACGTTACAGTTTTCTTATAAGGGAAGCCTCCTTTGACCCTTTCCATCCAGATTCCGAAGAAAATGGGCCAAGAAGCCCTCATGGTACTTAAGAGACTCAAGTTGATCGATACTTCCTTTAAGATCCTTCAGAAGGAAGAAGATCTATACATCCCTATCCTTAGAAGCCCATCGCCAGAGGAGCTAGAGGGTCTCCTTGGAAAGGCTTGGAGGCTCGTGGAGGCTCCCTGTCCCAGGGCTTTAAAAAAGCCTTTATGTCTCAAAGATGCTTTAGCCCAATCCCTCCCACCAGAAGCCTTATCGAAGATTCCAAAAAGTCTTGATATCATAGGCGATATAGCCATAGTGAAGCTTCCTCCGAGCCTCTGGGAATTCCGTAATTCCATAGGAAAAGGGATCCTTAACCTTTACAAGCATATCCGCCTCGTGATGGCTGAGAAGGGAGCCATTTCTGGTCTCGAAAGGCTTAGGCATCTTGAAGTCATAGCAGGGAATGGGCCTACAGAAACGATCCACAAGGAGAATGGATGCCTCTTCCGCCTAGATGTTTCGAAGGTATACTTCAGCCCCAGGCTTTCCTTCGAGCGCCAAAGGATTGCTTCCTTAGTTAGCCCTGCAGAAACCGTCATAGACCTTTTTGCTGGTGTCGGTCCCTTTGCCATACAGATTGCTAGGCGCCTCATGGAAGGAAGGGTCTATGCGATCGATATAAACCCCTATGCTGCAAAATACATGAGGGAAAATGTGATGGAAAACAAGGTTCAAGGTATCGTAACAGTGCTTGAGGGCG
>Ga0209225_1002468_pt1 | contig 16661 bp, 28 predicted proteins | sample WasSprMetagenome_FD_184732 | JGI IMG/M metagenome (GOLD analysis project Ga0209225, IMG submission 184732) | Sulfidic aquatic microbial communities from Washburn Spring, Yellowstone National Park, USA - WS (SPAdes) (version 3) | ecosystem: Environmental > Aquatic > Thermal springs > Hot (42-90C)...
TCGGCGGGTAAACCAAGATATCCCGCGAGCTTGGCGACAATAGAGCTTCTCATCTATTCATAATGCCTATTGGATTTTAAAAACTTCACGCTTAAACGATTGTATGCATCTCTAAGAGCGCTAACAACACCAACTGCACTCAAACTCCTTAGACTTAAGCTCTTCAATAAGCCTCTTGGGTAGCGAGATCATTACAAGCACCAAATAGCTTGCCTACACGCTAAAACCCATAGGTTTAAATGAAGTGATCTGGCAAGTGGTCGCTTAGCAAACATAAGGAGAAAATGATCTTAATGTGGGAAAACGCAAATTGGCCTTATGCAGAGCCCGCTTCTTTAGGGGCCTTCATTATAGTGAATGCAAACAGCGTGCTTCCAGCTCCTCTAATGTTAGGCTCCTCTTCTCTCCCTCTTACCGAGCTCATCTCTAAAACACCAAACACCTTCAAAAGGATCGATGATTACAACACGCAATCTGCTGAGCAGAGCATCATTTAATAGTATAAACCTTCCTTTTGTAATGTAAGCATAGCTCCTTACAGGCCCCTCAACTCTATCCTCGGTCACCAAGTACGCGTTGAGGAAGTTTGAGAGCCTTGGTAAGAGAGCTCTGCTTCCATCAGCCAGCACCCTCTCAACTAGGATCACGCTGGGTTCTTCCCCGATCAACTCTCTTACAAGCTCCTGTGGAAGTGCTATCTCCGGTTCTTTTCCGGCAAAACCACTGTTGGCTATTCCCAAGCCCTCAACGCATTTCTTATCACAGCATACCCTAATCCTTAACCTCAGAACCATGCTCTAATTCCTCCTCGGGGGGCAGGATAGCGGGCATTAGCTCTTCCACATCTTCAACAAGCTCTGGAGGCAGAATAGTTAGTATCTCCCCACTATTCATGTACCTTACCAAGATTATGCAGAGAGTTGAAAATTTAAAAAGCTTTAGTGCCTTGAGGATGTCTCAAGGTTCTTCTCTCAACCTCTTCAGCAGTTGAGATATCCATCAGCTTGGCGACGATGGAGCTTCTTATCTATATATTTTAAAACTTCACGCAACCCTTGAAACAATCCCTTTGATTAAGCTCCGAGAAGAGCTTAATTTGAGGAGTTTCCGATAAAATCCTCAAGTAACAAAATGAAGCGTGCTACATTGGTGATTTTCCATTTAAAAATTCAGCCTCAGCACGGTATTTCTCTCCAAAACTTTTTAAACATAATCTGAGAGATAGGAAGATGGTCAGGGTTGAGAAGAGGATTAAAGCGCATAAGGATGGCAGGATTTTAGAAGCTACAGCCCTGTTCGATACGGAGAAAAGAAGGAGCTATTTCAGCAAGGAATTCGCTGAAAAAATCGGATATGAGCCCTATAAAGAGCCTAAGGAAGTTCCATTAGCTGTGAAAGGTGAGTACGGCAAGCTTATAGGAGATACTACTGTTTACATAGAGGTTGAGGGATATATCCTGCCGGAGAGGGAAGCAATTGGGGTTATCGAAGGCCTAAGAGTGGATGCAATAATAGGGCTGAACATGATGGAAAGCTATGGAATCTACATAGAAAACGATGAAATAAAGTTCAGGCACATCCCACCAACCTCGATGATAATCTGAGAAAGGCTAAAATGCCTAACCCTTTTGACATTAAAAGAGCTGGAAAGAGATTCTATGCATGCTTTTATTGCAGAACTATCTGTATGGACAGCATTTGTGCTCTATCAGATGCGCAAACATGGGATTGATGATCTTGAGCTTTTGGCCTCAAAGCTTGAGGCAGGGATGTGGATCGAATGATTCCTCCTTTAGGATTTTAATGAACTTTTCTAGAATTAGCTTAGCTTGTGGTTTAAATTCCTCCGGCATATATGGGTCTTCTGATTGATCTCTAATCCTCTCCTTTACCCAAGCGTAATCTCCTCTCTGCAATGCATATTCTAATTCCTTCTCGAGTGCAATATAGTGGATTGTGTAAACTAGTGTTATAGGGGAGTCCACAACGATCCTCCCGTGAATTCTAAACCCCCTCTTCTTCCACTCATTTATCTCAACAAGCTCGTGAATCAAGTAGTACTCGTTTTCGAGAACATCTCTCAACTTAACCCTGTCCTCAGTGAAGGTCTCAGCAGACATGTAGTCCACGAGATCCTGAGCTGAGACATCTAAGTGATAATTAAGTGATTCTAGAGTTCTCCGAGCTTTCTCAATTCTACTCTCAATTCCCTCAAGCATAACCTCACCTCTAACGTAACCAGCAGTGAGCTGTTCATCCACTGTTCGATTTAAAAATTAAATAAAATACTGCCTTCAGTACTGTGCGATGTCTACACACAAAGGCGATTTTAAGCTTAAAGTCTCTTGAAAATCTCTTGACCATATTAGAAAAGTTTTTATGTCCGCATATACGTACATATGGATCTAAATGGCCAAGAAGAAGCTTACCTTGAGCATTGAGGGCGACTTGCTGGATGAGGTTAAGGGAATTGCTGCCATCAGGGGCAAAAGCTTGAGCGGCATCGTTGAGGAATACCTAGAATACTTAGTTTTCGAGAGATGGGCTGAAACCCTTGGCAAGGAGCTGGATCTTGGCGATCTTGAGCCCACAACGGAATCGGAGGTCTCAGGAAGCAGGCCCAAAGGGCTGGATGCAGCTGCTGCTGTCAGGGAATTGAGGGAGAGGAGGGTTCGTCAGCAGTTCCCAAAAAGCTAACTATATACAACTCTTCTTATGTGTATATTCACGCAATAAATTTATAAATGAAAAATGAAAGATCCTTTGTTCTGTGCCCGATATGTGGAGGAATCAGGCAGCAAAATCATCGATGAGATCTACAGGGATGCATACAAGGGTGTTGGAAAGCTGGCTTTCTCCTACTGGAACATTGCTGAGGCAGCAGTAGTTTTGGACAAGTACGAGAGGAAGCTGGTGCTGAAACATCACATATATGTTGCGGATGCCCTCCAGCTGGCATCAGCCAAAAGCATTGATAACTGCATGTTTGTCACTGGAGACAGGGAGCTGACAAAAGTGGCTGAAGCTGAGGGATTAAGCATAGTGTACACAAGCTGAGTGAAAATTAAGATCAAGCAATGTGAGATACAGGAAAAGGACGGAGTCAAGGTTTTATGGCTTTTAAATAGGCTAAAGTGTCGAATTGTCGTCAAACAGGCAATACGGGACAAAACATTTCTCAAGCATAAAGATAATATATGGGAGTAGCTTTACCTGTGGGATTCCTGAGGGTAAAAGTTGGGCTCTTCAACCCAGCGCAGCCGGACAGAGTAGTTAAAGCAGAGGCTTTAGTCGACACAGGTGCCATATACAGTACAGTTAGATGCGATATATTGGAACAACTTGGCGTAAAGCCCATTGAGAGGAGGGGGTTTAGAGCCTTTGAGGGATCTGTGGAGAGGGATATCGGCGAGGTTGGAGTCGTGTTAATGGGCAGAAGACGTGTAGTTCCCGTGATATTTGGCGAGAAGGGCGATCCTGCTATACTCGGAGTTACAGCCCTGGAGATCTTTGGACTTGAAGTTGATGTAATGCGTGGAGTCCTCAAAGAGGCTGAGCTGCTTCTCTAAACTTTGGCTTAGATTTGGGCTTTGTGTTTTTATAGCTGAGAGCAGTTTATAGCTTCCGTTGTGGAAGTTACTTCCGGTGCGGAAGTTATTCAATCAAGATATTCGGAAGAAGTGGCGCGAGCTAACTCGATAAAGACTCTCATTTACTGCTTGGAGCTCATCATTACAGCCTTTCTGAGCTCCTCCATAATCCCTCTTTTAGATGCATTCCATATCTCTATTCCCATTATCCTCCCTTTCTCGTCTAGCTCCACGATAACATTGTCTCCTGCCTCAAGAACCTCCTCTGCGGTTCCATCCATGAAATGAAAGTAGAGTATATCTGTCTCAGGGTCATATAGCACCTTAACGGGCTGTTCCACTTGTTTCATCCCAGCCTCTTTCAAGAACTTTCACCCTTTAAATTTATCTATTCTTCTCTGTAAGCTGCGGTCAATTTTGGAAATATCATCTCTCCTACCAACTATCACAATAACCGTGTAATTATCCAAGTAGGCATCAGCGCTCATTTATCTCTGGTAGGAAGGACAGCTCTCTAGTCGACTCAACATTGCCACATGCGAAGAATCTTTCTGTCGCTTCCCAATGAAACACCATCCTTACCTCTTACGCCTATTATCAGGGTCATAAAAATCACCTAATCCTTTTTAAAATCCTCTCTGTGGCTTTTCTTCTCCTCCTCTCCCTGTTTAACAGCCTTATGAAGTCAAGAGGAGTTTCTATTCTGGAGGATTTCCTCCTCTCGTTCGACTCCCTTATCACATCAAGAGGGTTTCTCATATTGAATAAAGACGTAAACATAATAATTAACTTTTCTTCGAGGCTCATTGGAATACAGCTTTGCTGTTACAACTTCTCATCAATAGATGCTGGTTCAATAGCAGCCTGGTAAATGAAACTTCCGATCGTTTAAGGATGATCCTCTGCTACTAGCAGATGAGTTTTTATATCTCTCAATCTTATTTTCCGGATGACCCTGAAGGAGGAGTTTCTAAAACTTCTTGATGAGGACAGAGAGTTCAGGTTGATGGTAGCTGAAAAGCTCGGCTATGATGGTATACTGAAGAGGCTCGAAAGACATGACAGGAAGTTCAACAGAATAGTCAATGAGATAAAGAAGCTCAGAGAGGATTTCAACAAAATGAGAGAGGACTTCAACAAAATGAGGGAAGATTTCAACAAAATGAGAGAGGACTTCAACAAGCTGAGCATGAGGGTTGATGTCACCATTGGAAGCATGGGAAGGAGATGGGGGGAGGATCTTGAGAGAATGGTTCTCGAGATATTCAAGGAAACCTTGGAGAAAAGGGGGATTGAGCCAGGAAAAGTGGAGAAACTGAGGTTTACGGATAAAGATGGGAGCATCACAGGGATAAAGGGCAAGATTATCGATGTGGATATCTCTGTGAAGGACGAGAAATTGTACCTAATCGAAGTAAAGTCGAGAGCTGAGCTTGATCATGTTGATGTCCTTTATGAAAAAGCAAGGGCTGTTGAGAAGTATCTTAACAGAAATGTTGACAAGATGTTTTTGGTTGCCGTAAACGTTGATAGAGAGGCCTATGAAAGGGCTGGGGAGCTGGGTATAGAGGTCATATACGGGAACATAATATGATAAGCTTTTTATAAAAGGAAGTTCCTTTAAACCGGGCTGATATCATAGAAAAGCTTGTCAGAGAAGTTTACGATGGAATGAAGGAGGAAGATATTGATAGAGTCTTATCGCTGATCTCCGAATCCTTCATGAAAAAGAAGAACACGCTGAACCTAATACCAACTCCTCTGCTCATTTCATTCTTTTCCGTTTCGGATGAGGAGAGAAAAAGGTAAGACTTATATCTTACCTATGTCTTGCTCTTCCCTATGCGGAAGGCGAGGGAGGAGATATGAAAAAAGCTGAAGAAACCTTTATCAAAGAGGTTTACGAGGGGCTAGAAAAAGGGGATACCCAGCACGTCTTGTCCCTAATTAACGCATATCTCGAAAGGGAAAAGACAGATAAATTGAAATTAACACCAACTCCTCTACTCAATTTTATAGGCGATGAACTGGGGAAAATGCTAATTGGGAAAGAATGGAGCTTTGACAGGCTGATGGATCTATGGAGAGAGGGAAAAAGGGATGAAAGATTGATCATAGCAAGTGCCTTGAGGAGGCTGAGCAGAGTAGATTATGAAAATTCAAAATTATTTGTTTTAAATATTCTTAACGATCTCTCCGACTGGGAAATCTGTGATCAATTAGCCTTGAGGGCAGTTGTAAATCTGGCAGTTCAGAACAAAACCGAGATGTTCTCCTTAATGGAAGGTGGATAAAATCAGAGAACAAATGGATTAGAAGGTTCGCAGTAGCAACAATTCCTCCTTATATAAGGAGGAAAAAGACAGAATCAGGGATATGTCTTCAGCTTTTGGATAAAGTAATGAAAGAAGAGGATAAGGATGTTAAAAAAGCAATTGGTTGGGCCTTAAGAGAGATTACAAAGAAAGATCCAGAATCAGTTTTTAAGTTTTTACAGAAGTGGGCTAAGGTCAAGGATAAAAATGTAAGAGCTATAATAAAAGCAGGAATGAAGAAATTACAAAAGGAAGAGCAGGAGAAAATAAAATCTTTACTGGGTGAGTAATATGGTGAACGAAATTCAGGTAAAATCTGTCTTAAACAAACACAAGAAGAGGGATGACTGGTTTCTAGATGATTATTCAGTAAATCCCTACGAGGGCTGTTCTTTTAATTGTCTCTATTGTTACATCAGAGGAAGTAAATATGGGGAGAATATGGCAAGAACTTTATCGGCAAAAGTAAATTCACCAGAGATTTTGGAAAAACAACTTTCAAGAAGAGCGAGGAGAGGAGAATACGGAATCATCCTTTTCTCATCATCAACTGAGCCTTATATGCCAATTGAAGAAAAACTAAAATTGACGAGAAGACTGCTTGAGATAACTTTGAGATATAAATTTCCTGTTCATGTTTTAACAAAATCCAAGCTTGTGCTGAGAGATCTGGATTTATTGAAGGAGATTGATATAAATGCAGTTCTACCTTCTGATCTGAGGCCAAAGCTGAAGCATGGAGCTATTGTCTCCTTCTCCATTTCAACTTTAGATGAAAAATTAGCGAAAATCCTTGAGCCAGGAGCACCAACACCAAAAGAAAGGTTAGAGACTATGAGAAAATGCAGAGAAGAAGGATTTCTCACTGGAGTTTGTTATATTCCCGTTTTGCCCTTTATTTCAGATACAGAAGAACAACTTGATAAGATGATAAGGATCGCCAAAGATTACGGAGCAGATTATGTTCTTGTCGGTGCCTTAACCTTATTTGGAAATGGGCCAGCAGACTGCAAGACACTTTACTACAAATTCTTGGAAAGATATCTCCCTGAACTTGTACCAAAATATAAAAGCTTGTTCAAAATTTTCTTTCAGCCGACAAAAGAATACCAAGAGGATCTTCAAGAAAGATCCATTAGAATTTGTAGTAAGTATAAAATAAAACATAGAATTATATCGTGAAAAGGGTTTATTGAATTCTTGAGCCAAATGATTTTCCGAATCCGCCTTTTTACAAGTTTTCTGTTCAAAATACCGCAGAAGTAGGCTAAGTCCAGAAGCTCATTATCCCGCCGGCTATCCAAAATTATAATGTGGTGAACAGGAGAATCAGATGATCATAAAAAGCTTTGAACAAGGTAAACTCAGAGTTTGGAGTAAAAAAGGAATAAAAGAATCTAGCGAAGTGAATGCAGCAATTGTAAACGTTGCCTAAAGAAAAGTAAGATTTATATCTTACCTATGTCTTACTCTTCTCTATGTGGAAGGTGAGGCTGTCAAGCAAGGGACAGATTGTCATACCTGCAGAGGTGAGATCGCAGTTGGGCTTGAAGAAGGGTTCTATCCTGACTGTAAGGCTTGAGGGTAAGAAAATGGTGATCGAGCCTGTGGAGGAGCTTCCTCAGGAGGTCTTCATCGAGACGGAAGAAGATATAGTAGACAGGGCTTTGGCAGAGGCAAAGGAGTCCTCAGATAAAGCTAAGCAGCTGTTAAGGGATCTCGGTGTCGGTTAAAGTAATTCTGGACACAAGCGTGATAATAGAGTACATAAACAGAGCTGGAAAGCTTCATAAACAGGCTTCTACCATCTTCAAAGCCCTTAACGAGGGCAGATTGAGGGCAGCTGTGCCAAGTCCTGTTCTTGCGGAGACTTTTTACGTGGCTGTCAGGATCTACTCCTCAATGAGGCTTCCAGATCCTGTGGAAAGAGCTGAAAAACTCGTCAACTGGATAGATAAACACCCACAGGTGGATGTCCTGAGGAACTTTGATTTGGATCTGGAAGCTGGAAAGATGAAGCTCAAATATGGAGTATCCCTCACTGATTGCTATGTTCTGGCAGCCTCAAAGATACACAAAGCGAAAGCTGTCTTCAGAAAGAGGGAAAAAGAGATGGAAAGCATAGAGGATTTGCTGAGAAAGGAGCTGGAAGTTATATTTCTGGAGGACTACTTTTAACTGCCTTCTTAACCATTGCTTAAGCTCATTGCATCTCTTACTCAGATATTGCCTGCAACAGCTATGGAAACTTCACTAGCCTGAGCACATTATCCCGCTTTTTAAGCTCTCTGCAACTGTGATTAACTCAATCAGGGCTTTTGCATGGGATCTTATTATTGTCTCCTCGCTTGTCTCAGCTAAATGTCTGAGGGCATCCTTGAGTAGCCTGTATGTCTGCTCATCGTACTCCAGCTCTGTCTCAATAGCTCCGCAGAAAAATTTCAGCAGTACTATTGGATCTCCTCTTGGCCCAAGGTATTTTTCCACCCTCTCACTGAGTTCAAAGCAGCTTCCATAGCTTGCACTGTGGATCCACCGTCCAAACCTTCTGCTAGCTTCATCGTAACAATCCAGATCTCCATGCTCCTCGCACCACTTCTTCACAGCCTTAACAATCCAGACAACTGTCATAGAATCTCCTAAAATGCAGTACAAGGATACTTTTATGCTCTACTATTTCTGATCAGGTATTAGTTCTAAAGTCCTGATAACCATCTCTTCAAGAGTTTGATATACAGTTATAAAGAAGCTATCAAACAAAGGCATTTCAGCTTCTCTTTTCCCAAACCTCTCCTCTGATTAGAGCTCGACCTACTTTCTTAATTTCTGAACAGCTTCTTTAGATTGAAAGTTCCCTCAAGTACTTTATCTGTAAGGAGTAGAATTGCCTTAGGTCGCCGGTTTTTTAGATGGAGGACGCAAGGAGTGTAGCAAAATTTTATAAATAAGCGCTTCTTTAGCATGATATGCCGGGCATATCGGGCTTCGTAATCACCCTTGTAGTTAGTACTTTTGTCCTATGGCTCGCCCAGAAGATGGTCCTTCCAAGGGAGAAAGAGAAGGGCATCATCTCAGTGCTGGCACTGGCTATCATATGGTCTTTAATAGAGGAAGTGCTTAATTTCATCTTCTCTCTAACGCCCTTCGGAATAATAGAGAAGATAATAACCCTTATTCTTTGGGTCTGGATACTGAAAGCGTGGTTCAAGGTTGGCTGGCTCCAAGCAGCAGCTATATCCCTTGTCGCTTGGATAATAATGATCTTCGTAAAAGGCCTCTTGGGAATCCTTCATATAGCAATCTAACCGATTTTCCTCAATTCATCGAAGGCTTTCCTTTTTGCCGTGTGCGAGCAGGAGATCTCAGTTCTGACAATTCAATGAATTACAGCCACATCCTCCTTATTCCAGCTTTATCGAAATCTCTGTCCTCGCTTGCGGAGGCAAAGAGGTTCTCAGACAAGCTAAGCAGCTGTTAAGGGATCTTGTCGAATAGAGCTGTTTTGGATACAACTGATAATACAAAAAGCGAGAAGTCCGCTGGAAGGAGGCTATACCGTTTCGGGTTTTATGCGGGTTAATCCTGGCACTCCTTCGTAGACCTGATCGAATGAGATAATCCTTCCATCCAAGCTAAGTGCAGTGGCTGCATAATGCGAGTCAAAGAAGGTGAGGTTAAGTGTTTTCCTCAGATACACGCTTGCAACGGCAATATCCGGTGTTAAAGGGACATACTTCACATTTGGGAGGACCACCATCGCAGCAAGGTCTTCTAAAAGCTTGTCCTCCATCTTCTCGCTTCTGTATATCAGCTCCATCTCCACTAGGCTGACGCTTGAAATCTCAACGGTGATTTCTCCATTTTTTAGCTTGTTAAATATTTTCTTGGCTGTATTATGATTGGGATCATGCTTGTTCAAATAAGCGAAAATAACATCGTTTTCCATCAGGGGCATTTTAGCACCTCTCTTCTCTAGCCTCTCCTTCAGCCATGAGCTCAGCCTGTTTTCTCAGCTCTTTAAATGACTTCTTTAGACTGAGGGTTCCCTCAAGCACCTTAAATGGATCTGAAGGCAGTGGAATTACCTTAAGATGATCACCAGCATTTATGATAAGGACCTTTCTCCCTATACCTAGGGATTCCCTTATCTTCTTCGGCAGGGTTAGCCTGCCCTTCCTGTCCAGCTCCACAATGCTCATTTTCCCACCTTAATGTTTTTGGTCATTAAGTGGGATTTAAACTTTATTATGATTTAGGTGGGAAAGGATATCATAAGAACGCAGACGATAGCTGAACTTCACTTAGGACAAGGAGGTTTGTGAAAACTTTATGTTCGCTTAGAATGCCTTCTTAGAGGGAATCGATGAGCTGTACCAGATTTTAGGCATTGGGACATTTAAGTAGATGAAGAGGCTAACGTCCACAAATATCTTCATTAAACTCCTCCAGATCAACTTCAGCAAGATCACCTAGATTAGCTTGCTTTGCCTTCAATCTCCTCCTTCTTAGCTTGATCCACTCCAGTGTTTCCTCAATGCTTGGAGCTCTCGTTATCGCAAGCTCTTTGTCCTTAACCTCGACTAAAACGTAGTCATTCTCCTTAATCCCATACTTCTCACGCAGTATCTTAGGTATGACTATCTGCCCCTTGGGCCCAACCTTAAGCCTCAGTTTCATCACTAGTCACAGTAATACTGTTATATAAACATCGCTTGCACATTAGGGCAGTTGACATCGAACAGAACATCTTCATTTTTCATTAATAAGTAATGAGGTATCTTTCGTAAAACCTTTTATTATTTATCCTCAGAGTAAAGGGGTGTTCGTCTTGAGGGCATACCAGAAAGCAGTCTTGATTACTGCTGTGATAATAATTGTTATTGTAATAATGAAGCTTCCTGAGGCACTGAGACCATCTGAGGTACCAAAGCCAACAGCCCAATCAAATATATCGCAAAATCCTGAGATATCCCTGAGCTGGGAGCCCATCAGAATTGTGAACGACAAGATATATGACATAAGGGTGGAAATAAAAGTGAAGAATGCGAATCAGCTAAAATGGCTGAAAATAAAGCTGATTCCAGTTGAGTACGACTACTTCATCAGCAGCTATGGTATGCGCCAAGAGGATTACTCAGCAGTTTTCCCGAATGAGAGCATCAGATCAGTTGATCTGCAGCCAGGAAGAGAGGAGATCTCGGTGAACTTCACTAATCTGGCGGGAGGAAGGGAGTACATAATATCAGCTGAGGGGGAGGATTCTGCTGGGAGAATTCTGAAAGAAGAGATAAAAACACCCTACATAAGGCAGTATGAGAATGTGGCAAAGCAGGACAATATCCTAGTGGGGGCTTATTATTATCCTTGGTACTCCCCTAGCAAGCACTGGCAGGAAGGTCACATGAACACACCTCTTCTCGGCCTTTACGACTCAAGAGATCCAATAGTCATAAGCAAGCACATAGATTGGGCAACCGGTCATGGAATCGACTTCTTCATAATCAGCTGGTGGGGACCCGGCTCCTTCGAGGACTTAACGATAAAAGAACATTTCCTGAAGAACCCGCTAATACCGAATATAAAATTTGCAATTCTTTATGAATCGGTGGGGAGGCTGAAGGTGGAGAATGGAGAGATAAGCATGGAGGGGAACAGGCAAATTCTTCTGAACGATCTCAGCTATCTGATGGAAACTTATTTCAACAGTCCATACTATCTTAAAATTAATAATAAACCTGCAGTGGTGATCTACCTCTCGAGGATATTCAGGGATCTATCCCTTGGAGATCTCCGTGACAAGGTCTACTTAATAGGGGATCTAGTCTACTGGCAGGATCCCCGATCCGAGAGCAGGATAGCTGACTATGATGCTGTCACCTCCTACAACATGCACACGAGCGTCCAAGATATACTGAACAACTTTGAATATAATGTTGATAAGAAATATGATGAGTGGCTCAATCTTTGCAGCAAAATTGGAAAAGGCTTTATACCATCAGCTTTGCCCGGATTTGACGACAGAGCTGTGAGGAAAGGAAATATACCCCTCCCAAGAAGCCCTGAAAGGTTTAAGAGACAGCTGGAAATAGCTAGGTCTCATGCCAATCTGATGATGGTGATCACAACATTCAACGAGTGGCATGAGAACACGCAGATAGAGCCAAGCAGAGAGGAAGGAATGAGGTACCTGCAGGAGCTCTCCTCATATCTAGGCCTCCAAAGAGAGGCTCTAACGGAAAAGAGAGATCTCTACCTTTTTAAAGCAGGAGCAACTCACTATGAAGTTAGGCTGTTACCGGAGAACATCAGGCTGATCTATCTGGAGCCTGATATGTGGCAGGGAAACTCCGATGTCTATCCCTTGGCCGGAGGCAGAAGGGTTGGGCATCATTGGTCCCAGTTCCTGATGCTTAGCCCTGGAAAGTGGCTTACTGACAGGGTTGAATCGGAAGGTGAATTTCTGATAGACTTTAAGGTTCTGAAAAGCAGCGGAAAATTAGTTGCATACAGCGGGAAGTGGGGTTTCAGGGACTACTTTGTCACAACAGCTGTCCACTACATCTGGGCGGATGACGAGTTTCTCTACAGATATGTGAAGACAAATCTAACCGTGCTTAGGGATATCCCAGATCCGGTTGGAGCCATATGGGTTGAGCTCATGAACGATCCGGATTACTATGCAACAGCTGTTTCGAAAACGGAAAAGGGGTTGATAACATATGATATGCATGGCGTGACGGGGCATGCGCTTAAGGAATATACCCTCGGGATCTATGGATGGATAGCTCTTATAAATCCCCTTTCCAGCGATGTTAGAGGATCTCCTGCCCTTATTCTTGTTAGGTCATCTCAAAAAGCTCATCCAACTGTCTGCAACTGCCCCAATGTGGACAACATAGAGATACACATGCTCGGAGATGAGATAAGGATGCTGAAGAAAGGAGATTACTTTGAGCTTCACTACCTTCTTATAGTCAGCAACAAGCCAAACAGCTACTCTTGGATAGATGAGGCAATAAAGAGGGCAATACCGATGATAGAGCTGATAGATAAGGGAGAGCTTCCATAGACTGGAAAGAGGCAAAAATTAGCTACCGAGATCTTATCTTCAGCCCGAAGTACATGTGTACTTTGAAAGGAAGAAAAATTTAAATTAGGGGAAGAGTCGAGCTTTCAATGGCTGAAAAAAGGCAGCGAATTCACTTGGATGCCTCTGCATTGATCTGCTGTATTCATGCCAAAGTAGCTTTAAAGCTTCAAGGAAAGCCCGAAAAAGACGAGGTAAAATATGGAAATAGACTTCTGTATAGGCTGAAAGAGGAGAAGAAAAATCCGGAGGTAAGTGTGGTGGTATCCTCTGAGGCGTTGGGAGAGACATTATTGAAGCTGCTGGAGAGATATGACAAGCAGGATTTTATTGAATGTACTGTAGCTCTATGGGATATCTTTCACGATCTGGAGCTTGAGTACATCCCTGCAAGAAAGGAAGCGAATGAAATCGCAATAGAGATAGCCAAGAGAGTAATCTGATGAGATTCTCTGATTGTCAGATAGCAGCATGTGCTCTTTCGGATAGTGACTCTGTTGCGCTTGTGACAACAGATAAAACTCTCATAGAATCCAAGGTGCTCACAGAGGTTGATAAGGAGCTGAGAGAAGAAGGAAAGAGGAGAGAAAAGCTGAATTTAACGAAATATTTAGATTAATCCAGCTTTTTTCAGATCCTTCAGTATCTCCTCCATCCTTTCCTTTGATATCCACGGCTTCAGCTCAGCTGTTCTCTCAATGGCCCAGTCTAAGTCTTTGGTATCCTCGTAAATCATCAATATTGTTGCTGCGGCCTCAAGCCAAGCCACATCCTTTCCCTTTATTAATTCGAGAAATCCCTCTTTGTCAAAGCTATCCGGAATTTTTATTTCCTTAACCTCAGGTAAATCATAGTAATCGTGGGCTAGATCAGGTGAATAAGGCCCCCTGATGTAATTGGAGAAGTTATAACCTAGGTCAAGACCAAATTTTCTAGCTAAAAATACATATTTTTGCAACTTTAACCTTGAGTCAAAGTCCTCAAGGTCTAGCCTGAACCCAGCTTCATCAAGAAATCTTACAAAGGAACTGAGAATCTCAGCCCTCTTCATCAAATCAGGGGTTAACAACCGCACCACCTGTTAAAAGTATGTGGATTTCCTATTTAAATTTTTATCATGATATCTAAAATAAATGGAAAGTTTGCTGACCAAGCAAAACTCATTGAAATCTGCGAAATTCTCACAACTTTACATGAGCTAAAATCAGTCTCCACCAGCAAGATCCCTCCTCCTCAGCTTTATCTCAGCCTCCTCAATTGCACGAGATTCAGCCAGAGCTCTTAGCTCTTTTTTGTCCTTCTCAGTTTTCAGCCATGAGGAGCTTATTTCAACCGGTTTCGGAGGTATTTTTATCAGTACAATTCTTCTTCCAGCGGGTATGACTAAAATTCTATCCCCGGGGGATACAATATCTTTTGGCAGCTTTATTCTCCCCCTGTCATCTGCCTTAACCACATATGCCATCCTTATCCCATCAATTACTCTCTTTTCCCCTAAAATATAAATATATCCCCCAGTAAATGGACTTACTTCGTCATACAGGTTTATTTTGAAAGAAAGAAGAAACTTAAATTAATAAGAATAGCTGCTGAACGAGAAGTTCTCTCATCCCTTATATAGATAAAAGACTTCAACTCCTCCCAGTTTTGCGCTCACCATCACAGGCAATTGGGTTCTCATGGAAGAGATGTACAAAGTCAGATTTCTCTCTTCCCCTGGATTTATCATAGTGGCAGAGGGTATCCAGTAGGAGGCAGGCTTCCCGTTGACATATAACTCAAGCCACTTAATGTTTATCGGATAGTTCCATGTATTTAATATAGTTAGTGTGATGTTGTCCATATACAATCCTTCAGGAGACTGTCTTACACCCACACTCCTTATCCTCAGCTCGGGCTTGAGGGGCTTTATGATGTAGGATGCCTCCGCTATCCTCGGAAGCATCACAACTATTCTATGTTCTTCATCAAGGTGCTTGCTGCTTATGAAAGAAGAGAGGTGTATGTTTACTCTAGAGCTGTTCCCGGGAGGGACTGAAAGTATATCATCATGAGCTGGAGTTGATGGTGAGATAGCAAAAGGCTCACACGAATAGTCCAGATAAAGCTTAAGATCTTCTAGGCGGAGAGAGACATCCCCCTCGTTCTTAATCTCAAGGGTTATTCTCCTCAGGGATAATTCGGATGATGCATTGAACTCGACATCTGCTATCTTAAGGTTTGCCTTCGCTCCCTTCACCTCAAAAACACTGCTCCATAGCTCTTTATTCTCATAATAAGCCTTTATAACATATTTCTTGGGTCCGATTATATTTGTGTAATTACAGCAAGGGATAAGATGTAGGTCTATCGCATTGTCAGGGTTGGCCATTGGCCCAATCACATCTAAAAAATCTATTCTCTCGCCCTCTGGTGTGAGAAGGTAGAAATAAATCGGGTAATCACTTGTATTGAAGGATATCCTGAAGGATGGGATTCCATAATCATTCACCAGACGGACGCTCTTCACCTCAAAATGCGGTATATAGGAAAGTTTGTGGACAAGAGCGGGTAGTATCAGAACAGCGATAAAAAGTACCATAGCAACAAGTATCCTCCAGATCTCCTTCATACTAACTTCTTAAGGAATTCCTACTTATAATTATTTCCGAGGTGGTAGGAGAATCCTAATGTTGTTCAGATCTCTATCACCTCCCCGAACTTATAATCCCTCTTTAACCTCCAGTACCACTTCTTTCCCAGCCTAACTCTCTCAGCTCCCAGTTCATTAAGTCTTTTTCCTTAATTTTTCCAGTATTCCTGAGAAGAAACCATCTCTATCGAAGAAGATAACAGCATCCTCCACCATATCGAGATAGAGAGGCCTCATCTTTAAGGCCTCCTCCTGGGTCATGAGAATAGGGGAGAAGTCAATTCTATACCCCTTAGCCTCAATCTCCTCTATATTCAGGCTTTTTTCGAATTCAATGAAGAGATCCTGTCTTTTTAACCTCCTTTTTGGGAGATCTCTGGCTATTATCAGCAGGTCTATATCGCTATCCTTCCTTGCCTCATCTCTGGCCACGGAACCATAAACAACCACCGATATCAGTTTTCCCCCAGATTTTCCAGCAGGACAGAGGTCAGCTTTCTGAGCAAGCTTAAATACGGTTCCTTTATCCTCTTCTCCTGTTCAGTTTCCATGGGAATCCTGATAAATATCTGGAGTAGCTTAAAAGCTTAGTCTGTAGAGATCTTGGCTGTTTTCAACTAAATTTTTGTCATCGAGGATGCAATTATGTTCTTCTCTTCCATCAAGAACTTCTCACAGGCCGAGCTCTATTGGAACCTTCCCTCTCCTGAGAAAATTCATAAAATTCACTAGATTCATTCCAGCTATATCAGCAGCCTTTTCCAAACTAACTTTTCCCTTTACATAGAGAGAAACAGCAAGCATTCTCCTTTTTCTCCTTATTCTTTCCAGCTCCCTCGATTCAACAGCCATCTCGGGAAAGCTGAAGCAGATTAATGCCATGAGCTCATCATCGTTCAGATCTTTTAACCATTCTTTTACTTCATCTATTAACTTGAGCTTCTTCTCATCCATTTTTCCCTTAATTTTCTCAGCCACTTTCCTGCCCTCCTCAGTAATCCTTATCTCATCATTCACATGCACTAGGTTCATCAGGG
>Ga0209225_1002470_pt1 | contig 16656 bp, 30 predicted proteins | sample WasSprMetagenome_FD_184732 | JGI IMG/M metagenome (GOLD analysis project Ga0209225, IMG submission 184732) | Sulfidic aquatic microbial communities from Washburn Spring, Yellowstone National Park, USA - WS (SPAdes) (version 3) | ecosystem: Environmental > Aquatic > Thermal springs > Hot (42-90C)...
TGAAAGAGAAAACTTAAAATTAAAGAAAACACCTTTCCAAATTATCAAAGAGAAATGCCAAATCTCAGATCCCAAAATAGTAAACTTTCAACCTTTTATCTTAGACGAAATGAGAACTTACTGGATTCCTCACTACCAAAAACAATCTGTCCCCTATGTTGCCGACGAGATCAGCAGCGAACAATCTTCAATAATTTCGTCCTCAACTTCTTCAACAGTTGCAACAACTGCATCTTCAACTGAATAAAAATTTGACTTTCAGTTTTGGAAAGAATATAATTGAATTGTATGACTACCGTCATTATTCCCAAAAAAGAATATGAAGAACTTCTCAAGATAAAGGAAAAGTTGGACCAAATTTTGAAGAAGGTTTCGATTAAAGAAAAAAGAGTTTTGAAAGGAACTGACCTTTTCGGTTTGACGAAATTAAAAATAAGAGGAGGACCGAAGGATTTGTCTGAAAAAGTAAATTCCTATCTCTATGAAAAATAAATATGCGACTTTTACTAGATACCGATTTTTTAATTGCCTTAATTAAAGAAGACGATAAAAATCATTCGAAAGCAATCAGCAAACTCGAGGTCATAAAAGATGCCTTAATTTTTATTACTCCTTTTACTATTCCAGAAACAGCCACTGTACTCTCTTACAAAGTTTCGCAAAAGTCCGCTAAGGAATTTTTGAAAGAGGCGAGGAAAAAATTTGTTGAGTTGCCCTTGAACGAAGAAATTGTTGCTCTTGCTGATAAAATTTTTTTAACTCAAAATAAAAAGGGAATTTCTTGGATTGATTGTTTGAACGCAGCGACAGTAAAATACTACAAGCTTGATGGCATTCTTTCGTTTGATAAATTTTATTCTAAAATTGGAATAAAGCAGGTATAATTCCCAACATAAAAAACATCCCTAGGTCAAACCTAAGAATTCTATTTATTTTTCCTTAATAAATATTTGACTTTTGGTTTTGAAAAGAATATAATGGAATTATGGCAAAAAATAAAAGAAAAATGTTATCTAAATTTCGCGGTTTAACTTTACCTCTTTTTATTGAGAAAGACGAGGATGGTTTTTATGTTGTTGAATGCCCGATTTTGGAAGGGTGCTACACTCAAGGGAAAACAATCGATGAGGCTTTAAAAAACATTCGCGAAGTGATCGAAATGATTTTAGAAGAAAAGGAGGCCCAGGAAACTTTAAAATCTTACCGTCCTTCAGAAATAGGCTTCCATACAATTACTCTCTAATTATGAAATTACCTCTTATTTCTGGCAAAGAAATTTGCAAAGCCCTAGCAAAAATTGGGTACATTAAAGTGAGGCAAAGGGGTAGTCACATTCGTTTAAAATGTCCAGGGAGAAAATCAGCGACAGTGCCAGATTATAAAGAAGTAAGTCGCGGGCTTTTACGAAAAATTCTGAGAGATGCTGAAATTTCAGAAGAAGAATTTTTGAAATTATTAAAATAATAAATAAAATACCCTAGGTCAGACCTAGGAAATTATTTGATTTTTTTCCAAAAAGAATATAATGAAATTATGCGAGCCAGTGTAATAGAGAAATTGAATAAATTAGAAAGGGAGGTGAAAATTTTGAAACGCACTCTTTTGCCAGAGATTGATTTTGAGATCGATGAAAAAATTGGAAAAGGGTTTCCAAAGAATTGAGAAGAAGCAAGGCTAAAGTTTTCAAAAAGATTTATGGGAAATAAAAAGGTTTTCGTGGATTCTAGCGTTTTGGTTGCCATCTGTTTGTCCTCGAGCGGTGCTTCTTATTTTTGTATAATTTTTGCTTCAGAAGCAGGATATAAACTTTTAATCAACTCACGTTAACAAACTCATCTTTAATTTTTAATTAAAATTTTGACGATGATTCAACTACCACAACAAATTCTCCTTTAGCAAGTCATGCATACAACGCCACTGGCACTGATACTTTCAAATATGTCACTTCAGATGGTAAATCCACCCGCACCGAAGCCACAGTCACCATCAATGTAATAGAGTAAAATTAATTCTCTCCTAGATTAGACCTAGGAGTTTAGATTTGATTTTTTTGAAATTTTGTTTAAAATAGAATTGAGGTTGCCAAGTTTTCTTTAAACAAAGTTTGTTTAAAGAGATTATGGCGACCGAGAAAGGTCGCCAAATTTTTTTTATAAAAGAAGTGGATTTTAAAAAAAGATTCAAGAGGGGGAATTTTCATCGAAAGATGGTAAAAGGAAACTGGGTTTGCTCAGATTGTGGAAAAGAAATTACAGAACTTCCTTTTAATCCCTCTCCAGACCGCCCAGTTTATTGCAGAGAATGCTGGGCAAAAAGAAGACAGAGATAAAGTAGTAATTTTTCTCTAAGGTTTTTTTGTATAATGTTTATATTTAGTGATTTATGCTAAGACGTGTTTTTATTGCGATAAATTTACCAGAGAATTTGAAAGAAAAACTGGTAAAATTTGAAAAAAATTTTCCAGAGCTTCCTGCAAAGTGGGTAAAAAAGGAAAATTTACATTTAACTTTAGTTTTTTTGGGCCACTTGAAAGATTTTCATTTGGAAAAAGTTAAAGAAATTATAAAAGAAGTAGGAGAAAATTTTTCTCCTTTTTCTCTTTCTTTAAAAAGAGTTTGTTTTGGACCACCAAAAACTTCGCCTCCAAGATTGGTTTGGGTTGAGTTAGAGAAAAACGAAGTTTTGGAAAACTTAGTAAAAAAACTTCAAGAAAAACTCAAAGAAAACAAAATTCCTTTTGTAGTGGAGGATAGAGAATTTTTACCTCATATTACTTTAGCAAGAATTAGAAAATGGGAATTTCAGAGAATGGATTTAGAAGAAAGACCAAGGATTAATGAAACAATAAAAGAGAGTTTTGAGGTAAAATCGATAGAGATCATGGAAAGTCATTTAAAGAGAAGCGGAGCGGAGTACATAGTGTTAGAGAGTATCGCACTTTCGGATAAAATTAAATTCTAAATTCCAAATTCAAACATTACAGAGTATGTCAAATCCTAAATCCGAAATTCTAAATTCGAAACAAAATTCCAAATCCCAAATTCCAAATTCGAAACGATATGATTTAGAAGAGAGGTGTTTAAAATTTGCTCAAAAGGTTAGAAATTATGTAAAGAAATTGCCAAAAACAATTTCAAATGTTGAATACGGAAAACAACTAATTAGAGCTTCGAGTTCAGTTGGAGCCAATTATATTGAAGCTAATGAATCTTTAAGCAGAAAGGATTTCAAAATGAGAATTAAAATTTCAAAAAAAGAAGCAAAAGAAAGCAGATATTGGTTAATTCTTACTGAACCATTAAAAGAAAATCAAAAAGAAAAAGAAGAACTAATTGGAGAAGCCACTGAATTGATGAAAATTTTTGGTTCAATTTCAGAAGGAAAGAAAAATAAAGTTTAGAATTTGGAATTTCGAATTTCGTATTTCGTTTCGAATTTCGAATTTAGAACTTAGAATTTAAAATTATGAAATTACATTTCATCGGTATTGGAGGAATTGGGGTTTCAGCTTTGGCAAAATATTATTTGGAAAAAGGGTATCAAATTTCAGGGTCAGATTTGAAAGAGTCTGAGATCACTAAAGAGCTCAAAGAAAGAGGAGTTAAAGTTTTTATTGGAAAGCATAAAATATCAAATATCAAAAATCAAAAATCAAAAAGTCAAAAAAGAAAAAATCAAAATTATGTTTTGCCAGATTTGGTAATTTACAGTCCAGCGGTTCAACCAAACAATCCCGAATTAAAAGAAGCAAAAAAAAGAAAAATTAAATGTTTAAGCTATCCTCAAGCTTTGGGAGAGTTAACAAAGGAGCATTTTACCATTGCTTGCTGTGGAACTCATGGAAAGAGCACTACTTCTTCTATGATAGGTTTTATTTTAGAAAAAGCAGGACTAGATCCTACGATTATTGTCGGAACTAAAATGAAAAATTTTCAAAATTCAAATTGCAAAATTGGAAAATCAAAGTATTTAGTCATCGAAGCAGACGAGTATCAAGGAAGCTTTTTAAATTATTATCCAAAAATTGTAATTTTAACTTCTCTTGATTGGGACCATCCAGATTATTTTAAAACAGAAAAAGATTATTTTTCAATTTTTAAAAAATTCGCAAAAAAAATTCCAAAGGATGGTTTTTTAATTTTAAATAGAGATGACAAAAATATTTCAAAACTTAAATCTCAAATCTCAAAACTAAAAATTAAAATTTTGGAATACTCTTTAAGAGATAAAGAAGCTGAAAAAGTGAGGAAAACTTTGAGAATTCCAGGCGAGTTTAACGTTTCCAATGCTTTAGCAGCTCTAAAAGTTGCCAGAGTTTTGAAGATTTCAGATAAAATTTTTTTTAAAGCTCTCTCTCAATTCAAAGGCACTTGGCGTCGTTTTGATGAACATAATTTAAAAATTAAAAATTTAAAATTAAAAATTATCGACGATTATGCTCATCACCCAGAAGAAGTATTGAAAACTTCTTTGGCTTTGTTTGAAAAATTTAAAAGAAAAAAAATTCTTTTGATTTTTCAGCCTCATCAATTCCAAAGGACTTTTTATTTGTTTGATAATTTTGTAAAAGTTTTTCAAAAAATTCCTTTTGAAAAAATTTGGATTTTGGATATTTTTTCTGTGGCAGGAAGGGAAAAGAAACCTATCAAAAAGAAGGTAAGTTCAAAAAAATTGGTTTCTGCTATCGCGAGAACTAACGTAATTTATGTATCCAAAGATGCTTTTTTTAAACAATTACAAAGAGAATTTTTAAATTTTGATATTTTAATTTTCATGGGGGCTGGCGACATTTACGATGAAAGCTTAAAATTTAAAAAATTTTTAGAATCTTTGAAAAGTTAAAAATTGTTGATTTTCTTTAATTTTTTTGTTAAAATATGTTGAAAATTTACACGAATTTTTGTTTCGCGAATTTGCACGAATTTGGATACGAATTTCACGAATGTTCGCATTTTCGCGAATATACGCGAATTTGAGCACGAATTTTCACCAATAATTATTTCGTGAGTTCTAATATCTCATAAATTTATGCGAAATTAAAATTTAAAATTTTCCTTCATTAATTTCTGGATTTTCACGAACTAATAAATTCGTGTAAAAAATTTTAAATTTACCATGACAAAAAACATTTTAACAAAAAAAGAACCAGAGAAAAAATTGACAATTTATATTAAGAAAAAAGCTGGAAGGTCAACTCAGACAGGTCAAATTACAGTAAGACATCGTGGAGGAGGAGCAAAAAGACTTTATCGAATTTGTGATTTTGGTGAAGAAAAATTAGGAATTAAAGGAAAAGTAATCGCTATCGAATACGACCCTTACAGAACTGCTTTTTTAATGCTCGTTGAATACGAAGACGGAGATAAAAGATATTTGTTAGCTCCTCACGGAATTAAAGTTGGAGATGAAATAATTTGTACAGAAAAAGCTGAAATTAAAATCGGAAACAGGATGAAATTGAAAGAAATTCCAATCGGAACTCAAGTTTATAACATAGAATTAATTCCAGGGAAAGGAGGAAAAATGGTAAGGTCAGCTGGAACTTATGCTACCGTAGTAGGACAAGAAGAAAAATATACACTATTGGAAATGCCATCAAAAGAAATTCGAAGAGTTTGGAATGAATGTTTTGCAAGCATAGGTCAAGTTTCTAATCCTGAACACGGTTTTAAAGATATTGGTAAAGCAGGCAGAAGAAGGTTAAAAGGTTGGAGGCCTACGGTGAGAGGAAAAGCAATGAATCCTGTCGACCATCCGCACGGTGGTGGGAGAGGTAAAGCTCCCATAGGTTTGCCTTATCCTAAAACTCCTTGGGGAAAGCCAGCAAGAGGAGTAAAAACAAGAAAGAAAAAATGGACAGATAAATTGATAATAAGAAGCAGGAAGAAAGAAGCTCGAAGTTAGAAATTAATTTTTACTTCCATCTTCCAGTTTCTATCTTCCAACTTCCAAATCCATGGCAAGAAGTTTAAAAAAAGGACCATACGTAGATCAAAAATTATTAAAAAAGGTTTTGAAACTAAAGGAAGAAGGAAAAGAAGGACCGATCAAAACTTGGGCCAGAGATTGTACTATTTATCCAGAAATGGTGGGAATGAGTTTTTTAGTTCATCAAGGGAAAGACTTTGTTTTAGTTAAAGTGAGGGAGGAGATGGTAGGACACAAGCTTGGAGAATTTGCTCCCACTACCAAATTTTTTAGACACGGTGGTAAAAAACAAGAAGAGATAGAAAGGAAAGTGGCTCAAAGAGAAGCTGAGAAATTAAAAGAGAAAATGGAAAAATAAAAAATGAAAGTTAAAGCTCATTTGAGATATTTAAGAATTGCACCCAGGAAAGTAAGATTGGTGGCGGATTTAATTAGAGGAAAAAAAGTAAAAGAAGCAAAGAATATTTTAACCTTTTGCAGAAAAAAGGCTGCTTTTCCTTTGTTAAAACTTTTAAATTCGGCAGTGGCTAACGCAGAACACAATTTCAAGCTTAAAGAAGATAACCTTTTTGTCTCTGAAATTTTTGTGAACGAAGGACCAAGGTTAAAAAGAATTTTTCCACGAGCAAGAGGAAGGGCAGATATTATTCAAAAGAAAATGTCTCACGTTTCGATATCTTTAGAAGAAATAAAAGAAAAACCAAAAAAATGACCCACAAAACCCATCCTAAAATTTATAGAGTAAAAGAGATAAAAGATTGGCTGTCACGAGGTTTTTATGATAAAAAAATGGCTGAAAAGCTCGAAGAAGATTTTAAGATTAGAAAATTTTTAGAGGAAAAATTAGAAAAGATTTATATTGAAAAAATTGAGATCGAAAGAGAATTAGGAAAAATTAATGTAATTGTGCACACTTCAAGACCAGGGGTAATCATTGGCAAAAAAAAGCAGGATATTGAAAAACTGAAAAATGAAATTGAAGAAAAAATTTTAAAACAAAAAGGAGTTTTGAGGATCGAAGTGAGAGAAGTGGAAAATCCATGGAGCTCTGCCGCTCTCGTTGCAAAATGGATGGCAAATCAAATTGAAAAAAGAGTGCCTTATAGAAAAGTTTTGAAAGCAGCTTTGGCAAAAGCCTCTTCTCAAAAAGGAGTTTTGGGTGTAAGGGTACAATTGAAAGGAAGATTAGACGGAACAGAAATTGCCAGAAGAGAGTGGATGCAAAAAGGAAGGCTTTCCAGACAAAGTTTAAGGTCTCAAATTGATTATGGAGAAGCCCAAGCTTTTTGTACTTATGGAGTTGTGGGAGCAAAAGTTTGGATTTTTAAAGGAGAAAAACTTGAATAAAAAAAATGGTTTTGGTTCCATCAAAATTTAAATATAGAAAAAGACAAAAAGAATTATGGAGAATCAGAGGAGCTTCAAAAGGAGCACAAACTTTAGCGTTTGGTTCTTTTGGATTGAAAGCTTTGGAAGGAGGATTTTTGAGCGAAAAACAAATTGAAGCTGCAAGAAAAGCAATTTTAAAATATCTTAGAAAAGGAGGAAAACTTTGGATTAGAGTTTTGTGCGACAAACCTGTAACTTCAAAGGGAGTTGAATTTTCGATGGGAGGAGGAAAAGGAGATATAAAGGGTTATGTGGCATCAGTTAAAGCAGGAAGGATTATTTTTGAATTGGAAGGAATTTCAGAAGAAATGGCAAAAGAAGCTTTAAGAAAAGCTGCAATGAAATTACCGATTGAAACCAAGTTTGTTAAAAAATAAAACCATGAAAAAAAACTTTCAAGAATTAATTTCAAAAGATAAAGAAGAGTTAGAAAAAATGATTGAAAATTTGAGAAAAGATCTTTTAAAATTGAGAATTGATTTGTCTCAAGGAAAAATGAAAAATTTTAGAAAAATAAGAGAGATCAAAAAAGAGATTGCGCGTTGTTTTACCGCGCTAAGACAAAAAGAAAAATAAAAACATGTCCAAAAAAGTTTTTGTAGGAAAAGTAATTTCAGATAAAATGCAAAAGACGATTACTGTTTTAGTTGAAAGATGGAAAGTGCATCCAAAATACAAAAAAAGAATTAAAGTTAGAAAGAAATATCACGTTCACGATCCAAAAGAGGAAGCAAAAGTTGGAGATATTGTGATGATTCAAGAATCAAGGCCAATTTCGAAAACAAAAAAGTGGATTTTGGTAAAAATAATTAAAAATACAGAAAAATCATGATTCAATTAAAGACAAAATTAAAAGTTGCAGATAATACCGGAGCAAAAGTTTTGCAATGCATTAGAGTTTTGAAAGGTTCTCAACCAAGATATGCCACTCTTGGGGATTTGATCGTTGGAGTAGTAAAGGAGGCTGAACCAAAAAGAGAAATAAAGAAAAAACAAATAGTTTGGGCAGTAGTAATAAGAACCAAAAAAGAAGTAAAAAGAAAAGATGGAACTTATGTGAGATTTGACGATAACGCCTGCGTGATTATTGACAAAAATAATTTAGAACCGAAAGGTTCAAGAATCGTAGGACCTGTTGCTCTTGAGGTAAAAGAAAAAGGCTTTGAAAAGGTTGCAGTTTTGGCAGAAGAAATAGTATGAAAATAAAAAAAGGTGATACCGTTTTGGTTGTTTCTGGAAAATGGAAGGGAAAAACAGGAAAAGTTTTGAGAGCTTTTCCTAAAGAACAAAAAATTTTAGTGGAGGGCGTTAATATTGTGAAAAAACATTTAAAACCAGGTGGGAAAAGAGAAAAAGGACAAATTGTGGAAATTGAAAAACCAATTCATGTTTCAAAAGTAAAATTAATTTGTCCTGAATGTAAAAGATCAACGAGAGTAGGTTATGAGAAAGTTGGAGATGAGAAAATGAGAGTTTGTAAAAAATGTAAAGCAAAAATTCCATGAATTTAAAAGAAAAATACGAAAAAATAGTGGTTCCAGAAATGATAAAGAAATTTGGCTATAAAAATAAATTTCAAGTTCCAAGATTGGAAAAAGTGGTTTTGAATGTGGGTTTTGGAAAGATGGTTTTACAAAAAACGAAACAAGAAGCAGAAAAAATGATAAATACAATTTTGGAAGATTTGAAAATGATTTCAGGACAAAAACCAGTTTTGACCTTGGCCAGAAAATCGATTTCAGGCTTCAAGCTTAAAAAGGGAGAACCAGTGGGAGCTAAAGTGACATTAAGAAAAAAAAGAATGTATGACTTTGTGGAAAAATTGATAAACATTTCTTTACCAAGAATTCGCGATTTCAAGGGAATTCCAGTAAAATCTGTGAATGAAAGAGGAATTTTGACCATAGGAATTAAAGAACATCTTTGTTTTCCTGAAATTTCTTTAGAAAAAGTAAAATTTCCTTTTGGATTAGAAGTTACCCTAGTTACCACGGCCAAAAAAAGAGAAGAAGCAATCGAGTTGTTTAAACTTTTAGGTTTTCCAATTAAAACAGCTGATTAGCTTGTAGCTCCTTAGAAGAAAAGCATATGAAGGTTCATAGTTATAAAAATTTAGTTGTTTGGGAAAAAGCAATGGAATTGGTGGTGCTGATTTATGAATTAACAGAAAAATTTCCAGCATCAGAACTTTATGGTTTAACTTTCCAAATGCGAAGAGCTGTAATTTCAATTCCTTGCAACATTGCAGAAGGAAGAAGAAGAGGATCCAGAAAAGATTTTCTTAGATTTCTTTTAAATGCTTATGGATCGGGTGCTGAGCTTGAAACTCAATTAGAAATTGTCAAAAGATTACCAAAAACAAAAAATTTAGATTATAATAAAGTATGCCCTTTATTAGAGGAGATTATGAAAATGTTAAATGGAATGATTAATAAGCTAATAAGCTAATAAGCTAAACCCATGCCTACCAAAGCTCAAATTGAAAAATCAAAAAAACCGCCCAAATTTAAGACAAGAATTGTCAGAAGGTGTTTTAGATGTGGGAGGAGATGGGGTTATATGAGGAAGTTTGGATTGTGTCAAATTTGCTTTAAAAAATTAGCAGAACAAGGTTTAATTCCCGGCGTGAAAAAATCTTCGTGGTAAAATTATGGACCCAATTTCTGACATGTTTTGCCAAATTAAAAACGCCCAAATGGTTAAAAAACCAGAGGTTTTGGTGCCATTTTCAAATTTCAAACAGAGCCTGCTTAAGGTTTTGGAGAAAGAAGGTTTGATAGAGAACATCAGGAAAGTGAAAAGAAAAACAAAAAAAGGAATGAAAACGCCAAAAACATTTTTAAAAGTAAAATTAAAATATGATGAAAATAATATGCCTTTAATTTCTCAGGTAAAAATGATTTCAAAGCCAGGTCAAAGGATTTATGCTGGAGCTGAAGATTTGAAAAAATACGAAACTAAGGGAGTAGGGATAGTTTTGGTTTCAACTTCAAAGGGAGTAATGAGTTCAAAGGAAGCTAAAAGAAAAAATTTAGGAGGTGAAGTGATTTGTAAAATCTGGTAAAAACTATGTCAAAAATAGGAAAAAGAAAAATAGAAATTCCACAGGGAGTAACGGTAAAATACGAAAACAGAAAGCTAATTGTTGAAGGTCCGAAGGGAAAGTTGGAGCTTGAAATTTTTCCTGGTTTGGATTTAGAAATTAAGAATAATGAAATTTTAGTGATAAAAAAAGGAGAAGGAAAAAAAGTCCAAGCTATGTGGGGGACAACAAGGCAATTAATTAAAAATATGATTGAAGGAGTGACAAAAGGGTTCGAAAAAAAATTAGAAATTTCTGGTTTAGGTTATAGAGCAGAAATGAAAGGAAAGGATTTAATTTTACATGTTGGTTATTCGCATCCAGTAATCTTTCCTACTCCAGAAGGAGTTCAAATTTCTGCAGAAAAAAATATTATTATTGTTTCTGGGATAAATAAAGAACTTGTGGGAAATGTGGCAGCGAAAATAAGAAAGATAAGAGAAGTTGAGCCTTATAAGGGGAAAGGAATAAAATATTTAGATGAAGTGGTAAAAAGAAAATTAAGCAAAAAACAAAGAGCGGGAAAATAAAATGAGAAAAAAAATTTCAAAAAGAGAAAAAAGGAAACTGAGAATCAGAAGGAAAGTTTTTGGAACAAAGGAAAGACCACGTCTTTGCGTTTTTAGGTCAAACAAACACATTTTCGTTCAGATAGTAGACGATACCGAAGGCAAAACTTTGGTTTCAGCAAAAGATCAAGAATTGAAATTAAATGAAAAAAAGAGTAGAGCAGAAATTAGTTTTGAAGTTGGAAAATTGATTGCTAAAAAAGCATTAGAAAAAGGTATTAAAAAAGTGATTTTTGATAGGTCAGGGTATAAATATCACGGAAGAGTAAAGGCTTTAGCCGAAGGAGCGAGAGCTGGTGGTTTAGAATTTTAAAAAATATGGAAGAAAAAATCGCAAAAACAAACCAAAAAGAAAAGAAAGAAGAAGAAAAGTTTGAAAGCATTCTTTTGGAATTGAGAAGAGTTACTCATGTGAGGGCTGGTGGAAAAAAGTTGAGATTTAGAGCAGTGGTGGTTTGCGGGAACAAAAGAGGAAAAGTAGGTCTTGGAAAAGATTCAGCTACTGATGTGTCTTTTGCGATTGAAAAAGCAACCAGAAAGGCAATCAAAAATTTGATCGAAGTTCCGATAGTAAACGGTACTATTCTGCATGAAGTTTCTGCAAAATATCAGGCTTCAAAAGTTTTGTTAAAACCTCAAAAAAGAGGAAGAGGTTTGGTGGCTGGAGGACCTGTAAGAGTAATTTGTAGGTTGGCTGGTATAAAAGATATTTGTGCTAAAATTTTAGGAAAATCAAAAAACAAAATTACAAACGCCATGGCTACTTTGAAAGCTTTACAAAAATTAAAAAAACCAAAAAATGCAAATTCATCAACTCAAACCAAATAAAAAAAAGAAAAAAGAAAAGAAAATCGGAAGAGGAGGAAAAAGAGGAACTTACTGTGGAAGAGGAATAAAAGGGCAAAAAGCAAGAGCTGGAAGGAAATTAAAACCAATCATAAGAGAAGTTTTGAAAAAGTATCCAAAAAAAAGAGGGTATAGATTTTCGGCGAAGAAAGATTATAGGATTTTGAATTTAAGAGAGATAGAAAGAGTTTTTAATGAAGGAGAAAAAGTTACTCCTGAAATTTTAGTTGAAAAAAGACTGGTAAGACGAATTTCCGGAAAAATTCCAAAAGTTAAAATTTTGGGGAAAGGAGAAATCACTAAAAAATTGATTTTTGAAAATTTATTGTTTTCTAAATTAGCCAAAGAAAAAATTGAAAAGGCAGGCGGAAAAATTTTATGAAATTAAAAAACTATCTTTTGGCTTTTAAAATTAAGGATTTAAGAAAAAAAATTCTTTTTATTTTTTTCATTTTTGCTATTTTTCGGCTTTTGGCAAACATTCCTGTACCGGGAGTAGATAAAGAAGCGGTGAAAGAATTTTTTTCAAAATTTCAAGCTTTTGGACTTTTAAACCTTTTTACTGGAGGAGCACTAGAAAGAATTTCTATTGTTATGCTTGGTTTGGGTCCTTACATTATTGCCACTGTAATTTTGCAACTTTTAACTTTAATTTTTCCATCTCTTGAAAAGCTTTACAAAGAAGGGGGGAAAGAAGGGAGAGAGAAATTCGAGCAATACGGAAGAATTTTAACTTTACCCCTTTGTATTTTTCAAAGTTTTGGAATGCTTCAACTTTTTGTGCGTCAAGGAATTTTGCCTCCTTTTTCTCCTTTGGGTTTGATTTCCTCTGTTTTTACCATTTCTGCAGGCACTTTACTTTTAATGTGGTTAGGGGAGCTAATTTCAGAAAAAGGCTTGGGAAACGGAGTTTCTCTTTTAATTTTTGCTGGAATTGCAGCAGATTTTCCAAATAATTTATTCCAAATTTTAAGTACTTTTGAATCTACTCAAATTTTCTCTTTATTACTCTTTTTTGCATTTTCTTTCCTTATTATCGTTGGAGTTTGTATTGTCACCGAAGCTCGAAGAAAAATTCCTATAACCTACGCAAAGAGAGTTCGGGGGACGAGGCTTTTTGGTGGAGTTTCAACCTACTTACCAATTCCTCTAAATCCTGCAGGGGTAATGCCAATAATTTTTGCTCTTTCTCTTTTAACTTTTCCTTCGACAATCGCTCACTTTTTTTCAGGAAATCCAATAGCTCAATCTGTAGTAAACTTTTTTAATAACTTTTTAATCCATTCAATTTTATATTTTCTTTTAGTTTTTGTTTTCGCTTTCTTTTATACATTTGTGGTTTTTGACCCAAAAACTTTAGCAGAAAATTTACAAAAGTTTGGAGGTTTCATTCCAGGGATTAGACCCGGAAAACAAACTCAAGAATATTTATCGTTTGTTTTGAATCGAATTTTAGTTTTTGGAGGGATGTTTTTAGGATTTATTGCAATTTCTCCTCAAATAGTTCAAAGTATCACCCAGGTTCGAGCTTTTTCATTTTTAGTTGGAGGTACTTCTCTTTTGATTATCGTCTCTGTAGTTTTGGATACGGTAGCAAAATTGAAAGCTGAAATCGAAATGAGAGAGTATGACAACATCTAAAAAAATTCCAAAAGTAATTTGTCTTTTTGGAATGCCAGGAGCAGGAAAAGGTACTATTGGAATCTTGCTTTCTGGAAAAATAAATTATTATTATTTCGAAACGAGCAAAATTTTAGAAGAAACTTTTTTAAGTCAAAAAAACAAAGTTTATACTATCGAAGGGGAAAAGTACTCTGTTTTAAAAGAAAAAAAACTTTGGTTGGAAGGAAAACTTTGTTCTCCCTCTTTCGTTACTTTTTTAGTTAAAGAAAAAATTAAGCAATTAAAAAAAGAAGGAAAAAATTTAATTTTGTCTGGTTCTCCAAGAACTCTTTTTGAAGCAGAAAGAATTTTGCCTTTGATCGAAAAACTTTACGGAAAAGAAAACGTTTTAGTTTTGTTTTTAAAAATTACTGAAAAAGAAACTCTTTTTAGAAATTCCCACAGAAGAATTTGCGAACTTTTGCGTCACCCAATTTTGTATTTGAAAGACAATAAAAATTTAAAATACTGTCCTTTAGATGGTTCAAGGTTAATTAGAAGAAAGGGATTGGATGATCCAAAAACAATCAAAAAAAGAATTGAAGAATTTTATGAAAAGACTTTGCCAGTTTTAGATTTTTTCAAAAAAAGGAAAATAAAAATTGTAGAAATTGACGCTTGTCCTCCCCCAACAAAAGTTTTTGAAGATGTTTTGAAAGCTCTTAATTTAAATTAATGATTCCAATTAAAACTCAAAAAGAAATTAAAATAATGAGAGAGGGAGGAAGGCTCTGTGCAAAGATTTTCAAGAGAATATTAAAAGAAGTGAAACCAGGAATCACCACTTTTCATTTAGAAAAAAGAGCAAAAGAATTAGTAAAAAAAGCTAAAACAAAGTGTGCTTTTTTAGGATATGAGGGAGAAAACGAAAAACCCTACCCTGCTTGTCTGTGCACTTCCTTGAACGAAGAACTAGTTCATGTTCCTCCTTCACAGAGAGTTTTGAAAGAAGGAGACGTTTTAAAAATTGATTTTGGAATTTTTTGGAAAGGATTTTATTTGGATATGGCAAGAACTGTTGGAGTAGGGAAAATTTCCTTTGAGGCTCAAAGATTAATTAGAGTAACCAAAAAAGCTTTAAAATTAGCAATAAAAAAAGCAAAACCTGGAAATACTTTTGGAGATATTGGAAACACAATTCAAAGATATGTTGAATCTCAAGGTTTCAACGTTATCAGAGATTTGTGCGGACATGGAATTGGAAGAGCTTTGCATGAAGAACCTAAAATTTTGAATTTTGGAAAAAGAAAAACAGGAGAGAAAATAAAAGAGGGAATGGTATTTTGTATTGAACCTATGGTAAGTTGTGGAGATTGGAAGATTGAAAAAACAAAAGATGGTTTTGGATATAAAATGAAAGATAATTCTTTATGCGCTCATTTTGAAGATACAATAGCGATTACAAAAAGGAGTGCTGAAATTTTGACAAAGCTTGAATGATTTGTTAAAGTTTTTTAAAAATTATGTCAAAAAACTACCTCATTACTACTCCAATTTACTACGTTAACGACGAGCCTCATTTGGGTCACGCTTTCACTACTTTGTGTGCGGATGTTTACTCTAGGTTTTTAAAAAATCAAAAAAAGAAAGTATTTTTTTTGACAGGAACGGATGAGCACGGAATGAAAATTGCAGAGATTGCAAAAGAAAAAGGAAAAGATATTAAAGAATTTTGCGATGAAATTTCAGAAAAATTTAAAAAAGCCTGGAAAGAACTTTTAATTGAGTACGATTTTTTTGTAAGGACGACAGATAAATATCATGAACTAGCAGTCAAAAAATTCATTGAGATTTTAAAGAAAAAAAATCAAATCTATCAAAAAGAATACGAAGGTTTGTATTGTGTAGGTTGCGAAAAATTTTTGACAGAAAAAGAACTAAAAAATGGCCTTTGTCCTGACCACAAAAATAAACCTTTGAGATTAAAAGAAAAAAATTATTTTTTGAAAATTAAAGACAAGCTACCAAAAATTAAATCTCTCATTGAAACTGGAAAATTTAAAATTTTTCCTGAATTTGCAAAAAAAGAAGCTTTAGGACTTTTGAAACAAAATTTAGAGGATTTTTCAATTTCAAGGGATAAAGAAAGAGTAAAATGGGGAATAGAATTTCAAGGGGATAAAACCCAATTAGTTTATGTTTGGTTTGATGCTTTAATCAATTATCTCTCCGCTATAGGCTTTGCTAAAAACAAAAAGAAATTTAAAAAATGGTGGGAAAAATCTTTTGTAGTCCATTTTATTGGGAAAGACATTCTAAAATTTCATGCTATCTTTTGGCCCGCAATGCTGCTTTCCGCAAAAATAAAAATTCCAAATCAATTAGCGGTTCACGGATTTTTTACCGTAGACGGACAAAAAATGAGTAAAACCTTGGGAAATGTTATTAGGCCAAAAGAGTTAATTGAAAAATTTGGAGTGGATGCGACACGCTATTTGATTTTGTCGCAATTTCCCTTTGGTGAAGATGGAGACATTAAAATTTCAAAATTTACTGAAAAATACAACGCTGATTTGGCTTTTGGTTTGGGAAATTTGGTTTTGAGAGTTTTGAACTTGGCAAAAAAACAAAACATTCGTTTAGAAAAAATAGTAGCTCAAAAATCAATCGAAAATAAGGTGAAAAAGACAAAAAACAATTACCAGAAATTTTTATTAAATTTCAGTTTTTTTGAATCCCTAAAAGAAATTTGGAATTTGATTCATTTTTGCAACCAATACATTGATAAAGAAAAGCCTTGGGAAAAAAGAGAAAGCTCAAAAAAAGTAATTTTGAATTTAGCGTATTGCATAAAAGAAATTTCAGAAATGCTTTCTCCCTTTTGCCCTCAAAAGAGCAAAGAAATTCAAGGACAAATTCAAGGAAAAAAATTAGAACCTTTGTTCAAGAAAATATGAAAATTGGAATTCCGAGGGCATTAATTTATTGGAAGAGACCTTATTTTTGGGAGACATTTTTTGAAAGTTTGGGATTTGAAGTTTTACTTTCTCCAAAGACAAACAAAGAGTGATCTCGTCGGCAACATAGGGGACAGATTGTTTTTGGTAGTGAGGAATCCAGTAAGTTCTCATTTCGTCTAAGATAAAAGGTTGAAAGTTTACTATTTTGGGATCTGAGATTTGGCATTTCTCTTTGATAATTTGGAAAGGTGTTTTCTTTAATTTTAAGTTTTCTCTTTCA
>Ga0209225_1002484_pt1 | contig 16578 bp, 22 predicted proteins | sample WasSprMetagenome_FD_184732 | JGI IMG/M metagenome (GOLD analysis project Ga0209225, IMG submission 184732) | Sulfidic aquatic microbial communities from Washburn Spring, Yellowstone National Park, USA - WS (SPAdes) (version 3) | ecosystem: Environmental > Aquatic > Thermal springs > Hot (42-90C)...
CAAGAAAAATTGCATCCTTTCCTAACACTGCGGCGTCGATAGCAAAATTCATCTCTACTCCCCCTATCGAAACAAACATCCGCGGAGGATAAAGCTTGACAGTTAAATCTAGAATCGGCCGTCCAAAGCTCACAAAAATCATTTTCTCTCCTCCTTACTCCTTATGAGTTTGTTAATGTACATTTTTAATATTAAAACTTTAATTTCGGTTTGTCAAGAATTTGTGCCAAAAATGCTCGAGTTTAAAAAGAATTTATTAGCATCTTAATCATCTATGAAATCTTCTTCGGTAAAAACTTCAATTCCGTTTTTCTTTAAAAGCTTTGTTGTCACCCCATCTCCTTTTATCAATCTTTTTGAAAATGTTCCATCGTAAATTTTTCCACAACCGCAAGAAGGGCTTTTTTGTTTTAAAATCGCTTTTTTGATTTTTAAAATTTTTGCAATTTTCAAAACCTCTTTTGCTCCTTTTTCAAAATATTTTGTTACATCCTTACCAGATTTTGTAATCACTCTTTTCCCTCTTTGCTCTGCTGGTTCTCTAGGAATTGGTAATCCCCCTAAAATTTCAGGACAAACTGGAATTAAAATAAAATCTTTTACCAATTTTAAAATTTTTTCATTTTTGTTTGAGGTTCCATCGTATTTGCAATTTATTCCCAAAAGGCAAGCAGAAACCAAAATTTTCTCTTTCATTTTGCCTCTTTTATCATTACGATGTCTGAAATTAATTTCCTTTTATACTCAATTTGTTTTGGAATTTTTGCAACTTCTTTGAACCCAAATTTTTTATAAAGATTTTTAGCAATTTCGTTTCCCTCAAAAACTGAGAGACGAAAAATTTTTAGTCTCAATTTCCTTTTTGCTAATTTTAAAATCTCTCCAAACAAAAATTTCCCAAGCCCAATTCCTCGATATCCTTTCCTAACCCCAATTGCAATTTCACCAACATGGGATTGTCTTCCCCTCCCCAAATGACAATCGCAAATTCCAACAATTTTATTTCCATCTTCGGCCAAAATCACTACTTCTTTTTTCTTCCTAATTTCTTTCAATTGATTCTTTAACCACTCTTTTTCTTCCCTTAAATTCTTTTTATTTTTCTCCAAAATCATCGCCCCTTCCTCAATTAAAGAATTAATAAAATCTAAAAAATCTTTCGCCCTCTTTAGATCCGATCGATTCATTTCTCTTATTTTCAATTTTTTCCCGTTAAAAATTTTGATCATTTTCTCCTCATTATAAATAAAGAATTTAAAATCAAAAAGAGAAAGGCGAAAAGAAAAAGAAAAACAATTTCTTTTGAAATTTGAGAAAGTTCAAAACCCCTAATTGCCACATCCCTCAATGCCTCTGCTGAATGAGCCAAAGGAGAAAATTTTGACACCCTCTGCATAAAGCTTGGCATGGATTCTATTGGCCAAAAGATTCCAGAAATTAAAAGGAGAGGAATTAAAATTAAAGATTGAAATTGGGCTGCTTGATATTCATTCTTTGCAAAAGAAGAGAAAAGGAATGCCATCGATTGGAAAACTAAACTATTTAGAAAAATAAGGAAAAGGGTTAAAAAGAGGCTTCCTTTCAAATAAATTTTGAGAACGAAAATTGCTGTTAAAAGCATAATCGAAGATTGAAGGATATTCAAAAAAGAAAATGCGATCAAATATCCAAAAATCATTTCGAAAGGAGAGATCGGGCTGGCCAAAATTCTTTCATAAATTCCCAACGTTTTCTCTTTAACAAAGGAAAGGATAGTGAGCATGAAGGCAATAATAGCCGATGTCATTGCAATAATTCCGGGAGCAAAAAAATCTATGAACCTCATTTCTTCTTTCCCAAAAATTAGTTCCTTTTCGATCTCGAATTTCCCCTTAATAGTTTTTTCAATAGATTTTCTCAATTGAGAAATTATTGTTTCAGAAATTGAGGGCGATGTCGCATCTAGAATCAATTTAATTTTGGCTTCGTTTTTTAAAATCGAATCTTTGCTAAAATCTCTTTCAAAGACTATTGCCCCGAATCCTTCCTTATTTTTTATTTTCTCTCTTGCTACTCCTTCGTCTTCTTCCTCTAAATTCAAAATTCCTTTGTCCAAATTTTCAATAATTTCTTTTGAAACAAAAATTTTCTCTTCAGTTCTCAAATCCAAAAATCCCTCATCTTTGTTTGAAACGAAGACCTTCAAATTTTTAATATCTCCAGTCGACCAACCAAAAACGAGCATAACAAAGCAAGGGACAAAGAAAATCAAAAAGAGAGTTCTTTTATCGTGCCAAATTTTCAAAAGCAAATTTTTTGAAATCGCAAAGACTTTCCTCATTGAAATTTCAAAAACAAATCTAAAAGGGAGGTGGCCTTGTACTCTTTCAAAAGTTCAAATGGGTTTCCTTTCAAAATTATCTTCCCTCTGCTCATTAATCCAATTTCTTGGCAATTCATTGCCTCTTGTAAATTGTGAGTTGTAATTAGAATTGTCTTTCCAATTGTTGAAAGTTCTTTGAAATATTCCCAAAAAGAAACCATCAAAGGTGGGTCGATTCCAACTGTTGGTTCATCCAAAATTAAAATTTCAGGGTCTGGCAAGAGGGAAATTGAAAACGATGCTCTCTTTTTCATCCCACCTGAAAAATTTTCAACAATTTCATTTTCCCATCCTTCCAAGCCAACGAATTTTAAAACCTCTTTTATTCTTTCTTTTAAGTTCTTTACTCCAAAAATTTCTCCAAAAGTCAAAAGGTTTTCTTTCAAGGTCAAATTTTCATAAAGAGCACTCTCTTGCGGCATATAACCAATTTTTTTCAAAACTTTTCGATTTGGCATTTTCTTTCCAAAAACAAAAACTTCACCCTCTGTTGGTCTTAAAATTCCCAAAATCAACCTAACCAAAGTTGTCTTTCCTCCTCCGTTTGGTCCAATCAAACCAAAAATTTTCCCTTTTTCAATTTCCAAATTCACATTCTCCACTGCCAAGATCTTTCCAAATTTCTTTTTTAAATTTTTTGTCTCAATTACTTTTTCCATTGAAATATTGGACCATGGCCTGGATAAATTTTCATTCCCTTTTTTATAATTTTTTCCAATTTCTCTAAAGAATTTTTAAGATCCTCTTCCGATCCTCCTGGCAAATCTGTCCTTCCAAATCCATCTTCAAAAATTGTATCTCCTGTAAAAATGAAATTTTCTCCTAAAATACAAATTGAACCTTTTGTGTGCCCTGGAGTATGGATAATTTTCAAATACTCATTCCCAATCCTTATTTCTTCTCCTCCATCTAAAAACTGGTCTGGCTGAAATTTTATAAAATCTTTTTCTCCTTTATGAACTAAAATTTTTGCTCCGGTTTTCTCTCTCAATTTTGGAGCGGCTAATGTGTGGTCGAAATGATAATGGGTCAAGATAATGTAATTTAATTTTTTACCCTCAACTTTCTTTAAAATTTCTTTCAAATTTGCTCCAGGGTCTATTACTATCGCTTCATTCCCTGAAACTAAAATATAACAATTTGTCAAAAGAGGACCGACGACCAATTGTCTAATTTCCATCTTTCGATTATATCAAATTTTTCTATAATGAAATAATGCCAGCGAATTTGCCTCCTCAATTTTTTGAATTGCAGAGAAAATTGAATCAAGCCAAAGATATTCAAGAGAAAATTGAAATTTTGCAAGAGATGTTAGCGATCTGTCCAAAGCACAAAGGAACAGAAAGGGTGCAAGAAGAGATTAAAAAGAAAATTGCAAAGTTAAAAAGGGTACAGCCAAAGAAAATAAAGAGAGAGGAAATTTATTTTGTAAAGAAAGAAGGCGCGGGGCAGGTTTTGATTTTGGGACCTCCAAATTCTGGAAAAACTTCGTTAACAAATTTACTTTGTAATACAAATTTTAAAGTTGCAGATTATCCTTTCACGACCCAATTGCCAACTCCAGGAATGCTAAAGTATGAGAACATTTTAATTCAAATTGTAGATACCCCTCCAATAACGAAAGATTTTAAGCCTGGTTGGCTAAAAAATTTGGCAAGGCAGGCAGATTTAATTTTAGTTTTAACAGATTTAGAGAATGAACTTGAAAATCAATTGAAAGAAATTGAGGAAATTTTGAATGAGTGGAAAATTGAAAAAGAAAAGATTTTATTCTTGGGAAACAAAGTCGATTCAGAAAAAGGAAAAGAAAATTTTGAGAAATTGAAAAAGAGTTTTGAGATTTTTGGGATTTCTGCGAAAGAAAAAATTGGAATCGAAGAACTAAAAAGAAAAATTTTTGAATCTTTAAAAATCATTAGGGTTTATCCAAAAGAGCCGAGAAAGAAGGTTGATTTTGAAAACCCTTTTATTTTGAAAAGAGGAATGAAGTTGATAGATTTTGTAGAAGAGATAAATAAAGAGTGGGTAAAGAGATTTAAGGGAGCAAAGCTTTATGAGAAAGATTTAAAAAGTTTTAAAATTGTTGGAGGGGATTACGAGTTAAAAGATGGAGACATTGTTGAAATTAAAATCCAAAATAAAAAATTGCCCACAGGGCAGAAAAAGGGCAGGGGCATCATTGAAGAAACGCTAGAAAGAAATGTTTTTCAATAAAGCGCAGAAATTAATGAACTGCTTAGAGGTCAACTTTTGAAGATAGCAATGTGTACAGTGAATCTTCGGCAATGAATTTTGGCCGAAGTAGGCAAGGATATCTTTCTCCACCCCTGCCCAACTCTAATTTAACAAATCAAAAAATTCTGTCAAGTACTATGGAAAAAATTTTTACAATTTTGCACAACATCAGAAGTTGTTACAACGTCGGGGCAATTTTTAGAACTTGCGATGCAATAGCCATTGAAAAAATTTATTTAACAGGTTACACTCCAACTCCAGAAAGAAATCCTGAAAAGATTAAAAAAACTGCACTAGGGGCAGAAAAAACAGTAAAGTGGGAGTATGAAAAGAATGTTGGGAAGATAATAGAGAAATTAAAGAAAGAAGGAATAAAAATCGTTGCCTTGGAAACTGAAGAATCAGCTCTCCCCTACTTCAAATTCAAACCAAAATTTCCCTTGGCAATTTTAGTTGGAAATGAAAAAAGAGGAATCGATAAAAGAACTTTAAAGAAAGCAGATTATATTTTAAAAATTCCAATGTTTGGAAAAAAAGAATCCTTGAATGTCGCAGTTGCCTTTTCGATTTTTGCTTATTATTTAAGAATTAAATCTTTAAATCGAAACAAAATCAACATCTTTTAGATTATATTGACAAACTATCAAAAATAAAGTATAATTGAAAAGGTGAGTAAGTTGAAAAGGATAATTGGAGGTATCTTATTAACTGCAGGAATATTAGCATTTGTTGGCTGGGTCAGCTCAAGCATCTTGAATGCCTTCACCGAGGTTTTAAAAATTCCCGAATGGCCGCTTAATCCTCTCCGGGTCGTATGGCTACCTGTATCTCTTGGAATAATGATTGCCATCGTGGCCCTCCTCGGAATAATAGCTCTTTGCGCACTTTGGTCAATACTCTCTTCATGGCGGTAAATTTTTCCGCCGAATTTTTTATTTTGAGAGAAATTTTAATGAATTTTTTAAAATTTCAACTTTGAATTCTTTTTCTGGATTTTGAACTTCGCCATCGATTTCCCAAATTATTGGTTCTTTTGAGGAAATTTTTAATGCTTCTGAGAAAGTATAAGTTTTAACTTCCGGGATTTTAAGATGCTTTCCTTGAGTTGCTAAAAACAAGGTATAAATTGCTTTAATTTTTGAAACAGGAGAAATTTTGCAAAGGTTGAATTTTCCATCTGAAATTGAGGCTCCGGGATTGATTTTGAAAATTCCTCCATAAGCTGGAGAGTTAGTAATTGCAACCAAAACTAATTTTTCTTTGAAATTAATTTCTCCAGTTATTTCCATTTTATAAGATGGAATTTGAAAGATAATTTCTTTTAAGGCTGCAAAGAGATAACTTAAGCTTCGTGGCAAAAAGGAGTAATTTTCTTTTATCTTGTTTGCCAAATCGTTTATTTTTGCATCAAAGCCAAGAGAGAAGCAATTGATGAAATATTTTTGATTTACTTTTCCAACATCAACGAGGATTTTCTTTTCAGATTTTATTATTTCGAATGCTTTTTTAATGTCCTTTGGAATTCCTAAGGCTTTTGCAAAATTGTTTCCGCTTCCAGTTGGAACTATTCCGATTGCAAAATTCTCTGGAATTTTCTCTATCATTATTCCATTAATCGCTTCGTTTAAAAGTCCATCTCCTCCGCAAACAATAATTCTTTCAAATCCCTCTTTTATTGCTCTTTTTGCCAAATTTTTCGCAGATTTTGGAGAATCTTCCCCCTTTTCTGTTAATTCAAAATCAACTTCGTTTTCCTTTTTCAACTCCAAAATTTCTTTTTCCAATTCTTTTTTGAGTAGAGGTTTTATTATAAATTTGTATCTCACACTACTTTCCCTTCTAAAAATGTTTTTGTCCTTTTTATATGTTTAATTCCGGCTAAAATCGCTGCTGGAAAAATTATTTTGAGCGTTGTGGGATAAAGAAAGAAAAGTAAAATGATAGCTGCTACAATCCCAATTACTCTTCCCAAAACTTGTGAAATGAAAATGGTAAAGAGTCCTTTAATTTTTTGTCGCAAATTTCCTTCCAGTTTCAACCCTTTTTTCATTAAAAGCTCTGTTAAGAAAATACAAAGGCCAATTACCAAAAGAATTAAAAATAGGGCTTTCCAATTCAAATAAAGCAAAATTCCGGCCAAAGTTGCCAATCCCCTTCCTCCTTTGAATTTCAAAAAAATTGGCCAATTGTGACCGGCGACGGCAAAAAAGACAGCCAATGCTTGGGGCAAAATCTGACCTGGAAAAAATCTTTGAGCAAAAAACACTGATAAAATTCCTTTTCCCAAATCTCCAGCTAAAGCCATGAGCGTTGCCTCAATTTTTCCAGTCGCCCTCCAAACATTTGCAGTTCCAATATTTCCAGATCCTATTTGATAAAGATTCTTTCCATAAGCCCTAGCAACTAAATAACTAAATGGAATTGAGCCTAAAAGATAGCTGATTATTGAAATTAATACTAAGCTCATTTAATTTTCTTTTGACAAGTTGGTTTTATTTCTCGTGGTTCTCTTTTTGGTTCCCAGATTCGACTTTTCTCAATAATATGAATCACTTTAAAATTTTTCTTTTCCAATTCTTGGGAAATAAATGCCCTATGGCATCTCCAGGGAAATTTTTCAGCGCAAACAATCGCCGTTTTTTTATTTTCTGCAATTTTTATTAGCTCTTCAAGTCCCTCTTTAAATTCTTCGCTTTTCATGTAATTTTCGTATCCCCCTTCTCTGTAGCCGCCGAGCTTTTCAATATGAAAATAATCTATTCTGTTTTCCTTTAAAAATTTTTCCAAATTTTCTTTTTTAAAATGGGGAAATAATCTTGAAGTTGGCCAATGCCTTACATCAACAACCGCTTCAATTTTATATTCCTTCAGAATTTCCAAAAATTCTTCCAAAGTTCTGTTTGAAGTCCCTAAAGTATAAATTTCCATTTTAAAAAGGAATTCTTGTACCAACTCTTTCTCCTTTTAGGCATTTTTCTAAATTTCCTTTTTTTCCACCGATTATAAAAACCTCAATTCCTCCTTTTGCCATTTCCATTGCCTCTTTCACTTTATGTGCCATTCCTCCTGTGACATCGATTTTATCTGTTGTTTTTATAAATTTTTGAACTTTTAGAAAATTTTTATTGTTTATTTCAGGAATTACTTTTCCTTTTGAATCATAAACTCCCTCAACATCGCTCATTAAAATTATCTTTTTCGGCTTTAAAAACTTTGCCAAAAGTTTGAAAATTTCTTCAGTGGATAAAATCGTGCAACCTAATTTTTCATCTGAAATTACATCGCCAAAAACAACTGGAACTAAATCGTTTTTTAAATAATTTTTAATTGGATTTAAGAAAAAAGATTTAATTTTTCTTTTTGAACAAAAAATAAATGCGGAGGGTTGGACAGAAATTGCCCTCTCCCCCGCCCTTATTAACTCTTTGACCAAAATCCGATTTAAAGTAGAAGCATCGTCTTGAACTATGCAATGGCCAATTTTACTTTGTTCATTTATATAACCTTCCTTTGTCTTGAATTTTTTTGCCGAAACATGAGCGAAGGATCCTGCCCCATTCCCAATTAAGAGTTTAAATTTATATTTTCTCTTTAACCTGACAATTTCTTTAGTAATTTCTCTGATTTTTTTGAAATTTAAAGTATAAGGTCTTCTTTTTGTAATGAGAGAGCCTCCAATTTTTAAAAAAATTAAATCCATCAATTTAATTTAACATTTTTTATAAAAATAAAAAACGGTGGCGTTTTATCAGCCACCAGCAAAGCTCCAAAAGTACTACTAAAACAATGGCAAGTACTATTTTTTCCCAAAGAACATCAAAGAGAAATGTTAACTCTGGATAAAACCAAGTAAGAGGAGCAAGAAAAGAAAAGCAAGGAAGAAAGGAAGTTATAAGGAACGGAGAAACTACAAAACTCCTCTCCCATAACTTTTTTGCCAAATAAACCATTGCAATAAGAAGCAAAGCTCCTACAATTTCATAAACTAAGAAAGTAGTTTTACCACTGGTAAAGAAATCAACTATCGCTCTGTTCCGCTCCCCCACGCTGAAAAACATTGGATCTCGGAGAAACACGTAGTAGGTAAGAAGGTCATCCCAGGCTCTGGCAAAAAGGTAAGATAACCCAATCAAAATGAATTTTCTTTTAATGAGCAATTTCTCACCCCTTTAATTATAAGAAAATTTCATTAATTTCAAACCCGTCGCTTTATCATAAACTTTTTGAATTTTCTTATTAAAAGGAAAGAAAATAACTTCGCAAGCACCGGAAACTTTTGCATCGACTAAATGGCCAGAGAATGTTTTTAAATCTTTGTCTGCTAAAACTGCGTGAGAATGGATGATTATTTTTCCTTTAGAAAAGCAAACATTGCCGATCAAGCTAGCCAATTCTAAAGGTTTTTTAATACTCTTTTGAGTATATTTTTTATCTTTAACACTATAATGGGCTAGGGTCGCATCCTCTACAGCACCAATTCCAATAAAAAATCCTCCATTTTTTGCCCTTTTCTTAGAAAATTTTTCTATTGATTTTTGAATCTCCTCTCCTCGAGAAATTTTCAAAATATAAAAATTTTTAAACTTTTTGAATTCCATTTGTGGGCCCGGCTGGACTCGAACCAGCGACCTTCTCGTTGTGATCGAGACGCTCTGCCACTGAGCTACGGGCCCTTATTTTAATTTTCCAAAATTTGAAAAAATAATCAAGGGGAAATAAAATAAAAAGATGAGAATTTTTCAATTTTATTTTAATCCAAGAGCAAGGGAAGATTTGGTTTTTGATAGTTTTTGTTTTGAACCAGAAAACATTTATGAGAAAAGGTTGGGATCGATTTATATGGTTGGGGTTTTAAAAAATGCCTTGCCGAAAAATTATAACTTTTTGGAAAAAATTTCAAAATTTGTAAAAGAAAGATTTTATAAAAAAACGCTTTCAAAACCTGAAAAGGCACTGAGGGAAACATTAAAAGAAGTAAACAATTTTTTGGCTCAGATTGCAAAGGAAGGAGACGTTTCCTGGCTGGGGAATTTATCTTTTGCAATTGTGAATTTAAAAAACTTTGAATTAAATTTCACAAAAGTTGGGGAAATGAAATTTTATTTAATAAGGGGAAAAAAAGTAATTGACATTGACAGAAGGTTGAGGCTTCAAGATATTGAACCCTACCCCCTAAAAATTTTTGGAAACGTCGTAACAGGAAAATTGATTGAGAATGATTTAGTTTTGGTTTTAACGAAAGAGGTTTTTGATTTTTTTCAAAACGAAAATTTGATTCAAAAAATAAAAGAAATTGAATTTTTTGATGAAAAAGAATTTAAAAAGATTTTGGAAGAAAAAAAAGAAGCACTCTCTCAAGTGAAAGGAATTGCTTTTTTAATTTCTTTATCAAAAGAAGCAGCAAAAGGAAAAAAAGAAATCATCGCTCCAAAAACTTTAAAAGAATTCTCTTTCAAAGAATTTCTCTCTTTACTTTTTAAATCAAAAGCAAAAAAACTGAAACCGTTTTCTTTTTCTGAAATATTTTCCCCTCTAAAAGAAAAATTTCTAATTATTTTAAAAAACAAAAAATTTCTTTTAATTTTGACTTTCGCGTTGATTTTAATTCTCGGGTATCTTTTGTTCCATTAAAAATGCTTAACAAAATCCAAAAACGATTCTAGTTAACACTGCTATGGGTTTCTTAAGTAGAAAATAAGTAAAAAATTAATAAAAATGGATAAGAAGAAATAAATCCCGTTTTCCTTTACATTTTCTTGACAAAATTTTTTAATTTGTTATAATTTGGAATTGGTGAAGAGGAATGGAAAAGCAGGAAAGAAGGTTGAGTGAGGAAACGGTGAAGAGGTTGGGCATCGCAACTGGCAAAAGTGCGGCGCTCTGCGTTGAACTACCACCACATCTTCCTCAAATAGCGACAGCAAGATCTCTCTATCAACACTTGACGGTGAGCTTCGCAGAGTTTCTTTCTGCGGAAATACTTCCTTCTTTTATGGAGGGAGTGGCCAGAGGAATCATCGAGGCACATGCAGACATACCAAGAGTATTACCGCTTCTTTCTAAGCTTCCAGGAGAACCACGCTTTGAGACAACCTCCTCTTTCACCTCTGAGGAACTTAAGGAGGGAAAAGTACTCCGAACTCGGGAGGCAGGTTACCGAGCCCTAAACGAAGCTGCAGTAGCCCTTATCAGAGGACTAATAAAATGCTTCAGAGAACGGAGCTCGAGGGGAACTCCCAACAAATCCTAGTTCTTTTTTACCCCCTCTTTTTTTATTTATCTTGACAAAATTTTTTAATTTGCTATAATTTAAATGCAGGATGGGGGTAACACTTCCATTCTGCCCGAGTAATCTTGGAAAAATTTGTTCTTTAATAAGATAAGGAAGACATAGAGGGGATACTTGGACCACCCCAAATTGTCTACCAAATTTTTGGTAAATAGCTTGGGGTGGTCTAAGTTGGGTAACCAAAATAAAAAATGGTGGCTAAGTAAACCATGCATTGTAGCAACGCATACAAAACCGGATGAAGATGTAATAGTTTCAGTAACTCTCTTGAAACTTAGTGGAGCTAAAATTAAGGGATACTGGTTTCGAGGAGAGGGCGACGAATCCTTGCCTCCCCAAATTAATTTTAGAGACATAGTCTGGATTGATCGAGGACGGCAAGTATTCGATCATCACGGGATTAAAGGAAAGACCAGTGCCCAAATCGTAGCGGAGGAATTGGAAATAGCCAATGAAAAGTGGCTCCGGCCCATACTTGCTCATGTACAGAGAGCGGATTTAGAAGGAAGGAGCGAACCAATGGATTTGAACGAAATGACTAAAGCGATAGCTAGAGAATGTAGCGACGATAGCATGATTATGGAATTGGGCATTCGAATTGCTACAGCGCTCGTTGAGTTTCATCGAAATAATTTAAAAAGAAATAATCAAAAAGCTTCCGAAATATTAAAAGAAAGTTTTGGAGAAAAAATGCCAGAAAGAATTCGCCATTACTATCAATTGCTCCAAAATCCCAACTTCAACAGGGTTTGCGACTTTGCAGAACTAGCAACAGTAGACCCCGAATTGGCGAAAGAGGTCCTGAAATTCGTAAGCGCAGATATTCAAAAGTATGAAAGGGCGAAAGAGGAGTTAGAAAAAGCACAAAAGATCAGAGTGGGTAGATATCTTATCATAGTGGGTACTTCCAACAATCCTAAATTTAATGTAGCAGCGCGTGCTGCCGAAGCTGCGATAGTAATTCAACAGAATACAGATAAGCATGTACAGATTTTCTTCAACAACAAAGTGCTTAAGCCACAAATTATAGAAGAAATTTCAGAAGATCTCATAGAGGCTCTAAGGCTTAGAGAGATTTCGCTTGATCCATCGAGGAAATTGCCAGTAAGAAAAAGTGACTTACGCAGCGTTGGCAAAATACCAGAAGTGCCAGAATGGTACTGGTTCAAGGGAGAAAGGGGAGGATGTTTACTGCTAAATGGATCGTTAACATCGCCAGATGTGCCACCAACTAAGATCCCTTTGGAAGAAATCGCAGAGATTGTAAACGATGCCCTAAGGACTCACTTAGAACAAATGGGGCGAGGGACGGCCCGGAGAGGTGCTCCTCCCCAAAAGCCGAGGAGGGAAGGCTTTGGGGATAAAGCGTTAGGCCACCAGTAAAAAGAAAACAGTCCCGACTTCCCCTCTTTTTTTATTTCAACTCAACTTTGGCTCCGGCTGATTCGAATTTTTTCTTTATTTCTTCTGCCTCTTGTTTTTTGACGTTTTCTTTTATTACTTGAGGGGCGCTTGCCGCTGCATCGACTAAATCTTTCGATTCTTTCAATCCTTTCCCAGTTACATCCCTAACAATCTTTATCACCTCAATTTTCTTTGGACCGACTGAGGTTAAAACCACAGTAAAAGTGGATTTTTCCTCGGCAGCAGGAGCTGCTGGAGCTGCAGTTGGTGCTGCGACGACTTGGGGAGCAGCCGAAACCCCAAATTTCTTTTCCAAAATCTTCACCAATTCTGCCAAATCCAAAACAGACATTTTCTCTATCTCTTCCACTATCTTTTTGAACTTTGCCGGTACCTCTACTTTTTCTTCCTTTTTTTCTGCCATGTTTTCACTTTTTCACTATTTCACAATTTCGAAATTTCGAAATAATGAAATTTTGATTTTTATTTGCTGACCTTTAGTTGAATTTGATTTAAGACCAAAACTAAACTTTGGGGAATAGATTTTAAAACATAAACAAAATTTGAAATTGGGGCAGAAATATTTCCAACCAATCTTGCCAAAATTTCTTCTCTCGATGGCAATTTTGCCAATTCTTCAATTTTTTCTGGTAAAATAAAATTTTTTTCCAAAATCCCTCCCAAAATTTTTAAATTTTTGTTTTCTCTTGAAAATTCATAAACCGTTTTTGCCGGTAAAATCTCATCTTTAAAACCAAAAACTATTGCTATTTCCCCTACCATTTTTTTAACATCGAAAAGATCCAATTTTTTTTCTTTCAGTGCCAAATTTATTAAAGTTTTCTTTGCAACCTTTACTTCGTCTCCAAATTCCTTCATTTTTTTTCTTAATGAGAAAAGCTCTCTACTTTTTAAACCCGTAAAATCAACAAAAATCATTATCTTTTGTTCTTCAATTTTCTCTTTTAAATCCTTTAAAATTTTTTTCTTTTCCTCTTTCGTTTTTGCCATAAATTAAAAATGTCTGCACCGCAGACAATCAAAAATACCTTTTAGCCTCGGCAGGACTTAATTTAGTAAATTAGTAAATGAGTACGGCGCATTGCGCCTTTAGTAGATGAGCAAAAATTTCTCGTCAACTCATCTGTTCATCAACTCATCTACTAATTACTCATCTACTAATTCAATGCCTGCTGTCTGCGGCTAATAATTTCTATTTTAATTTTCTTTATTCTTTTGTCAAGAGTTCAACAATTGTTTTTCCAAATTCTTCTGCTGCCCCAGGACCATTAGCAGTGATAATCTTCCCATCAACTACCACTGGCTTTTTCTCAAAAATTGCTCCTTTTTCTTTCAAAATTTTTGCTTGGGATCCCAATGGGTCTGTCCAACAAGTTGCCCTTTTCCCTTCTAAAACTCCAGCTTTTGCCAAAATTACTGGAGAAATGCAAATTGCTGCCAAAACCTTATTTTGAGAAACTGCCTCCTTTGCAACTTTGTAAGAATTTTCGTTGTCTAAGGCATTCAAGCAGCCCGGGCCACCAACAAAAATTATTGCATCAAAATCAGCAACGTTTATTTGAGAAACTAACAAATCTACATTTGTATCTCCTCCATCTGCTCCAATTGCAGTTCCCATTTTGTTCGACGCAGTTTTCACTTCAATTCCCGCTTTCTCTAAAATTTCCTTTGGCACAAAATATTCTTCATCCCTGAAATCCCTAAAAGCAATTATCATTACTGCTTTTTTTCCTTTAACCTCTGGCATTTTGGTTTCTACTTTAGGAGTTGAAACTTTTTCTTTTTTTGGTTGACCTTTTAAAATTAAAATCCCGGCAATTCCCAATATCACAATTATTAAAATCGGAATTATTATTTTTTTCATTTTAAATATTTTGCCTTCGCTAAATTATGCTCTTTTAAAGTTTTGAAAAATAAAGTTTTTCCATCTGGAGTCGAAAGATAATACCAATAATCGCTTTCTTTAGGATACAACGCTGCTAAAATACTTTCAAGCCCTGGGTTGCAAATTGGACCTGGAGGAAGGCCTTTATATTTGTAAGTGTTATATGGTGAATCGATCTGTAAATCTTCTAAAGAAATTTTTGTTGTCTTTTTTCCAGTAATGTAAGTTATCGTTGCATCGACTTGCAAGGGAATTCCGTTTTTTAACCTTTTCCACAAAATTCCAGAGACCAATTCTTTTTCTTCTTTAGTTTTGACTTCCTTTTCTATTAAAGATGCTATAATTATAATTTCTTGAATAGTTTTTCCGCTTTTTTCAATTTCTTCTTTGTAAGGTGAAATTTTCTTTTCAAAATTTTCTCTCATTATTTTTACAACCTCTTCACCAGAAACATCGATGGGGAAATAATAAGTATCTGGAAATAAATATCCTTCCAAATTATCTCCTGGTAGTTCGATGCCCAGCCTCTCTTCGATTTCTCTTACCGTAAAACCTTCCGGAATCGTAACCTTTACTTTGGCAATATCTCCTGAAATTATTTTTTGAGCAATTTGGGGAATGTTCATCGAAGAGGAAAGAAAATACTTTCCTGCTTGAAGATTTTTTTCTTTTCTGATCAAAATCAAATAAAAATTGAAAAAAATTTTATTTTTTATCAATCCTTCTTTTTCTAAATTCTCCCCAATTTCAAAAAGTCCTTGTCTTTTTTCGACTGAAAAAATTTTAGCGCTTGAAATTTTCTCTTTGGGAAGGAAAATTCCCCAGAGAAAAAGAAACATTAAAGAAAAAAGCAAGAGCGAAAGGATAAAAATTCCTTTTAAAAAATTTCCCAAGGTTTTATTCATAAATTTATTTTTCAATTAATGGAACGAAAACGAAACCGGGGTATTCAAATTCCTCAAATTCCTTTTCTGATTTTTTGATGAAAAGCCAAATTGAATTTGAAATTGGAGTAACGATTCTTCCCCCAACTTTTAGTTGTTCTTTCCAAGATTCATAGCATTTCTTTGCTGCTGCAGAAACTAAAATTTTGTCAAATGGGGCCTCCTTTGGATAGCCCTTTGAACCATCACCAAAAACGAATTCAACAATTTTCTTTTCCAAAAAATTGTATTTTTTAACATTGTTTTTCCCGAATTCAACTAATTCTGGAACTATTTCCATCGCAATTACCTTTCCTTTTTCTCCAACAATTTCTGCCAAAAGCGCAGTAGTCCAACCAGAACCAGAACCAATATCTAAAATTTTCTCCCCTTCTTTTGGTTGTAAAAGTTCTAACATGAAGGCAACAACAAGGGGCTGAGAAATCGTTTGTCCATAACCTATTGGCAAGGCCTCGTTTAACTCTGCCAAATCTTTTAATTCTTCTGGCAAAAAATCAACCCTTTTTATTTTTTTGAATGCCTCAATAATTCTCGGAGTTTTTAACCAACCTTCTGAAATTAAATTTTCTATTAAACTCATTCTCAATTATAGCATTTTTTCTCTTGACTTGAACCTTTGGGATTTTTAAAATAAAGTAATCTTTCGCTCTTTAAAGGTCGAGGTGAAATAAAGACTAAACATGACAACTTTAACTTTTGCAATTCCTTCAGGAATCGAATGGATTGTATATTTGATCGTAATCGATGTAATATTGGGAATTGTAGCTGCAATAGTGAAAAAGGAATTTAGATTGGGAAAATTGGCAAAGTTTATGGGAATTCCAGTTTTGGGATATGTTTTTGGGTACGTTGTTTTGGCGAATGTCTTAGGAGCTAGTTATTTAACTTGCGCTGCCCTATGTTTAATCGTTTTAGCACTAATAGGATCGATTTTGAATAACTTGGGAAAGTTGGGATTAAAAGTTCCCGATTGGTTGAAAAAGTAAAGATTTACCCCCCACACCATGTTGTGGGGGGCTTTTTATTTTCGGGGACGCCAGGATTCGAACCTGGAAAACCGCTTTTGGAGAGCGGCGGTTTACCATTAAGCCTACGTCCCCTTTTCCTTATTTCAATTTGCCATTTGCAATTTGAAATTTACAATTTTAACTTTACCAATTTTTCAAATTTCATTCAATGATTTTTTTTCTTTTTTCCCTCCATTCTTTAATTTTTTGATGATTTCCGGATAATAAAACTTTTGGAACCCTCCAATAAACTCCTTTTTTTGGAGAAAAAATTTCTGGCCTGGTGTATTGTGGATATTCAATGAATCCTCCTTTAAAAACTCTTTCCTTTAAAAATTCTGGCTTTCCGATAACTCCGGGAATTAATCTAGTAATCGTTTCTATCACAACCATCGCTGGCAGTTCCCCTCCCATTAAATCGTAAGAGCCAA
>Ga0209225_1002485_pt1 | contig 16578 bp, 19 predicted proteins | sample WasSprMetagenome_FD_184732 | JGI IMG/M metagenome (GOLD analysis project Ga0209225, IMG submission 184732) | Sulfidic aquatic microbial communities from Washburn Spring, Yellowstone National Park, USA - WS (SPAdes) (version 3) | ecosystem: Environmental > Aquatic > Thermal springs > Hot (42-90C)...
TGATACTGAGGTATGCAAACATCGTAGGGCCGAGGATGAGGCATGGGGTTATAGTTGATTTCATAAGAAAGCTGAGGGAAAATAAAAGAAAGCTGGAGATACTGGGGGATGGATCCCAGAGGAAGTCGTATATCTGTGTGGATGATGCAGTTGAGGCCACCCTAGTTACATTCAGAAATATGGATAAATTTAATGTTTATAATGTAGGTTCTGAGGATTGGATAAGCGTGAAAGAAATTGCGGATATTGTGGTTGAGGAGATGGGCCTAAGAAATGTTGAGTATGTTTACAGGCCCTTTATGAATGGCAGAGGGTGGCCCGGAGATGTGAAGATGATGCTCCTCGATATATCCAGAATTAAAAATATTGGATGGAGGCCCAAACTCAGCTCTAAAGAGGCTGTCAGAACTGCTGTCAGAAGCTTGCTGAATGGATAAAATATCCGTTTACTCAACTTTTCTCCTGATAAACGCCTCCATCTGCATACTAGGATTTCAACAGTAACAGTCCTTGCAGGAATCGAACATAAAACTGGCCAGCCATATACGGACATAACGAAGTTAATTCGGATGATGCAGAATCATGTTGAGAGCTCCAGATTCTAGCCTCCTAAAAATATTACCACATGATCTGTGTCCTGAGATAGCCAACTGGAATGGATACGCTGAACTGCTTGATTTAAGGGTAGCTATCGTGGGTTTCGGGAAAATGGGTCTTCTTCATAGTGGTATCCTCAATCTGCTAGTCCCAAGAGCTGTAAAAGCTATTGTTGATAAGAGCCTGCTTTTAACTTTTGGAGCATCAAGGATAATCAAGACAATGAAGTTCTATAGAGATATAGATAAGATGCTTAGGGAAATAGAACCTGATGCTGTTTACGTAACAACACCTACAAGCTCGCACTACTTTATAGTAAAGAATCTTTTAAACAATGATGTTAGATATGTTTTCGTCGAAAAACCCCCAACACTGAACTATGAACAGGTATATCATTTATCCATTAAGAAAGATCAACGTGTAATGGTCGGGTTTCAGAAGAGGTATGCACTAACGTTTAGACATGCTAAATTGTTGATAGATAATGGTGTTATAGGAGAAATATTACGTGTAAATTCGTATATTAGATCAGGCGATATCCTAGAGCCCACAAATAGGTTTGATGCTCTCGGAAGAGGAGCGCTGCTTGACCTTGGTGTGCATCTAGTTGATTTATTGACATGGTTCTTTAAAGTGAAGCGCATAATCAAAGCTGAAAGTAAGAGCGTATATACAAGGGTGGATGATGTGTTCAGAGCTGAACTTGAGGCCGAGGGAAATGTTAGGATATCCCTAGAAGCTTCATGGTCTAGCTCGGAGTATAGAACTCCCGAGACCTACATAGAGCTGCAGGGTACGCTAGGTACAATGAAGGTTACGGAAGATTATCTCAAGGTAAACACCAAGCTAGAGCATTTTCTGCTGGGCAATAAGGGAGAAGTAGTGTTGTACAAGCCGAACTATTATCAGGGGATCTTACCTGTGAATCTTGCAGACCCAGAATATACTATTGAAGACATGCACTTCTTGAGGTGTATACGCGGGAATGAGGAACCTCTTACAAGCATTGAGAGCTCTCTTGACACAATGAAGCTCATAGATGCTCTTTATGAAAAAGCAGAGAGTTATAATGGTTAGAGAAGTGATTCTGGGCGATAATCCCTTCATAGGTGTTAGTCATCTCGCGCAGGAAAAAGCCAGAGATGAAAAAGCAGACCTCTCAGCGATGGATATGAAAATCAATGTTATTAAAGCAGCGATGGAGGGAGGTGCTACTGGCTTTACATTCTCAACCCATCAATTAAACTTTGAATTACTTCAGTACATGAAAAAGAATTGCATAGATATGTTGGAAAAGCTGAATTACTACATACTTGTTCCCTATGCCCAAGGCTACGTGAGACAGGCAAATGCCCTAGGTACTGTTGGACTCACTAAGTTCGTACTGCGCAACATCATATCGGAGAACCCAGTCGATTTTCTGGGCTCGGCAATGAGAATGAGCGTCGATAGAATAGCAAGCCTTTTCATGGCTGTGGAAATGAAACCGTACCTAAGAATTCTTCCGAAGGAAAGAGTGAAAGCAGTGTTGCTTCATGAGGTTCTTACTGAGTTAATCATGGCTTACAACCTTGTGGATCTGCTCAAAGAGCTGAAGAGATATGCTGAAACGAGATTAGGAACGGGCTTTGGATTGGAAACCAGAAATGCCGGACAACTCAGGCAATTCCTAGACGAAAATGATATGCATGTAGAACATGTGATGACACCCATGAATCCCTTAGGGTACCAGATGGCGCCATCTAAAGAAGATGCTGAGAAAGCTATCGAGGATCTTGCAGACAGAGGAACAAAAATAATAGCAATTAACGTGCTAGCTTCAGGTGCTATACCACCTGAAAATGCATGTGAGTACCTAAGGAAATTCAAGGATAAGATATACGGAGTAGCATATGGGACATCAAAGCCTTCTAGAGCGAGAGACAATGCTGCCATGCTTAGATGCTACCTATCTACTGAATGACCATAGGACAGTTGCTACTTGACTCTTATTGTGTTTTATACATGAGATGGCTTTCTCGTTCTAGGATAGCTCTTGATTATTCTAAACATCTGAAAAATTTCAGAGTAGGTTGTATACTATTACAAGTGCTTCTATGAACTCTGAGAGAATAGAAAGGAACTTAGATCTTGGTTAGATTAATGAAGGTGCTGATGGTCTCACGTGAGTACCCGCCCTTTATCGTCGGTGGCGTTGCTAGGCATACATTCTACTTGGCCAAATATCTGAGGAAGAAAGGGGCTCTGGTTAAGGTGGTTAGCTTTGGAGATCCAAGTTTGAACAGCGAAGATGTAGTATTTATAGAGCCAGGAAGCTCGATAGTATCACGTGATCCCAAAAATGTCGCAGAGGATGCTAAAGTGCTTTTTGATATAGCCAGATTCACTAGTGCGGTTAAGTACATCCTGAAAAATGAGGAGTTCGATGTCCTACACGTTCAAGAACCCTATGTCGGGGGCCTCATAAGTTTCGAGTATAAGGTAACAACAATTCATGACACAAGCTTTGGAGAGATAAGAAGCTATTTAAAGTACCTTGACAGTGGAAGCTTCAAAAGATTGGTATTCTACATAACCACAGGATATGCAATGGAGTTTGCATCTATTGCGACTAGTAAAGTAGTGATAAATCCTTCCCCCGATGTTGCATGGGAGATGATTAAGATATACAGAGCTCCATGGGAAAAGCTAAGGGTGATACCTAATGGTGTTGAGGAGCCCTCCACAAGTGAACCGGACAGACCCTCCTGTAGAAGGCTCTTAGGACTACCTGAAGATCACTTCATAGTCTTTTCGACAGCCCAGCATGTAGGTAGAAAGAGACTTGAAACCATGGTAAAAGCTGCCAAAATTTTAAAGGATAAAGGCTTTAGAAAATTCACAGTAGTAATAGGCGGTAAGGGACCTCTCACTAAATACCTTGAGGAGCTCGCAGTAGATCTAAGCGTTCAGGATGTTTTGAAGTTTACTGGCTGGATACATGATGAGGAGCTCCCTCTATACTATAGGGCTGCAGACGCTTTCGTGATACCATCAGAGTATGAAGCAGGACCTATCACAATGCTTGAGGCTGGAATTAGAGGTGTACCACTGATTGTATCGGACGCTCCTTCAGGCTTCTTAATGATCGCTCGTGATGGTGTGCACTGCCTTAAGTTCAAGCTCGGCGATGCTAGAGACTTAGCTGAGAAGATCCTAACATTGAGTAGCGACTATGGACTGTGGAAGAAGCTGGCACAAGGTGCAAAGGTCTTTGCCTCAGCCTTTAGGTGGGACAATGTTGCTGATAAAACTATGAAGGTTTACAAAGAGGTAATCTCAGGATGAAAGTTGTGCTTGCAGCGCATGCTTTCCCACCCTATACCGGTGGGCTTTCTTATGTTATTGAGCACCTGTCTGTGAACTTAGCTAGGATGGGTTTCGAAGTAGAAGTGCTGACTCTTGACATTGACGGCGGTTTACCTAGTTACGAGGAGTATAATGGCGTGAATGTGAGGAGATTTCGAGGATACGCACCGGATAACTGCTACTTTATCCCATCATTAGAGTTCGTCGAATATCTTAAGAAAGTTAGGGCAGATGTAGTACATGTCCATAACATAGGTTCCCTTTTAACGCCTATAACTACAGCTGCTGTGAGTAAGAATGCTGATAGAACCAAGATTGTTGTAACACCTCATCATCATGAGAGCGGAAGTAAGTGGCATACCAAGATCGGGTGGTTTTTCTATAAGCCTATTGCTAAGCTTGCTTTGCTTAAAGCTAATGTCATACATGCAGTTTCAGGGTATGAAGCTTCACTTATTAAGAGGTACTTTGGATTAGAAGCAGTCGTAATACCCAATGGCGTAAACGAAGATGTGTTTAGATGCAGATGGGATCCTCCAAAAGATAGAGTTGTAATCGCTTATGCTGGAAGAGTTGAGAGATATAAGAGGCTAGACTTAGTTCTAAGGGTAGCTGCAGAGCTCTCTAAATTCGATCTAGAGATCACCCTCAGGGTAATTGGTGAGGGATCAGACTTGCAGAGGATAGTCAAGGCAGCTAAGAATGCCGGAGTGAATTTAGAGATGCTAGGGTTTCTCTCAAGGTTGAAATACCTAGAGGCTCTATCGAAATCTACTGTGTTCATAAACCTCTCAGATTACGAAGCTTACAGCATTGTAACGGCGGAGGCCTTAGCTATGGGAGTTCCAGCCATAGTTGCGGAGCCCTGGGGTAGGATATTCGAAGACAAGGGTGCATATGTTGTTGATAAGCATGATACTCATAGAATAGCTGAATTAGTAATGAAAATATATAACCATGAGATTGCTTTCAGAGGCAATAACTGCTCAAATGATATGCATGAAGGGATAATGCCATGGCCTCAAGTAGTGGAACAGATTGTCGAAAAGGTGTACCTTTAATTTGAATATAGATGTTAAATCCATGCTGAGATATCTCACAAAGATGCTGGTCACCAGAGATTTTGAACGTGCTGGAGACCTAATAGAGTCTCTGGCTAAGTCATGCAATGGAGGCTGCGCAAGCATATTACTCCAGTATGCTAAAAGAAACGGCATAGCCCATATATTTTATGAAGCTCTGTTGGAGAGAGGATTAGCTAATAATAAACTAGCCAAGGCTTTAGCGATCGATGCTGATCTCATATACAGAAGAAGAAAGGATCGAGATGAGCTATTACTTAACCTTGTCAAGGTCTTAGAGGAGAACGGGTTTGATTACGTGGTCTTCAAGACCTTTAACGATCTAGGCATTGTAGATGTTGATATTGATTTTCTCATACGCCCTGAGGAATACTGGAGAGCCGTGAATGCATTCTTAAGGGAGGGATTTAAGCCTATAGATGATTTAAAAAAGACCTATGCGACCGGATTCATGTTTAGGGGGAACCCCATTATACTGGATCTACACACAGAAGTAACGGTTCTCGGAGCATCATATATAGATACAGACAAGCTACTAGAACATAGAGTTAGGATTAAATATAAAACTGAAAGCGGAGATTCCATAAATCTATATGTGCTGGACACTGCTGCAGAAGCTCTGGCAAGAGTGTCTCATGCCATAATAAAGGAGGCTGAGATAAAAATCGAGGATATCTCCGAGGTACTGAAAGCCTCTGAAAAATGCCCCGGTAAGCTGAAAAAGCTTGTTGAAGAAGAGAAGTTAATCCCAGCTCTGCAATTCTTTGCCATGAAGGTTAGAAATGAGTTAGGATTGAGTTTTCAGGGAATTAATGGTATTAGGAGCAGTTTTGCCTCAAGAGCTCTACAAAACATGGCACATGGAGGAGAGGGACTGCCTCCCTATCGTTTACCAAGATTTGTAAGTATAGCCACACTGTTCTATAAAATGCAGAGGAGAAAACAGGTCAACCTAGTGCTAAAAATGATGAACTCACTTAAGTACCGTAGAAACGCTGCGCACATTGGGGGCTTGATAGTCAAAAGGCTACTAGAGCATTATGAGTAAAATAGCTGTGTTGATGCCGGTATTTAATGAGGAGCATACTATACGCAAAAGCCTTGCAAGCGTTGTGGAGCAAAGCAAAAGGCCCACAATAGTGCTAATTGGTGACAATGAATCAACTGATGCTACAGCTAGCACTGCAAAGGAGATTCTGGAGAGAAGTGGTGTGGGCTACGGAATCTTGAAGGTGAGGAGATATCCAGAGCTCGGGAAGCTCAACATAAATAATGTACTTTACGAGCTTTCAAAATACGTACTTAGAGAGATCTCAGCAAGCTTCGACTATATAGCTGTTATTGAAGCTGATGTCGTACTAGAGAGACGGTACTTCGAGAAGCTAACGAAGGTTTTCGAAAGCTACAGGAAGCTCTGCATAACTGGAGGGATTTTAAAACCTTTTGGCTTGCCGAAGGAGTCTTTTCCTCTAACTAGGATAAACGTTAACCTGTGGGGTTGTAACAGAGTTTATAGAACAGAGTGCTGGTTTAAGCTTAATAATAAGTACGATATAAGATTTCTTCCAGCATGGGATACGGATCACGTAGTACTAGCACTATATGAGGGTTACTATGTATACCCTGTGAGAAACGCTATATCGATTACCTTAAGGGGGATAAATCCTTTTAGAGGGTATCCAAAAGGGTTTACAGATGCACTACACGGCCTCCCGCTATGGTGGGCACTATATAAAACCCTACAGCACAGAGACTTAAAATATTTAGCGTCATACATAGCATCCAGAATTACCAGAAGAGAGCTAGCTGAGAAAATCTCATCGCTAAGAGCTGTTTATAAGTACTCTGCATATAGGGTGCTTCTGAGCAAGGTGTTAAGTTCTACATGCCCTACATAGTGCTTACCTTCGACGACTTCTCTAGAGATATTGCGAAAGTTATGGACGTGCTTAAATCTGTGGGCATCAAAGGAGTTTTCTTTATCAGTACTGCAAGCATTAAAAATTATGTGCACGCAAAGTCCAATTATGTTTGTAAAAAGGCGAATAACTGGTTGCTAAACATATATCTCAAGGGAAAGGAATGGATCAAGGTATGAAAGATAGGGTCATCTAGGTATGATCTCATTTACTCAGATGCTGATATATAATACAGTGTTCTTAACGTCTATTTTTTATATTCTCCTAACTATAAGGTCAAGAACTTCGAATAGAAAATCACCTATTTTACCTGTCCCGCTCCGTATTTTGAAGATCCTAGTGATAGGCCTCCTGCTAGTATATATAGTTTGTGAGATGGGGTCCTTACTAAGAGGGTATAGAGATCCTATAGTTTTTGGTCTGATGACCTCTCTATCCATATTGATTGTATTCTGTGCTGCCAGCAATAGTTCCACAGGGAATACGGCTCTAATACTTCTCTCTCTGCTAGTGGTATCCCTTTCAGAACCTTTAACCCTTTGCTTAGGGAACGATTTTTACCCAAGATGGGACTGGATGTCGGACACCATAATGAGGACTGGTCACTTAAACGAGTACTTCCATGGAATAATAAACGCAGGACTATACTATCTGATCCCAGTATCATATTTAAGGCAGATTACCCTAGCGCTTGTCTGTCAGCCATCGTATGTTATCCCTTTCATTAATGCGGTCATCGAATACCTTGCATACGTGATCTCTCTCTATGCTTTTTTCAAGAAATCCCGCTTCGGAGTTCTTGCAGGTGTTCTCTCGGTGCTTATCCTCATATCAAGTCCTGGAGATAATGTTTTAACGGGTAGACTTATTGGCAGCTTTATATTTCCGTTTATGCTATCTTCGCTAATATACTACCGAACAGGCTGGACCTCGGCGATGATCTCCTCATTATTGCTCATGATAGGAATGATTTTTCAGCATGGATCTCCTGTTATGGGGTACTCCATATTGTTCTTTCCGATGCTATTAAAAGGCTGGGATGATGATCTAGTTCTTAGAGGAGTTTCTAGGAGAGTTGGGGTTCTTATAGCTGTGCTGTCTGTAGCGGCTTCGACATATTGGTTCTACACACATATAATCAACCAGATATTCCACATAAGCTACTCCTTTATAAACAGCATCCTAAGCTACTTCTTGCCCAGCCAACGCGAAGTTATATCGCCATGGGCTTATGTCCCGCGGTATGAATTGGGAGGTTACCAAGTGTACTCCTACGCATGGGCCTTTCCAGTAGCATTATCAGCAGCTCTTCTACTCAACTATATAACTAGGATGTTAATGCAGAGGAGTATAGCGAGGCCTCTTAACACCGGGGATGCATCATCCTTCTTAGCAACTATGGTTGTAGGGACAAGCTTCATTTCATATAGTATCGCTGAGGGTGGTCAGTACTTCATACCAGTAGGATATTTCTTAGCTCTAATTGCTTCAACAATAGCTCTATCAAGGATCTTAGAAGGGAGACGTTTAGGCATGATGCTTGTGACTATAGCCTTACTAGCAATATTCATATATACGGGCATAAGCTCCCCCTCGCATGCCAACCTAGAGCATCCTGAATTTGAGTCCGCCGCTTACATATTCAGGCGTACCAGATATGTAGAAGCATCTGAGGTATCTCAACTACTGAGCCCTGCGATTAAGGTGTACTATGATTACGATCTCCCTATAAGTGGGGGTATATATAAGACCATTAGGGAAAGGATTGACCTAGTATTGCAAGGATGCGATCCGAGGACATTAGAGCAAGGAAGAGCTGTCTATGCTATAAAGAACGAGAGATTAAGCGGTACGGAAAATATATTCTATACTTCAAGTATTGTATATAGAAGCAAATTTTACACACTCTTTTACGTAGTAAGCTAGTATGACATCAGTACTGTATATTGTTACAGAAAAACTACTAACTATAATCAATTAGTAATCCACTGTAGAAAACGATATTCTATTTATCAAGTGCTGTGCGCAGAAGCGACTCCTACACGCTCTTCTAGTCTCAGTTAATATGAAGGATCCCGAATTTTTTAGAATAAGTTGGTGATAGTTATTGAGTTTCGGCCGTGGCGAATTACCGGTCGTAAGTATAGTTATTCCTCTATATAAAAGCTATGGAACTATAGGAAAAGTTCTTGAAACTATGGTCAGACTTTATTATCCAAAGAATAGAATTGAGGTGATTTTCGTATATTATCCGACCGAGAATGGCACCATAGATGTTATTAAATCGTTCCGAGAAAATTATAAAAAGCTACTTTACGACATTAAAATCATATGGAGAAGAGATAAACGAGCTAATGTAGCTAGAAATATTGGAATCAAAAGTAGCAGCGGTGAATACGTATTCCTCTTAAATGACGATGTGTTATTGGATCCCTTTGCAATATGGAACGCTCTTGAGGTCTTTAAAAATCATCCAGACGCTTATGTAGTCACATTTCCATACCTTCTTGATCCTCCAAGAATTTGGGAGAAAGCGCTCTTCTATAGGTATTACGGTCGAGTATCAAGAACACGTACACTAAATCTCGGTTGTAGCATTTTAAAGAAGGAGGTTTTTGATAGAGTAGGCTATATTCGTGAGGATATGGGACCTCCGCTTTCAAGCAATGATGATTTTGAATACTCAGCTAGAGTCAACAAAGCAGGTATGAAAATATATATCGATGGAAGAATAATCCTTAATGACATAGGTTCGCAGAAAAACTATCAATATTTATCAGAAGACAGGCAAAAGGTATCTAAATACATTCGCACTATCTATTTCTTAATTGATTTGCTTAAATATGATTTCACCAAAGGGGCTGATACATATGATATCGTTCTTAGAAGTGCACCGATCTCGTGGAAGATTGAAAACTTTTTATACTTAATTGTACCATTTGTTTTTATTATAGCTTTAATTATGAATTTTTTTATCTTCATAATTTTGATATTGTTTCTAATTTTATTTCCTATGATTTATTATAGGAAACTTAGCGGGAGGTTATTAATCTATTTTATGTTAATACTTGGGAGAAGAGTTATCAGAGCATACCTATATATAGTGGCGCGTACGCTAAGAATGTAGGTGAGCGTAATGAATTGGAATAGAAAAACAGTACTTGTCACCGGCGGGTGTGGACACATTGGAAGTTTTGTTGTGAGGAAGCTTAAAGAGAGAAAGGCAAACAGGATTATTATTATAGATAATTTTAGTGCGTATCCCACAGACATTCATGAAAAGGTTTATTGCGAGGATATACGCAGGTTCGAAAATGTTGAGATAATCCGTGGTGATATATCTGATAAACAATTCGTGAACAGAGTCTTCAATGAAGAAATAGACGTGGTTTTTCACCTGGCAGCATACGCTGATGTCGCCGCTACGATATATAATCCCGAGGAAGATTTTCGAACGAATGTTATAGGAACTTATAATATGTTAAAACTATCTCTTGATAGAAACGTATCTAAGTTCGTTTTCGCCTCATCTGCTGCTATATATGGTGATAAGCCTTGGAGCAACGGCCCTCCTAAATTCTCAGAGGACTTGAAACCAGAACCTCAATCAACTTATGCCAACTCAAAATTATGGGGGGAAAATGAGGCTAAATTGTTTCACCAGCTTTATGGTCTTAATACGGTGTCGTTAAGATACTTTAGTGTGTACGGTCCTCTACAAATACCTAAGCCAAAAAGTCATAGTTGGGCTGTAGCAATCTTCATGATGAAGGCGTTAAAAAACAGAAACTTGACTGTCTACGGTGGTCAGCAAGTTAGAGACTTCATCTATATTGAAGATGTAGCCGAAGCGACTGTTAAGGCAGCGGAAGTGAATGGTGGAGAAGGTGAGGCTATAAACATTGGAACTGGCAGATCTACTAAAATTATAGAATTAGCACATATTATTAGTGACCTTATTAGAGAAACTATCGGGATAAAGGTTGAGGTAGAAATCCTGAACTATAGACCAAAAGGAGACCCTCTAGGAGGCTATGCCGATACCACGAAAATGAAAACATTACTAGATTACACGCCACGCATTGCACTTGAAGAAGGGTTAGAGAAAGCCTTAAAATGGTATATCAAGCATAAACATCTCATACCAAGCTGGATTTAAAGATCAGGCCAAGAAAGTTGGAAACCCATAGTTATAGCTCGTTATGAAAAGTGTTAAAGAGCTGAGCTAATTTATGGGGCTTATCGCACGGCATATTAAGAGCAAATGCGGTGTATTAGACCTCAGCAAGGCTCCATTTGTACCAGTCAATATGACAGACATAATCGCTATGATTACGGGATTCCCTGTAATTAAGAACCCTCCTAGGATAACATTTGAAATGCTAAAACAATCGCATATATTATAGATCTTTAATTGTGTCTACTTTTCAACGTAAGTGCGTTTTCCCAATGAAGTTGCATTAATTGCTAATAAAGCTTAATAACGACAGACTTTTTATAACGAGTTGTTAAATTTATGAGTCCTAGAATCCTTGCACTATCCGAGCTTTTTTGGCCTGAGGGAGGTGGTGCTGAGCTTGCCACCTACTTGGTCACTGATGTTCTCAGTGGGGTTTTCGAGGTAACTGTGGTTACAGGTTCAAAGAATTCCGCCACACTCCCAAGCGTTGAATATGTACATGAGCCCTTGCTTGCCTGTAGGGAGAAGCCTTTTCTATGGCTTAATGTTCTCAGGCTTGTTAAGACAGAGAGATTTAAGAGATTGATTCTTGAAGCCGATATCATCTATATACCTAGACTTGCTTTTCCTGCAATACCATATGCCAAGAAGATGGGAAAGAAAGTTGTTGTCCATCTACACGACTATATACCCATATCCTACTCTGCCGCAGTATTGGCACCATATGAGGAGCATAGACACAGAATCACGCTCGATAACTTGGCTTTAGAGTGCTGGAAGGGGGTGGAATATTGTGCTGGAGCTGCTTTGCTTTGGTGGTTGCCTAGAGTAGCGAGTAAGTGGATTGCCCGGGCTGATAAGGTGGTGTGTGTATCCAAGAGGCAGGCAGGGATAATCTCGGATTTAGTACCAGAGCTAAGAAGCAAGATTGAGGTGGTCTACAATCCTCTTCCACTAGAGCTAGTAAATATGAGCCTGGAGAAGAGCCCCAGCGACATACCTACTTTTCTCTACATTGGTGGAGACAGCTACGTTAAGGGTTTCCACATACTTCTACAGGCGATGGGAGAACTGGGTAAACGAGGTGTTAAAGCAAGATTCATTCTCTCAAATTCCTACCGTCAAAGAAGCCTCAAAGCCCTGAAGGCACTAAGCGAAAAGTACGGAAAATTAGAGATCAATGTAGTAGGTAGGATAGAGCATAGGGAGCTACTTAGTCTGCATCGAGGAGCATGGGCACTACTATTTCCATCCATATGGGAAGAGCCGCTGCCATACACTATTATAGAGTCCATGTTAATGGGCACAATACCTATAGCCTCTAACGTCGGTGACATACCTGAGATAGTTGGAGGAACCTATGCTGAGAAGATGTTATTTGAAGCAAGCAATATTAACAAATTTGTAGATAAAATGGAGTCGATATTGGCAATGTCCGATGAGCAAATTATGGATGTAGGGCCTAGCCTCAGAGAAGCTGCGCTGAAGAAATTTGATTCAGAGGCTGTGAAAAGGAAGCTGATGAAGATATTTTCATCATTAACATTAGCGTGATTAGAAATGAAGAACTGTCTACGAAAGATACGTTACTTAACGCATCCCTATCTTATAAAGAGGGCAATTCTCAAGCCCTTTGAGGAGCGAGAGTCACAAAAGCATCGTTTAAGAATTAGCGAATACAAACAATATTCTAGATCTATTGTAGATGGCATAGAAATTCTCATGAACGTCAATAAATCAGATATAGTTAAGCTGATAAGAGAGTTAGAAGATTCAAACTTTTTGCGATATATCAATTCATGCATCGAACAAACTAGAGGTATTGGAGGCTCTATGGACATTGAGTATGGTCAACTGCTTTATGTGCTAGTGAGAATATCGAAACCAGCTGTTGTAGTAGAAACTGGCGTTGCTAATGGGGTGTCATCATCCTTTATCTTAAAAGCTCTAGACGATAATGCCAGGGGAAGATTATATTCAATTGATCTACATTATAGAGAGGGCGTTGCTGTACCTTTAGGAAAAGAACTAGGTTGGGTAATTCCTTGGGAGCTACGTAATAGGTGGAGCTTGGTGCTGGGTGAAAGCACAAGGATATTACCAAAACTACTGAGACGATTAAGATGCATAGACTTCTTCCTTCACGACTCCCGTCACACATATAAAACTATGATGAACGAATATAATATTGTCTGGCCCTACCTAAGATATGGAGGACTCCTTCTTTCGGACGATGTTATTGAAAATGATGCATTTATTGACTTTGCAGACAGAGTGAAGATGCATTTTGTGGTAGTGGGCCGTATGGGTGTGATTAAGAAGGTTGCCATTTAAATACCTTCTTATCCATCAGCTGATTTGTTTCGGAGTTCTTGTCTTATCTTATCGCAATTAGTGCTATATGTACCCATCTATATGAATAGCATTAACAAATAAAAGCTTATTAACTTTCTGTTGATCTTAGTATGGATTAGTTATGTCGCAACCACGAGTAATAATCTTCATAGGTACGGTCGGATCTGGTAAATCGACTCATATGAAGCTTTTATACTCAAAGCTAAAACGGAAAGGATTGAAGACCAAGATGAGTTTCCTGAAAACAGGCCACCTATTTGCCTTCATTCTTGAAATTTCGTTGGCTAAGATAGTTGCAAACAAGAGAAAAGATGTGTTTCCGATAAGGGCTCTTGTTGAAGAGAGGCCAACTTTGTTTAGGAGGATCTTCAGGTTATGGCTTGGCTTAGATCTGATCAGTATTACCTTAAAGTTCCTTGCAGGTATATATCTTCCTCTAAAGCTGGGCTATACCATACTCATCGAGGAATGCATTCCAGCTACTGTTTCCGATTATATTTACTTGAGCAAAATCGTAAATTTCCCTTTAAGGGTGAATTCTTTTGCGATTAATTATCTGCTAAAACTGATGAACTCATGTGGTCCTACCCAAATAATCTTCTTAGACGCTAAGGATGATGAATTAAAAACACGTTGGAAGCTGAGGGGAAGCTTTGATGAAAGAAAAGACTATCTTCAAATGCAACGCACTTTGCTTTTACAAATATTGAGAGAACTCTCTCCTAACGGACTTATCTACATAAACACGGAGGCAAAGACATTAACGGAAACTCAAAAACTAATAATGGGTCTATTGGTGTAAAATAGTAGGAATGATAAAACTCACGGATCTCATTCAAAGGATTCTTATAAAACATATAGACCCTCTAACTAAATCTTCCGAACTCATTTTACTCGGATATTGTAGTAACGAAACAGCTAGCGAACATTTATCGCGATACCTACTAGCTTCCAAATTCGCACGCGGAGTGGTGTTAGATGTTGCATCCGGTACCTGCTACGGCTCCAGTATACTAAAGCGGGTAGACTATGTTTAAGATGGTGGTAAGCGTAGATATGGATAAGGATGCCCTTAAATATGGAAGGATAATTTATGATGCCGACTGTGTGTGCAGATGCTACACATCTGCCCTTTAGAAAACACGTATTCGACTCCATTGTTTCTCTTGAGACTTTGGAGCACATAAGGGATCAAATGGCGTTTCTTAATAATATTAAGGAAGCCCTTAAGAAAAGTGGAAAGTTGATTTTGAGTACACCAAATAAAATGTGCACTTCGCCGTTTCTGCCAAAACCTCTCGATCCCTTCCACATAAGCGAATTTTACCTAGGTTCGCTTCTAAATTTTTTGAGAGCACACAGCTTTAGGGTAGACTATGTTTATGGAGGCAAAAGAGTGAGAAAATCGGAATTGCTAAGGCGTATTCTTGGCTCTTTACTAAAATTTTTTCTTGAGCAAAGTCTCTTTGAAGCCTTACTTGCTGGACGACTTCTACTGCTCAATTTACAATTTGATATTGATGAGTCTATGGAAACATTCGAAAAGGCAGCACCTAATAGACCCTGATTCAAGCTTATTTATACGTTATGAAGAAGTGAAATGCCACTCAAACATGGCTCTTTATCAATACTTCCTAGTTTGCGCGCATTCATGAACAATTTTGTGTGCATAGGCTCTTTAGCAACAAACTTTTATGCTACTTGTGTTTCTAAGGTTTAGTGTTTCTAAAAGGGCTGAGATGTTACATTGCCAGTTAAGGATGTTGGCATGTTTAACTCTCTCCGGTGCTGATGGAAGCGGTAAGACCACTACTGCTAAATTTTTCAGAGCATATTTTGGCAGCTGTGTTCACTGGTTTAGGGGCACTCATCTTTTCGCCTCAATTCTTGCACGCTTTCTCTCTCATTTCAATGCTTTTAAAGAGAATTGCAATCCCTATTACGGCATCTGCATACCCGATAAGCTCAGATTTTTGTGGATCCATCTGGAGTTCTGGTCTCTGCTGCCGCATCTTTTCACAAGGTTCTTGTTTAAGAAGTTTTGCAGGTTCCTCATCTGTGATAGAGGCATTCTGGACTTCATCGTATGGATCGTCGTCACCCTGAATAAACCCAGTTTTCTACAAAGTATCTATGGGAGTTTTCTTTTAAGGCTTGCGTTCAGAGAAAGGCCCATTTATCTTTACGCAGATGCTGATACCCTTGCAAAAAGGGCTGATATGCGAAGAGAATTTGTTTTAAAGGAGCTAGCTGTCTACAGCATTCTTGCAAAGCACTTATCTCTGTGCAGCATTGATACAGGTGGACAAAAGCCTTTAAACGTTGTCAGGGGTATTTTAAAATGTTTGGAGAGACGCTGAAGCTCCTCAAAGCTTTGGAAGGCCTCTATAAACCGAAGGATGAGGAAGTTTTGAAGCTGGCAGAGATTGCAAAGCTGAACAAGCTCTATCTAGCGTTTTTAAGGGGGTTGATGTGCTGCACAGGGATCTCCTCCTTGAGGAGGCCAGATATAAGCGGTATTTAGGAAATGCCATTGAGGTTTCAGGAGCTTTTAAAAACCTAAACTACGCTTTTTACAAGTTTAGAAAGCCTGTTGACCATGTCTCTGTGGATCTTGATATCCTGATAAGCGTTGATGATGCGCCAAAAGCTGCGAGAATTTTGAGGCAGCTTGGCTTTAAAGCTGTTGCTGTGGAGCCTTACACTGTTACTCTTGAGAAAAGAAATTTCATCGTGGATCTCTACACGCAGCCATCATTTGCATGGATTGTCTACATTAACGGAGAGAGGCTTTTGGGGGTATGCTGAGGATTTTGAGCTTAATGGAATATGGGTCAGGGGAATCTCAAGGGAAGCGGAGGTTGCCGTAACAGCAGCTCATTCCATCTACAAGGAGCACATGGTGCTGCTGATAGACTGCCTAGTTGCTCAAAAGTGGATGAATGGAAGAACAAAAAGAAATAGCTGCTGTTGGATCCATTCTTATCGCCCGTTTGCTCGGGCCCGACCTATACGGTGTTTATTCCCTTAGCCTTGTCGTTCCAAGTTTCCTGTTGCTGTTCATCGACTTCGGGATAAGCCCTGCTTTAACGATGTT
>Ga0209225_1002488_pt1 | contig 16571 bp, 14 predicted proteins | sample WasSprMetagenome_FD_184732 | JGI IMG/M metagenome (GOLD analysis project Ga0209225, IMG submission 184732) | Sulfidic aquatic microbial communities from Washburn Spring, Yellowstone National Park, USA - WS (SPAdes) (version 3) | ecosystem: Environmental > Aquatic > Thermal springs > Hot (42-90C)...
TTCTGGCACATCTTTCCGACAGAATAGAATATTCGATGATCCTCGGGTATCTGCCCGTGGAAAGCAGATCTCTGGAGGATATAGTTCCCAGGCTTCCGGAACTTAAGTGGGAGGACATTGAACATGTCCTGAAGATAAAATTCGAGGATCTTCAGGAGATATCTGATGAGAAAGCGGATCTTTTTGCGCTGATGCAAGGAGATACTGAGGCTAAAAGGGAGGGCATAAGGGCCCATTACAGGGTAGCAGAGCAGTATCCCACGATCAGATGGGCTTTCAGATGGAGGGATTTCATGGTCGCAGGGGTGCCGGATGGGATAACGGACAGTTTCGTCTACGAGTTTAAGACGACAAGGGATAAGTTTCTGCTGAACTATATGAAGCCTGTTGCATTCACCCAGGCCGATTTATATGCCCATTTCTTCAGAAGGCCCATGAAAAGAGTCCAGATATATCTAAGGGAAACGGGTGAGATGCTTACCTGGATAGAGGCTGCGGATGAGGAAAATGCAAGAACAACACTTGAGAAATTCAGGGAGGCTGTAAGGGAGAATAAAGCCCCGAAAATGCCTGTAAGCTGGAAGTGCAGGAAATGCGAGTTCAGGCAGGAATGCACCTCAAGCTTTGGCTAATTAAAGGGAAATATGGAGCGCATTGTGAGGAGTTATGAGAAACTAGAACACCTGTCCGAAAGAATTTGCCAACCTGAATACTAAATCAAATTTTTAAAGAGAACTTTCTTTTTGCAACGATGTCCGTGCGTAGCTGGATGGATTAGATTGTTTATTAAAGGTACCATTGCAAGGGAACAGAGCAGTCTCTTGAGATAACCTCTTAACTATCAGCTACAAGGGAATAATGGGAGCGTGAGGCTATGGATATGGGAAGAAGGATGCCTGTTGTCCTCTGGACCTCAGGGCATGAGATCCTTCCAGCGGAGGGGAAGGAGCTCAGGAGGATACTCGGGGACTTCGTGCTCCTGGAGTACAGGAACCCCATAGAAATAGGAGAGGAGCTCCTGGATATAGTCAGGGAGGTTAGGCCTGATATCGTGATAATCAGGGCACCCATCCCCGTTATAGCTAGTCTCTTGGAGCTGGGCAGGAAGTACGGGTTTGAGCTGTGGGAAGAGGAGATGGAGAGCGTGGGGCACAGTAGTCATCCGAGGTACGACGAGGAATGCGAGATACTGGTTCCCCTTGAGGACGGACAGCACGAGGTGATGAGGTTCAGGTGCTTCAACAGGATAAGGGAGATAAGATTGGTGAAAGAGCCCGTAATGGAGAGGTAAAGATCCTAAATGCCAGGGATCTCGGGTACATTTTAATACAGCTTATTTTTATTAAAATATCCAACATTCGGTATAATCAGCCTTCCTCATCCTTTTTGTGCCTAGACGGCCTCCAGAAGTCAGAGAAGTTTAGCTTGTCCTCCTCAGGCTCAGTCAAAATGTCCAGGTCGTTTACCCCCCTTGTGACCTCTATCCTTCTCTTCCTCATGTACGCCTCTTTCTTTATCCCCCTCCTCCTGTCCACCTTTCTCACCATTATTTTGGTGTCCTCTAAAACAGCCCTCTCGGAGTGCCTCGGCCTCTTCTCATGGGATCCCGAGTAGGGGATAGCGGGGACAGTGCTGCCCTTATCTCGCATTTCATCGATCTTTGCACCTATGTATGTGAGGCTCAGGAAAAAAGCGAGTAACCCGATGATAATGCCCACATAAATCAAGAGGAAGAGGAAGCTGAATATGAGCGGAGGGAAGACTATACAGGGCACTAAGAAGAAGATCAGGGCTGCTACTACCCACCAGTTCCTCTCCAGCCAGCTGCTCTCCTTTCTCTTGGATCTTCCTCTAGCCACCAAGGTCTTTATCTTCCACGTCTTCCTTATAAACCTATATTCAGACAGGGGAGGTAGTATAGCCTCTATTTTCAGCCGTCTAACGGATTGTAGCAGAAAGGTAGCTGAAGTAAGGAAATGAGGCCGAAACTCACCGTCAAAAAAGTAATAAAACATAACGTGTACATCTACTTGATCACGATGGATAAGGCCATAGAGTGGAGGATACTGCAGTTCCTCCTGGAGAGAGGGGCATTCGATAGGGAGCACGCTGTGAGCAGGAGGGAGGTAAAGGAGAGGTTCAAAATAAAGGAGGAGAGCACTTTATCCCAGAAGATGAGGAAGATGATATACTAAAAAGGATTATTTAACTTTATATCCTATCTTTTTTCTCTCGAATTCACCTGGACGCATGAAATGAAGCCAGTCCGCAATTCTCTGCCTATATTCAACGGCTAAATCTAACGCTATCTTAAGCTCTTCCTCTTTAAACTCTCCATGGGGCGAGATTAGCTTTAGCAAACCACTTGCAATCCTCTTTATTGCTTTTTCATCCCTCCCGGTTACATTTGAAAGCTCAACTTCTTCTGAGATATAGTAATAGAACTCCGTTTTCTTTCTAAGTTCATGTAATACCTCGGCGAAATAGTCAGTCACAAAGCCATAATGTTTTGAAATATAAGCATCTAGCTTTCCTATCTTAGGTACTTCCCAGCCAGGGATAAAGCCGTGTATTCTGTCTATGAATGCCGGATCTCTCATGACCTCCGGAAGGACGTATGTGAAATCTTCTATCGGCATCTCCCCCTTTACGTCCACGTTTCCCATAAACATTAGAGAACATTGGCTTATACCTCTTCTTGTTCCTCTTTCAATGAAACCGCTTTCCATGTAAAGCTTTAGCTTGCCCATCATCTCATCCGCACTAGAAAATTCCACCTTACTTATTTCATCAAATACAACACAGTCCTTTGTTGTTATCTCTCCAGGAATGTTCTTCGCAAGGTTCCATATGAGAACAGCTGGGCTTATCCTTCCTCCTGAAAATATCCTTGTGTAGTGCGACGTGTTAAGGTACGTGTATGTTTTGCCTGTGTTCCTTGGTCCAAGCTCCATCATGTTAACATTTGGCTCTACTAAGGGGATAAGCCTAGATAGAATGACAAGCTTTTTCCTCCAAGGTAAGGGTTCAGGGTTAAATCCTATGGTACTAATAAGAACGTCGATCCATTCATTGGTCGTAAACTCCCTTCTACCATCCATGAAGGCTTTCATATCGAGCTTAGCTATTTGAAATGGAAGAAAGTCCACAACGGTCACGTAGCCTTCCTCAGTATCTGAAATATATTGAAGCTTGGCCAAACCCCAAAGGCCCTGTCTGAGGAGATTTTCATATTTCTCAAGAAGTTCGTCTGTGATTGCACATTCTAACCCCAGATTCCAGAGAAAGGCCCTGTGCGTTCCTGAAGAAACGTCCGTGAAAACCTTCACCTCATCTATAACCTTGTACTCACCCAGTTTCATCAGGTCATGAAGAACTTTATCCCTATCCCTGGGCTCGGGAAAGCATCTGAAAACTAGATCGGCTATCTTCTCTAAATCCTCCCTGGTAGGTCTCTCCTTTCCAAGACTTGAAATTAGATATTCTGATATAAACCGTGGGAGCCTAGCAACTTCCTGGTACAGCACAACGTCCTTCCTAACAACAACGTCGCCAAAAACATACCTCAGCTTTGCATTAAGCTCATCCATACCCATGATTAGACACCTAAGTCTTCGATTTTAAAGTTCCTCTCAGCATGCTTAACTTCAGGGCCCTTTACGTAAATTGTCAGTTCCTTCTCAACTTTCTTTGGAACATCCTTTATAACGTACTCAAAAGTAAGCTTAACCTTATACTCTCCAGCTTTTAAGCCTTCAAAGCTTAGCGGGAATGATACCTCGCCTTTAACCTCTTCAAAATTCCTCTCGACCGTGCGGTTATCGAACGTCGTAAGTTTAATGTAAACGTTCCTTAAAGGCTCCTCAAGCGGATTAGAAATTACAACATCAACATTGAAGGGCTTTTTCTCTTCAACGACGTTATTTCTTAAGGATACATCTGGCATGCTTGGTGGAAGTTCAACAGTCTCCTCAAACTCTTCCTCATACTCCTCACCTTCAAGCATAGCTAAACACTTCCTAATCTCTTTAAGCTCGTCTTCGGATATACTATAGAGTTGTGCAACGAGCTTGTCTATCTCCTCCTCAACTTTCGCTAATTTTCCTTTATCTCTATCCGCAATTTTATGGGCAATTTTGGACAACTTCACTAGTTTTGAGTGAATATCATCTGTTTTGACATACTTAGGGATGTAAAAATGCTCTAATACATGAGGATCGGGATGAAGATGAACATATGACGTCACTAATCGTGAAATCATGGAATTTAGGATAGCACAAAGATAATATGCCTCGTCCTCATTAGATAACGGAACATATACGCAAGTATAGTCGGGAAGAGGGATTTTTTCACCAATTTGTTGATCTTTCAACGTTGTAATTACTGCAGCATTTATTCGGGTGCCCACTTCTCTCCATACAACCTTAGCTGGAGCAAAAACTCGATCTTCCATTCGGTAAATAAAGTAAAAGGGCTGACCTTTGCCATAATTCTTATAATTGGCAGCGCTTTCCAACTCATGTTTAAAATTGAAATAAAAGGAAAATGCACGTGGATAATTAATTTTAGCCTTATGTTCAGGTAAGATTTTTCCAGATTTAGGATCATAGATGATTACTGAATAAGTTTTCCTCCACTTTATCTCATATTTTCCAACATCTCTACCAAGAAGTACTGGATAAACAAGTTCTGCTTCGACTTCTTGAATTACTTTTTTACTAATCTGCTTTTTAGCTCCCGACCACACTCTGTTCTCTATAATCACATTGTTTCCGACTTTTCTTAAGACTTTAACAATGAATATCTCTCTTGGTGTAAGTCCAATACCCTCATATGCCCTATAGGGCGAAATCCGTATAGCTTTTCGTAACTTTTCGTGAAGTCCCCTCTCTAATGGCAATAAAGGTGAAGTGGGATGTGCTATTGGCTCGGCATACAGACATATCCTCGTGGTTTGTGCTAATACTTTGTCTAGAGACATTGACTGGTCGATTCTCATAGTTTCCTCATCCTCCACTTAATGTACTGAATAGGAAATGATGTTTTTTCGCCTTTTTTTATAATAAATACCGAGGTTCTATTTTGAGCCCCCTCAAAGGGTAGCAACTCAACTAAGTCATGTATTTTGAGAACCTTAAGAGGAACACCACTTGGTAACAAGAATCTTCTGAAACCCTCTCCTGCTATGGATACAAAAACTGTTTGTGTAATAAGAAAGCCGAAATAACCTCCTTCCTTTAAATATCGATCCATCACTATATAGCTGAACAACATCGAATGATCCAGTTTTACTTTTGCTTGTATCTTTTTAGGCATTAAGTTATACATGTTATAGAGGGGCTTAATTCGCTCCCTGTAATCTTCTGGCAAATTCTCCCAAGCAATCCAAGGAGGATTTCCTACTATATAATCGAATTTCCCTACGAAGAAAGGTGCAAAGGAGTTCTTTAGGATCCTAGTCCACACTCTGTTTTTACCTTTTTTCTCAAGTTCTGATAACATCATAAAAAGCCCTGTAAGAATCGAAGCCTCACCCTCTTCAAGGCTTACTTCCTTTAGTAATCTTCCTTTAAACTCGTCTAAGCTATAATTTTTCCTCACACCCTCCTCTATCACTATTAAAGCTTTCGCTAGCAACCCTTTCTCCACTATACTAATTGGAACACTGAACTCTCCCACAGCCGTCTTCAGAATGTACGCTGCTCCTGCAAGCGTTTCCCTCCTTTCTACAAGTATTGAATCAGCCAGATAGACAGGTATCTCTATCGGCTCAGCTCCTTTTTCCCTAAGCATATCGCTTAGAGCTATGAGATAGTTTGTTCTTGATGCAACTACAGCTAATGGATTCAAGTCAAAGCCTACAACATTCTTTGTTATTTTTCTTAGCGCCGCACCTTTATCTATCCAGTGCTCTTCAATGTACTGCTTAAGTCTACTTATCGCTAAGACAAGGAATGTTCCACTTCCGCATGCCGGATCGAGGAGTCTGAGATCAAGGGGAGCTAGAAGATCATTCTTCTCTTCCCTGACTTTCTCAAAGGTTTTTAGAGTCCATCCAACCTCATTTAAAATTAGCTCTGCAAGCCAGTCAGGGGTATAGTACTCTCCCAGGTCATGCCTAATCTTCTTTGGAACCAAGTTCTGATACAATCTCTTGAAAAGATCTCTAATCCTCTCAGGCTCAAGCTCGGCGGCAGTAGGATCATAGTCTGAGAGCCTGCTTATAATGTCAATTACACATTTTGCTACCTGTTCATCCCATTCGTCTAAATACCATGCGAAATAGTCCGCCTCCATGAAGTTCACTATTCCAAGCGTAACGAAGATCCCTCCTTCCTCAAGCTCTTCTAGCTCTTCCTTTAATCTCTCATGCCCTCTGTAGTATGCATCTTCTAAGACCCTCAGATAAGACCAAAGCTTAGGAGCTATGCATAGGGCTGCAACCTCAGCCGCTAGAAGCTTCATTATCAATGCATAGTAGGTGTGTAGGGCAAACAGTAATTTCTCTGGATCCGCTTTTCCCTTGCCAAACCCATAAATTTCCTCTAGTCCTCTAATTTTCTCCGGGCTGTAGGCACATACCTGAGAGAAAACCCTTCTCCAATCCTCAAAGAGGGTTTGAGTTCTAGGCGATGTCCCCAGTAACTTACTGTAAAGGGTTTTAATGCTCTCCCTAGCTACCTGGCTTTCAGGTCCAAAGTCTTTTAAAAGCTCCTCCGCACTTAAGGCCTTCCTTCTAAGCCCTATAATGGCTTCAATGAGCTTTGCTACTGTGTTCTTATTGATATCGAATGGTCCCTTGCTTTCAAATCCCTTTATTGCCTCCCTATACCTCACAAAGCCTATCTTATAGCCATCTAGGACCACACCAAAGTAACGTGGAAAACGAGCCTCAACCTCAGCATGATCCCTAATATAGCTTTTAACCTGCTCCACTGCTTTTTCAAAGCCGCTTTTAGTTTCAAATGTTTTAGGCTTCTCGTACTCTATTATAAGGTGGCCATAAAGCGCATCCGGTCTAATCCCTGAGACAAGTGTAACCTCATACCTTGCCCTTGGAGGTCTCCATGAGGCATATGGGATTTCGGTTTTCTCTACCTCCTTCAGTTTTTCAATGACCTTGCTTTTGAGGATGTATTCAACACCTTGTTTTAGATCTTCCTCTGTTATTGATTCACGTGCAACCTCCTGAATTTCTTTCGCAATTTCCTCAGCATCCACAGAAAAAGCTGAGCTCGTTTCTCCCATCAACTAACTCGAGTAAACAAACACTATTTAAACTTTACCTATACCAAAGACTGATGACAGTGATACCTCAATAGACTGCATATAGCATCTCAGAAGATAAATTATTTATTTTTCTTCCACCAAAAATCAGGGTGTTATATTGAGCGAGATCATGGGTGTTATATATCCTGTTCCCTCTAACCTGCTGCAGAGGATATTTACCGGAAAAGACGTGTTCATAAAGCACCCAACATGCTTCAAACAGCTTAAGCCGGGGCAAAAGATCCTTTTCTACTCATCCCACGAGATAAGGGGCATTGCTGGAGAAGCTACGATAAAAAGGATCGAGATGATGAAGCTCGACGATATATACAGGAAATATGGAGAGAGGGTTTTCATAACAAGGGAGGAAGCAAGAAGCTACTCAAGGCCTCTAAAGGACAGGAAAAGGGGAGGAGCATACAGGGATGTGACATTTCTGGTTTTAGAGCTTGAGAACATAAGGAAATACGAGAAAGTAGTAAAGCCGAAGAGGTTCATAACAGTGGGAGGAAAGTATCTAACAAAGCAGGAGTATGAGAGCATAATAAGGTCTCAGTAATTTGTCGAAAAGTTTTTCTAAGTTCTGCCCCGTTTATTATCAATGCCCAATGTATTTCTAGCTCCAGGTTCCGCGGCTCGTATACAAAAAAGTATAAAGGAAGGAATTTCTCTTGAGGAAATAAATCCGAAAGAACAGAATCTCATCAAGTTAATTGGAAAAATAAGTCCTCCTATCAAAATGTGGGGAGTCAAGCAGTCTGCCAAGAACATAAGGATATGGAAGGATGTTAAGGAAGGGGATATTATTCTCTTCTACGGTGGGGGCAAGTTTATCTTCAGAGGGGATGTAGCTTTCACCTATCCCTTGAAGGAGTCAGAGGAACAGCTGAATGAAGCAAGAAGGATAGCTGAGATTGTGTGGGGAAGGGATGCAAGAAACAGGGAGACATGGCCTTACCTCATATTTCTATCTAAAGCAGAGGAGGTGGATATTCCGCTGGATCAGTTGAACAGAGCGGCCGGTTATAATGAGGAATATGTTGTGCGTGGATTTACAAAAGTAAAAAATCCTGAAGGTGTTCTCAGTTTTCTTGGGGAGAAACAAAAGGAAGAGGTTGTGCAGAGCAAGCATGACATAGCAGCCAAACTATTAGGTAATATTAAAAATTTAGAACAATCTATAGAGGAACTTCTTGAACCAGCCAAGCCATCATTTCCTATAACTCACGAATGTGCCGAGATGCTTTTGCTGGAAATAGGCAGGCTACTCGGTTTTGAGGTTTATACGGCAGATTCCTCAAAAGAGTGTAATGGAATTAGGCTTGAGGATCTTGCGAGTATGAATAAGGATGAGTTAAGTGGTGATATTGGCAAAGAGATTCTTGATCCTTTAAGTAGGGTAGATGTTCTGTGGAAGTCAAAGATCGGCTTTTATGCATTCGAAGTGGTTATTAGTGGTAATATTCAGGAGGCTTTATTAAAATTTTCTAAGATTAGAGCACTTATTCATACAATGTTTGTAGTAGCAGAGGAAAATAAAAGATATAAATATGAAGAAGAGATAAAATCACCAGCATTTGATATAATAAGAGAAGAATGCAGGTTTATATCATTATCTCAGCTAGTTAAAATGTATGTACTAACTAAGTTATGGAGAGCTGTTGCAGAAGAGTTCCGACTAAAAGAGCTTCAACCGCGCACGCAAGGGGGTAGATAAGGAGAATAAATCCCTTTATAAGAGGTTCAAAAAGTTATATTTCATGCTCTGTTTCGCTTGTAGATGCCTTTAGGCTTAATTGGTTACATGAGAAATCTAATGTCGGTAATTTCTATCGGGCCTTTTACTATTTCTTTCTTTAGGTAGGGGGCCATATTCGCAGCTCTGTTAGAATATTTCAACGTTATTGGGGATCTTACCGAAACTTCTATCGTGTTCCAATCAAGCTTTGTCATGGCCATAATTTGCTCAGCAATCTCCCTCAGGTTATGCTGAGTTGTGTTCTTTTCAAGCACTATCTCAAGAGGTCTTGGTGTTCCAATTCCGCTCCATAGCCTTAATCGATTAGGACTTAATATTGAGTGCCCTGTTGTGCTTAATATAGCTCTACTTTCATTGGTTGCATCGAATATGATTGTTCCGCGAATGGGTGTAAAGTCTCCTCCCTTCATGCGATAAATTCTATAAGGATTTGTTCTTTCAATGTGAACTAAGCAATAGGGTATTCCCTTATTTTGGCACACATTTTCTATAGCTTCTTTTTCTTCATCATGAAATGGAGCACTTTTATGAAAAATTATCTCATGTGGATTATAAACTCTTACCAGCTCGGTGAGAATTTTCTCAGCATCTTCTCTTGGAATATATAGCCCTCGAACACTCTTTATCTCATTAGGAGAACTATACATTCGTATTTTACCTTCCAAATGTTTTCCAAATTTATCAAAGACTTCCATTACGCCATAATAAATGTTCTTCGATTCGTGATCTAGGTGGAAAGATATTCCTACGAAGAGACTATGCGTCTGCGTTAAGGAATTCTTCAGAATCCATGGTATGCCACCTCCCTTTGTGTATAACGCCACACCAATATTCATTAGTGTAAATTCCAAAGGTTCCTTCTTCAAAGTTTTCTCTAAAATCACTTGAAGAGGCATACTTTTTTGTAAGGCAAGTGCTTTAAATTCATAGTAAAATTTGCTCAGTAACTCAGGAACTACCAGCAAGGTAACCGTTTTATCAGTTTTACCACTACCCTCAGAGAAGACCCGAAGTAAGCAATTCTGAATAGCCTCCCTCGAAGGATTATCGAGGTATATAATGTCAGATTTATCATCAAAGGAAAGCTCAGCACCAGTTACCGTCTGAAATCCTGGCCAGCGCGTATAATTCCCATAAAAACCATCTCTTAATTTTTTGAAAAAGTTGAGAAAGTCTTCCCTTGTGGACTCATCTATTATTGCCTTTATATGTAACTCTCTAATGGATGCTCCGTATCCGTAAGCTTTTAGCCACATTATGTCTTTTGGATTCCCTGAGAAACCAAGCTTGAATCGCAGATTAGGTTCCTCAATTATGTTGAAGGAGAGAGAGACTTCACTTCCCATTTCTTCTGCACTGGGAGAAACTATATACATTTCTTTAGAGAAAGAAAGGCAATAATCATCGCAGAATTCTAGTTCGATGATTTCATCTCCGAAAAGGATTTCGATAAGCTTAAGCGTTTTCTTATATCTGTCTTTTGGACGTAGTAGTGCTTTCTGGACGTATAGTTCCCTTAACTTTGCATCAATATCCTTTTTGTTAAGAAAGTGCTTCTCAGCTGCTGACCAGAGAGGAGCGTAAACATCAAGCCACAATCTCAAGCTATTTCTAGAACTAACTTCGAACATATATTTTAAACCGAAAATTACTGTTACATTTTCTCCCAATTCTAGATAAAAATCTCTGTAACTTTCGTAAGCTTCAGGAAGAGCTCTCTTTCTTTTCCCAATAGGAGCACGCCATCCTTTTTTGTGAAGGATTCCTTCAAAAGATGAATATAATAGGTCTCTAATGATCTTCCCCTCCCTTTGAGGCGATAAAATGACTTCTTCAGGGGGTTGGCTAACAATAATAGATTCTTTTTGTAGTTCTTCTATTACCTTTTCAGGCTCTCCCTTGAAATACAGGAATCCGTTGCTAAAACTGCAGTCGGCAACTTTTTTTGCGAGAGCTCCCTTATCTCCTGAGAAATGACCCTCGGATCAGCTACTATTGGTATCTTCCAAACCTTAAAATTTTGCAAAGGTGTTTCAAAGACATTCAGCAAAACACTCATACTCTTATGACCTCCCTTTCAGAAATGAAATGACAATCTTTCTTTGATATCTTTAATCATCTCAATCAGATCTTGGCGAGATATTTGGCCCTTCCTCCAAATATGTGTGATAAAAATACTGATAAACGGTAGGCAGAAAGCATAGTAGTAAAGGTAAAGGTAAGGATAAGATGAAATAATTTGAATGATATCTAGATGATTAAACCGTAAATTGTTAATGGAAATAACAGCATAAAAAGTGCAAAGGATATTAAAATGAATATCATTTCATATTTTCTAACTCTGCGGTATCCTTTTACCTCTGCACGTATTTGTCTGTAAGCGTCAGCTTCCTTCTTTGACAACATGAATGGACTTAGGTATCCCGCCTCATACAATGCTAATATCATTTTAGAGATTAAGTCTGGGCGTAGGAAAAGCGAGTTAGTAACTCCTGAATCGAGAATTATTTCACTGTTTCCGATATTATTTACAAAACGATAATTTTGTTGTTTATATACTTCAAAATCTATGGTTGAGTCTCTTAAAACATTCACAATAGAGGGATGATTGCTTAGGATTAGACTATTTTCCTCTATAAAGTCCCTCAGGTTTTTCGCAACCTCTTCCCTCTTATCTTTACACCACTCAACTAACGGATGATCTCCTAAGCTGGTTGCCTTAGAAACTATGTATAGGAAAAGAGCTAGCTTTTCGTGATCATCCATGATGTATTCCAATAAATACTCGTTTTTGTGAATTTCCTCTAAGGTTTCTATGTAAAATAGGTCGCCGATAACTGCTGAGAAAAAGGCAACATATATCACGTCAGCAAGGTAATATGCTGGATCTTTAAAGCCTGACTTCCTAATTTTAATCATTACTTCTTTAATCTTTTTCTCCATCTCTTCATGTTTAAGATGTTTTAATAGCAAGAAGGTTGCTCCAATTAGTTCGCCGGTCTCACTAGTTTCCGAGTTTACAGTTAAGATTTCACATATTTCGTCAAGACGCTCCCTTGATAGTCTAAGGTTTTCTGCACCAATGAGATAGATGGATAAGGCAATCCCGACAGCTCTCCTATAATCAAACAAGAAGCTGTTCAAATCCTTAGAATTCATATTACCAAGTAATGAAACTACTTGACGAGCTTCGTCGTATAGATACTTATAATTTCTGCCAATATCTTTAAGCGCAAAAATCCCCCATGCAACATCATAAATATTGCGAGTCTTATCCTGTTCCCTCTCAATCCCATGCATAAGCAAGGCTATTAAACGTGATTCTAAATTACACGTATCCTTTGATGATTTTGATTCCAGCATCTTCACAGCTGAAATTCTATCATCTCGTTCACATTTAAGTCTTACCTGCAAAGGAAATAAATATCTTGCGACTCTACTACTTTTCCAACAAACTGGCACACCTACCATTGAGGTAATATACCTCATTGGTTTCATAAAAATTTTATGTTTCTAGCTTAGAAATCCTACATGTTACCTTTGAGAAAGAAGCCCAGTTATGTATAAAATTTTTTCTTCTAGCACTCTTTGGAGATCCCTAAAGAGAATTGATATAAAGTTGAGCTATATTGGGCTCGCAACTCAGTTTTATATAACTTTACCCTGACTGTAGCACACAGAATCGCATTGATTCCTCCTTTGTTTAATAGATTGTGCTTCCCAAACACAAAACTCTAGATTATCGATAACATCCCTGTCACAGCACACATGTTGTTAAATGTACCTACCATGAAAAAAATCATTGGAAGTGTGTTTCTCTTTTATTCTCAAGCTTAGAGGAAATATTACCAAGCGCGGTCCACAAAGCAGGAGTATAAGACACAATAGGGTCTACGCATTAATTTGCCGAAAAGTTTTTCTAAGTTCTGTCCTGCTTACTATCAATGCCCAATGTATTTTCAGAGCTTCCAAAGGTTTCATTTAAATTCTCCCTTGATGTGGCCACTGTTTATGCGATAGAGATGGCTTTACATGCCCACAAAATAGAAATGAGGGTAGAAAAACAGCCCTTTAGCGAAGAACTTCTTGAAGAATGGCGGGAAGCATTATCGTTACCAAATCTATTCTGGCATCTGAGGGCATTTACATGCGGAAGGGGGAATTTTAACGCCAAAGTTAAGCGATTAGGAGAGCACATTATCCTCCCACTCCTGCAGAAGAGCATGAAAATCTATGAGGATCACTGGAAGGCCATCCTACCTTCCCTGAGAAATAACGTCTCCCCTCTCTTACAAGCATGGAAAATTCATGGAAGGGAGATTCTCAAGGGGATATGCTCGGCAAGCAGGCTTGAATGGAACATCAAGGAGATAAAGGTATTCTTTGTGGAGCCTATTGCCGGTGGGAATGGCTCAGCGATGGGTGATGCCTTCCCCGAAGAGGGATCAATCACCTTTGAGGCTGCCAAATCCCCGCTGCCGGTATGCTTGCACGGTTTCACGCATGAAATAGCCCATCTGAACACCACAGACATAATATATCAGGAGGATATACGCAGAAAGGTCTTGGCTGAATGCGCAAATGAGTTAGTAGCTCAGCAAGCCCTAATTGAAGCCAAAATACTGAACAAACTCGATTTTGACGATCCCATCAGGGATATAGAGGTGTGGAAGACGGAATCGAGGCAGGAGTTCCTATACGATCCGGAGGAGCTCAAGCAGATCGTGGAAAACTGGTGGTTCGATCATCTTGAATCTAAGAAGAATTTACGTGAATCCATCAAGGATCTTTTCGAGGAAGCTTTACCCAAAATGCCGTTAAAACAGTAAGCTGAGTTATTGCCAGTATCAGAGATCGGAAAACTCTCGACAGCTTCAGTGAAAATTCTACATTATTTTTCTGCTACTATCAATATGTAACATTTTGGATTTTCAAAATTTACCTCGAAGATCGATGTCTTCTCCCTCCAAACATCTCTTTCAAAACCGTATTTCCTCACATGAACAATGCTGAACCCTGAATTCGCTAAAATCCGCCTGAACTCCTCCTCGGTGTAGAAAAAGTGCGTTTCCCTCATCTCCTCCTTCCACCTTGATCCCTTATACTTGGTCAGAAATTCAAGGCAATCCGATATATCCATGCTTATCCACTCGCCCTTCATCTCATACCTCACTTTTCTCGGGGCGAATTCCTCAACAAATCTCTCAAATTTCATCCTGTAAACATCCTGCTTTATCCTGAACTCAACTTTTCGGGGATTGGGTTTAAGGTGATCGTAGACTATTAGAACCCCATTGTCCTTTAGAATTTCATGTGCGTTATGTAAAGCTCTTTCAACGCCCTCATCGCCCTGTGAGGAGTAAACTTCATGCAAAGAGAATTTGAAAATAACGGTATCAAAAGATGAGGATGGGAAAATCCTCTGCGTTATATCTCCCTTTATTAATATAACATTTTCCAGTTTTCTTTTATTAGCAACCTCTAAACTATCCATCTCATGATCCACTCCAACGATTATGCTCCTTGGAAAAACCCTGGAGAGGACCGATAATGTGGCACCGGTGCCGCAACCGAGCTCAACAATCCTACCCTCCTTAACATATGGGATGATGCGCTTCGACCTTCTATCGCTGAAAAACTCAGCAGCTTTTCCCATTACTGCTCACCAGTTCCGCTCATCATTGAAGGTTAACCTCGATAGTGCAGTGCACAAGCATACTTAAAATTAACTAATTTCAATCAACAGTTCAAAAACTCCTGCTATGAGTGTAAATAATTTCAAAAATCATATAAGCATGGAAGGGATAATAGCCAGATGTCCATTTAAATTTGGAGAGGACCAAGCTTTGTGATGGCGAAGGAGGATGACCCCATATTTAACCCCTTGAACACCATTCGCTATGTTGCAGAGAAGAGGGGAGTCTCAATAGATGCCCTGAAAATCCCGGAACGCCTGCTTTTAACCTATCAGAGAAGCGCATTTGAGTGCGCAAAGAGCCTGATTAATGGCAGATCTGTTGAATGGATTTATGGTGAAGCTCAGCCATTCTGCATCGGCGAATTTAACAATGTGGAGATAGGAGTTGGCCGTTTCTGGATTGGAGCACTTGCTGCGGTCGTCACACTTGAAGAAGCTGTTGTTTGTGGGGCAAAAATAATCATCGAGGTCGGCTTAGCTGGAGGTTTGCAGGAGTTTCTGAAACCAGCCGACATAATCGTTGTGACAGAGGCAATTCGCGATGAGGGAACCTCCTATCATTATCTTCCACCGGAAGTGAAAGTTGAGTCCTCCCAGAGATTGAGGGAGATGTTAATTAAGTGCTTAAATGAGGGAGGAATCAGGCATTTCGTCGGCCCTGTTTGGTCCACTGACGGCGTTTACAGGGAGACATTGGGCAAGTTCCGCAGGTTCAGGGATAATGGCGTTTTAGCTGTGGATATGGAGACATCAGCTATTTTCGCTGTTGCAAAATACAGAAATGTTGAAGCAGCCTCAGCTCAGGTCATCTCAGATATTTTGACAGAGAAGGGATGGCTCCAAGCCTTTTATGAAAAATCGGTTAAAGAAAGCATGGAAGTTCTGCTAAAAGCTGTCTTGGAAACTCTTTCAAAGAGCTGAAACCGAAGCTATTGGTTTCGTTACCTTTCACGAGATGAGGAGTTTCACAGTTCAAGATGAAGTATGAATAACTGGATAGAAAGTTCGGCTCGAAGTCGAACTTATGGTGCTAAAAGATGGAAAATCTAGCAAGCACGCATTCTGATGAGAAACTTTCCCTCGGCCAACAGTCAAGATACTCAGACAGATACACGCATTATTATTCCTCAATTTTTGGACCATAGACTAGGCCGTGTTTCAAAGGGTACACTGTTATAGGAGGACTTCCTATTAAAGCTTTCATTGGTATAATTAGTTCATCAACAAACTTGAAAAACTTACGAGCAGTCTTGTAGAGATCGAAGGCCAATTTTCTTTCTTCACCTGACAGCTCTTCTATGCACAATCCCAGCTTTTTTGCCTCATCTAGGTGAATTACTTTACCATGATAGCTGTACTCGCTTACAAGTGTATATGCAACACTATCTGCATCGGAAGACTGTTGCATAACACTACCTTCAGGTTTAATGGAGCTCTGCTTGAACATTTTGTTAGAAAGAAGCTCTACTAGTAGCTTTCTCACATGATTAATTAGTGAATCATAATGTCCGAGCTCTGTTATGGGGATTCCGCTGAGGGCTGCCTCAGCAAACGGTTTAACTATTGAGTTTACTGCTTCACTTATTTCATAACCCTTTCCAGCAATTTCTCTAAGGAGATCTTTTATAACCCTGTCACGAAATATTTCCAGAGTCTGCCCAAAGGAATCCCGTACAACTTTTGCTGAGACCCAAGTCCTTGTGCTCTCCACGTATACCTGCGGATCCACAGGGCCCAGCTCTGAAATTGGTGTCATGATTATCTTATCACCTGAGCATGCCAGAAGTGTGCCGGCAGACTTGGCCATCCTAGGAACTATGAAAGATAGAGTTCTCTCTCCTGCAC
>Ga0209225_1002489_pt1 | contig 16570 bp, 14 predicted proteins | sample WasSprMetagenome_FD_184732 | JGI IMG/M metagenome (GOLD analysis project Ga0209225, IMG submission 184732) | Sulfidic aquatic microbial communities from Washburn Spring, Yellowstone National Park, USA - WS (SPAdes) (version 3) | ecosystem: Environmental > Aquatic > Thermal springs > Hot (42-90C)...
AGAGCCGACATAACAATTTATAAAACGGCTTGCACCCTCGCGGCTTTTAAAGGACGAACCGAAGTGTTTGAGGAAGACGTTATGGAAGCAGCTGAGTTGGCGCTTCCTCACCGTCGCCGCCGCAAACCCTTTGAAGAGCCAAAACTTGAACAACAACAGATTCAAGAAATTATTCAAAATTGGAACAAAAACAAGAAAAGCGAGCCCCCACCTTTTGACAATAATTCTTCTAGAAACGATAATGATGACAAACCTTTAGAAAGAGAAGAACCCAAAAAAGATGATGTTTTTGAAGTTGGTTCGCCTTTTCCCGTGAAACCTTTATCCCCACCTGTTTTTGACAATGTTCGTCGAAACAGCAGCGGGCGAAGATCAAAGAGTAAAAGCAAGTCAAAGAATGGACGGTATGTCAGCAGTGTAATTCCTAAAGAGGGGGGAGCGGCGGATTTAGCTTTTGACGCTACACTGCGGGCAGCCGCCCCTTACCAAGTTAGGCGTAGAAAAGAATCCCCGAGCCGGACAGCGCTGCTCATTGAAGACTGGGACTTGAGGGAGAAGGTTCGCGAAAGGAAAATTGGCAACCTAATAGTTTTTGTGGTTGACGCCAGCGGCTCCATGGCTGCCGAAGAAAGAATGACTGCTGCTAAAGGAGCAATTCTATCCCTGCTTATTGACGCATATCAGAAGAGAGACAATGTGGGAATGGTTGCCTTCCGCAAAGACACCGCTGAACTAGTGCTTCCTCCCACAAGGAGTGTAGATCTTGCACAAAAATGCTTGGCAGAACTACCCACAGGAGGACGCACACCCCTAGCCCACGGACTAAAACTTGGACTAGAAACAATACGCAACTATTTGACAAGAGACAAAGAGGCTGTTCCGCTGCTTGTGTTAATTTCTGATGGAAGGGCAAACATAAGCATTTACAACGGCGATCCAGTGGAAGACGCAAAAATGGTGGCTGAAGAAATACGCTTGGCAGGAATAAACTCCATAGTCATAGACGCCGAACAAGACTTCGTTTCTTTAGGCTTGCTCCAGCAAATATGCAACCGGATGGGCGGAAAATACCTACGCTTAGAAGAGCTAAACGCGTCAGCCGTCGCATCCGCCGTCATCGAAGAAAGGAGGTGAAAATAGAAAATGAAGAGGACAACCGCAATAATGATTACAGTAATACTAATAGCAGTCATAATCCTATCAGCCTTCGCAGTATACAAACTATACGTGGCTCCTGAAGGTGGCAGTTCACAAGAAGGACCAATAACCGTTGTAGATTGCAAAGGAGTTAACGTAACACTGCAAGCCCCTGCAAAAACTGTAATCAGTCTCACGTCTGGAATGACAGAGTTAATCTACGCCTTAGGATGCGGAGACAAGATTATAGGACGAGATTCCTATTCTAGCTTCCCGCCAGATGTTCTAAACAAGCCTGTGGTAGCGCCCCATTCATATCACCCGCCTTTAGAACAAATACTGGAACTAAAGCCAGACCTACTAGTCTCTAATACCAACTTAGTATATGACGAAAACGAAACAAGAAAAACCCTTGAAGCAGCTGGCATAGCGGTCTACGTCGACGAAACAAGCACCCCAGATAGGGTAAAGACTTGTATAACAAATCTTGGCATACTGTTAGGCGTAAAAGACAGAGCACAAGAAATTATAAGTTTCATAGAAAACTACGAGAACCTCGTCCAAAACCGCGTTAAAGACTTAAAGGAAAGCGAAAAGCCAAAAGTATACCTTGAACTCTGGGACGCGTGGAACACCGTTGCTGAAGGAAGTGTCGGCCATAAACTGCTAGTTTATGTTGGCGGATCAAATATTGCTGCTGACCAGCCTATGCCTTACCCAATAGTTAGCCCAGAATTTGTTGCAGAGAAAAACCCCGAAATAATCATTAGAATGAAAATGGCAGGAGACCCAGACTATCCAATTTTACGGCAGCAAATTATGAACAGGACCGCTCTAAAGGAAGTAGACGCTGTCAAAAACGGGAAAGTCTACATTTACGACCCAGAGCTCATGCAAGGTGTAAGATATCCCGCTGGGCTACTTTACTGGGCTAAATGGATTAATCCGGAACTTTTCGAAGATGTTGACCCAGAAGCTGTGCATAAGGAACTTTCTTTGAAGTTCTTCGGGATGGAGTTGGAAGGAGTGTATGCATATCCATGACAACGAACAAAAATTGTAACCCTAAAAACTTCTATGAAGAGAATAAAGGCAAAAAAATATTCGTAATCTTTTGCCTTTTAGTGAGTTTGCTGGTAACTGCAGCAGTTTCAGTAAGCCTCGGTGCGGCTTCACCAGGTTTTATTGAGGCTGTTCAAGTGGTTCTTTCAAAAATTTTCCCCTTTTTAGGCTTTGACCCTGGATCTAAAATAACTCAGTTAATAATTCTTGAAATAAGGCTTCCACGTGTTCTTCTGGCGATAATCGCTGGAGCTGGACTTGCTGCCTCCGGAGCAACAATGCAGGGAGTATTGCGAAACCCTCTTGTTTCCTCATACATATTGGGGATTTCTGCAGCTGCTGGCTTCGGCGCCGCCTTAGCTATAGTTCTCGGTATAGGTTTCATAGCGGGGGTTGGTTGGTACTTAGTTATTGTTAACGCGTATGTTTTTAGTTGGCTTGCCATGGTGATGGTTTATGGTATCGCGCGCTTACGTGGAATAACCCCTGAAACGGTGATTTTGGCAGGAGTAGCCATAGGTTACCTTTTTTCTGCTGCATTATCATTAATTCAATATGTTGCACCTGAATATGAAGCGGTGCGTGCTGTGGTTTTCTGGCTTATGGGAGGGCTTAACCGTGCAACTTGGGAAAGCATCATAATCCTATTTCCAATTGTCATTTTGACCATATTTCTCATGGTGCTGCAGGCTTGGAACATTAACGTAGTCAGCATGGGAGAGGATGTAGCAACAAGTTTAGGCGTCACTCCAAAGCGGGTTTTAACGATAACTATGGTGTTGGAGACACTGGCTACTGCCAGCATAATATCTTTTACTGGAGTTATCGGTTTTGTGTGCCTAATTTCTCCGCATATCGCCCGCATGTTAATTGGGAGCGACCATAGGTTTCTTATACCTTGTAGCAGCCTTGTTGGCGCTTGTCTACTTCTTTGCTCTGACACCGTGGGCCGTTTAGTGCTTCAGCCTACTGAAATTCCTGTTGGAATAGTGACCTCGTTGCTCGGTGTTCCCTTTTTCCTCTACATCCTCGTGAGCAGAAGGAGGCGAATTTGGGGTTGAAACTCACAATCAACCATCTATCTTTCAGTTATAGCAGTTCCCCCATCTTAAAAGGCATAGATCTAGCCTTAGATTTAGGCGAAGTTTTAAGCATTGTCGGTCCTAACGGTTCAGGCAAAAGCACACTTTTGAAATGCATCAACCGAATTTTGAAAACTAAAGGTAATACTGTTTTTGTTGACGGCAAAGACATCAACAAACTCAATCTCAAAGAGTTGTCAAAGATTATGGGGTATGTTCCTCAAAGCTCGGTGAGCGTTTTTCCCTTCACAGTCTTTGATATAGTGATGATGGGGCGAACCCCGTACATTCATTGGAGCCCAAGCGAGCAAGATTATGAAATTGTCGCAGAGACATTAGATTTCCTAGGACTCAGCGATTTAGCCATGCGCCACTTTAATGAGCTTAGCGGCGGCGAACAACAAAAGGTTATAATCGCCAGAGCCCTTGCTCAGCAGCCTAAAATCTTGCTTTTAGACGAGCCCACAAGCAATCTTGACATTAAACATCAGTTGGAGATACTCTGCATACTTAAGGATTTAGCTCAAAGCAAACATTGTTCCATAATAGTGGCGATGCATGATTTGAATATGGCAAGCAGATTCTCAGATAAAATGCTGATGCTAAAAAAGGGGTGTATATTTGCCGTTGGCGCCCCAGAAAAAGTGTTAACTGAAGAAAACATAGAGGCGGTCTATGGAATTAAAGCAAAAGTGACAAAATCCATTATGGGTAAGCCCCAAGTTGTTCCCTTAGAACCCATATCATCCAAAGAAGTTTCAGAAGCTCCTTCAAAATTTGCCCTCTTAACATAAAACAGCGTTAAAGGGGAAAGGAAAATGGCTATCCTAAAAATAGCTTACGTTACAACGTACATACATGACGTTGAGCCCCTCCTTTCAGCAGTAAAATCCGTTAAGAACAAGTATGGAGAAATAGTGGATATTCAAGTTAGAACAGGCGAAGACTTAGCATCAGAAAGCATCCTAAAAGAGTTTATGGCATTTGCAGAGAAATCCCACATTGCAATTTTCCACCTTATGGGCGAACCTCCAAACTTCGAAAAAACCCTCTCAAAACTTAAAGAGGCTAAAATTCCAGTTTTCGCTGGCACTATAGGCGATGGACGCATCGCAGAGTTAAGACGTATTTCAACAGTATCCATGGAAGACTACGAAAAAATTTTGCAGTATTCCAACTACGGCGGAACAAAAAACTTCAAAAACCTCCTTCTCTACTTAGCAAACCGTTTCGCTGGCTGCACCTACACGGTTGAGGCTCCAGAAAAGCTTCCATGGCATGGAATATATCATCCGGACTTCAAACACGTCCCAACCTTGGAGGAATATTTGTCAAAAAAGTATAAGCCGGAAAAGCTTACCGCCGGAGTGTGGCTTCACCAAACCCACTGGCAATCCGGAGACACAGAGTTCGTTGACAGCCTAATAAGAGAAATTGAAAGCAGAGACGCCAACGTTATCCCAGTGTTCTTTACAGGAGTTAAAGATTCTCTTTCAGAAGACGGCGTGCTGAAATGGGTAATAGAAAACTATTTCATGAAAGATGGAAAGCCTCTAGTCGACGTTGTCATAAGCCTTCTAATGTTTTCCCTATCCATGTATACACGGCAAGACGAAACCGCCGACAGCCTATTAAAAATGCTTAACGTGCCAGTTATAAAGGCTGTTCTCACATGGAACACTTTTGAAGAATGGCAAAGCGCCATGCAAGGGCTAAGCCCCCTTGACATACCGCCAAACGTGGTTATGCCGGAATTCGACGGCAAACTTATAACGGTGCCCATAGCAGCAAAAAGCTTCTGTGAAAAAGACCTGACGACTGGAACCCGAATAATCAAGTTTGCACCTATCCCTGAAAGGATTGGGAAACTGGCCAGCTTAAGCCTAAACTGGGCGAAGCTGAAACGCAAACCAAACGGCGAAAAAAGAGTTGCCATAATCTTCCACAACTATCCTCCGAGAAACGACACAATAGGAGATGCTTTTGGGCTTGACTCTCCAGCTTCAGTTTTAAACATCCTAAAAGGCTTGAAAGAAGCAGGCTACAAGCTGGATTATCTGCCTGAAAGCGGACAAAAACTCATAGAGGATTTGATGCAGCGAATGACTAATGATAAGCGATGGGCAAGCCTTCAAGAGCTGGCCGAAAGGGCTGTAGCAAAAATTCCCACAGATCACTACTTGAAATGGTTCAGCGAACTTCCAGATGATGTTAAAGAAAAAATGGAGAAACATTGGGGGAAGCCTCCAGGCAAACTTTTCAATTATAACGGTGAGCTTCTTGTTTCTGGAATCATAAACGGCAACGTTTTCATTGGGCTTCAGCCGTCCAGAGGCTTTCTAGAGGATCCTGCATCCATATACCACAGCCCAGATCTTCCAATGCCCCACCATTATTGCGCTTATTACCGTTGGATCAGAGATGTTTTCAAAGCCGATGTTGTAATGCACATAGGCACACATGGCACCTTAGAATGGCTTCCAGGAAAATCCGTGGGGCTTTCCTCTTCATGTTTTCCAGACATAGCCATATCCGACTTGCCAAACATTTACCCTTACATAATTCTCAATCCCGGAGAGGGCACACAGGCAAAGAGGAGAAGCTACTGCTGCATAATCGACCACCTAATACCTGTTATGCATGAAGCCGAATCTTATGAAGAAATGGCAGAATTGGAACTTCTACTTCAGGAATACTATCATGCGAAAACTTCTGATAGGGGAAAACTTCCCACCCTTCAAAGGCAGATTTGGGATAAAGTTTGCCAGGCAAAACTAGAACACGATTTAGGAGTCAATGAGGAAGCAGCGTTCTCTAACTTTGAAGCCTTCGCAGAAAAGCTGCATGGCTATATTCATGAAGTTTCAGACACCCTTATAGGCGATGGACTGCACGTTTTAGGCGAGCCACCTCGTGACACGCGTCTAGACGAGTTTCTTGCCGCCTTAACAAGGCTAAGCAACGGCACAGTTCCATCTTTGAGAGAGGCTATCGCGGAGATGAAAGGATACGCCTTTGAAGATTTAATTGCGAACATGGGTAAAATCACAAGTGAAGGTAAAACCCACGGGGATATAATTAAGGAAGTGAACAGCCTCTCTCTAGAGTTGATAAAGCGTTTTCGAAGCAGAAACTTTCAAAAGGAAGCCATAGATGCCTTAGCCGAAGAAGTGCTTGGCAAAACCAGCTCTAAAGTAAGATTATGCCTAGAATACATAGCGGATTTCCTCGTCCCAGCCTTAGAAGCCACCACCGACGAGTTAACAAATGCCCTATCTGCATGCGAAGGCGCTTATGTTCCTCCAGGGCCTTCAGGTTCTCCTACGCGGGGTATGGCTGATATTTTGCCTACTGGAAGAAACTTTTACTCTGTGGATCCCCGCGCTATCCCGTCGCAAGCCGCTTGGCAAGTAGGCGTTTCTCTAGCTAATTCCATAATTGAGAGGTATCTAAGGGAAGAGGGCAAATACCCTGAAAATGTAGCTATTGTTGTTTGGGCTACGGACGCCATGAAAAATAAGGGCGACGACGTAGCGGAAATCCTCTATTTAATGGGGGTTAAACCAGTCTGGGAAAAAACCAGCGGAAGAGTCACCAGCTTAGAAGTTATACCTCTCGAAGAGCTGAAGCGCCCCCGCATCGACGTCACCATACGCGCAAGTGGACTTTTCAGAGACACTTTCCCAAACATCATCTACCTAATCGACGAGGCTGTGGAATTAGTCGCCAATCTAAAAGAGCCGCCGGAGCTTAACTATGTAGCTAAACATGTGCAAGACGAAGTAGCAGAGCTTACCAAAAAAGGCGTAGATCCGGAAGAGGCAAAAACGCAAGCACAGTGCAGAGTTTTCAGCGATCGTCCAGGCGCTTATGGCTGCGGAGTAAGCGAACTAATAGACTCTAAGAACTGGAGAAGCCAAAAAGACTTGGCTGAGGTCTATGTTACATGGGGATGCTACGCTTACAGCCGTAAAAAATATGGTTTCCGCAGTCCTGAACTTTTTAAGAAACGCCTAAGCAAAGTTGAATTAACCGTTAAAAACGTTGACACCTGCGAATATGATTTGCTGTCTGGTGACGACTGGTACGACGCCCATGGCGGCATGGACTTAACCATAAAAACTCTTAGAGGGGAATCCCCCCGCTCATATTATGGAGACAGTTCAGACCCTAAAAGGGTCAAAATACGAAGTACTGAAGAAGAAATTAAACATGTTTTTAGAGCGCGTCTCTTAAATCCAAAATGGATTGAAAGCATGAAAAGACACGGCTATAAGGGTGCAGGAGACCTCTCCAGAACAATAGATTTCGTATTCGGCTGGGACGCAACAGAAGAAGCCATTGAAGATTGGATGTACGATGAGCTTGCCGAAAAATATGCTTTAAACCCTGAAATGCAAGAATGGTTAAAGAAGGTGAATCCTTACGCCCTTCAAAATATGCTGGAACGCCTTTTGGAAGCCATCGAAAGGGGGCTTTGGCAAGCCACAGAGGAAATGAAGAAAAAGCTCCAAGCACTTTACCTTAGTATTGAAGGTATATTGGAAGGAATTACAGAAAAATAATATGAGAAAGGCGGGTGAAGGATGTAAAATGGAAAAAAGAATAATAACCTTAAAAATTGAAGGTGCAAAAGCGGAAATCCTTTATCATAAATATCGCAACTGTGACATGAAAACTCTTTTAGTTTCTTTTAACGAGGAAAAACGCAGAGTCTTGTCCACTTGGGATGGGTATAGGCTGGTAAAATTTGTAGGCAATGTTTATGTTCCCCAGTCTTTGTCAGATTACACCATGAAGCATTATGAAATTTTTGAACAAGAATTTCCCCTCTCCATTGGAATAAGCCCCGAGGAAATTTCCTTCCTATCCACAGGTGCTGACATGGATAATTTGGCTGTATGCGAAAGGTCTTATCAAGAGTTCAGCGTGTGCTGCCTGGCTACTGGAGGAACTGGCAACGCTTTAAGGTCAGGAGTAGATGGAGCAAACTATTTAGAAAGAAATGGAAAATTCGAGTATACGCCTGGAACAATCAACATAATAATTCTCTTTAATGCCGCCTTAAGCAGCGGAGCCATGGCAAGAGCCCTAATAACGGCTACCGAAGCGAAGACAGCGGTTCTGCAAGACCTAGACATCAGAAGCGTGTATTCTCCTGAAAACTTGGCCACGGGCACGGGAACGGACAACATTATAATTGTTTCTGGAAGAGACTCTGAAACGCCTCTGCGTTGGACTGGAGGCCACACAAAAATCGGCGAGCTTATAGGCGTAACTGCTAGGCTTGCAGTTATTGAAGCATTGGAAAAGCAGGAAGGAGCGACTGCATATTGGAGGAAGTCATAGCAACTGAAGGCCTTTCTAAAAAGTACGGCGACCTCTGGGCGGTTAAAAATTTAAGTTTAAAGGTTTTTTCCGGCGAGATTTTTGGTTTTTTAGGGCCTAACGGGGCGGGTAAAACCACCACAATACGCATTTTGACTACTTTGACTAAGCCAACTTTTGGGCGGGCTTGGGTTGGCGGCTTTGACGTTGTAGAGAAACCTGAAAAGGTTAGGGAAGCCATAGGGGTGATGCAGCAACATCTAAGCTTGGATAGGGATTTAACTGTAAGAGAGAACATGGAGCTCCGTGCTCGTCTACATCATTTTGATTCTTCTGAACGTAAAAGGCGAATAGCTGAACTGCTGGATTACGTGGGGCTTACCGAACATGCTGACAGAACCATAGATGAGCTTTCCGGCGGACTACAACGGCGGACAATGATAGCGTGCTCCTTAATACATAAGCCTAAACTCCTTTTCCTCGATGAACCTACAGTGGGGTTGGACGCCCATACGAGGCGCCGCATGTGGGATCTGATCCGCCGCCTCAACGCCGACGGCGTCACCATTTTCCTCACAACACATTATATTGAGGAGGCTGAAGCCCTTTGTCACCGTGTAGGAATAATCCATGAAGGACAGTTGATAGCCCTTGACAACCCTTTCGAGTTACGTCGAAAGATAGGCCTTTTTACGGTGGTAACCGTCATAGAAAATGGGAATGCTTCCTACAAGTATTTTCCTGACAAAATGGCTGCTACCCAATATGTTCAAAGTCTACCTTCAACTGTTAAAACTATTGTTGTGCGCGAGTCAAACTTGGAAGATGTCTTCTTAGAGTTGACTGGTCGTGGAGTAAGTGATTAAATGAAAGCGTTAATAGATGTTTACACAGTTTTTTGGGCGGATCTAAGAGTTTTGAGGCGCCAACTGGTTCGAACCATAGCTACAAGTCTTATAAACCCTTTACTGTATCTCTTGGCCTTCGGCTACGGCCTTGGAAGAGGAATAAGCTTTGAAGGCTACAGCTACCTTGACTTTGTCGTGCCAGGAATAATTGCCCTAACGGCTATGACGAGCAGCTTTAACGGTTCGGGATCAAAGCTTCATGTGGACCGACTTTTCTACAAATGCTTCGACGAGTACTTGATGGCTCCAGTTAACGTTTCTTCAATAGTCATAGGCAAAACTCTCATAGGCGTGGTACGCGGCATAATAAGTTCTGCGGCTCTGCTGTTTGCAGGCTTAATAATTTCGCCTAAAATTGTCGCCAGTCCCACGCTGCCATTATTCGTGTTAGTGCTGATTATCTCATGCTTTGTTTTTGCCTTCTTAGGAGTCCTTGTCGCCCTGTTAGTCAAATCCCATCAAGACATGAACACTTTCAGCACGCTAATACTGCTTCCTATGACTTTCCTAAGCGGCACCTTCTTTTCGCTTGAAGGTCTTCCTGAAACGCTTAAAACCGCCTTATACTTTCTCCCTCTAACCCACTCAAGCCAATGCCTAAGGGCGGCAGCCCTAAACCAACCCTTCCCCTCGGCATCTCTATTAGCGCTCCTAGGCTTTGGAGCCCTTTTCTTTTCAGGAAGCGTTTTAGCTTTAAAGAAAAAAAGCGTTTAAACATGTTTTCAGGCAGTTTCGAAATAGCAGTACAAATAGAAGATAGTTCTATTCCAAGGATTTATAGTGAGAATTTAAACATCTACATATCCACGGTAGGATGATAGCCCGGGGGAGATTCGAACTCCCGTCAGAGGCTCCAGAGGCCTCCATGCTTGGCCGCTACACCACCGGGCTGCCGTTTTTCACTCATTAAGCCGAGTTTCTCCATAATAACTTTAGCGTTTAGCCCCTCATGAGGTGTCTATCGCTTATATTTGAGGATGAAAAAGCCTGTTGTCGCTTGACATCCTGAACATATGAAGAACAGGGTTTCGAATCCTATTTTGCTTGCTATTATTGTGGCTAGCAGGGCAGCGGCTGCTTCTGTTATGTCGTATATGGATTCAAACATGCCTAAAACTGTGCCTCTTCTTTTTTTGCTGCTTAGGTCAACCATTAAGGCTAACAGTGATGGGCGTTGTAGGGCATGGGAAACGCCGAAAAAGAATTCAACAACGTAAAGTTGTGATAGGCTAGAAACGTACACATAGCCCAAAGAGCAGAGGGCACCCATCATAACTCCAACAAAGAAAATTCGCTCTTTACCATACATATCCGCAAGCCTTCCAGCAGCTATTTTGAATATGGCAGCGACAAAACAAAATACGGCATATAATAAGCCTATGTCTAGGACTGAAGCTGAAAAACGGTTAACAACAAATATGGGATATATTGGACCAAGCAAGCCGATTCCTAAAGAGTACAGAGTACTCAAAGCTAATGCAAGCATGAGCGTCTGCGATGACTTCAGCATACGTGCATCCTCCTGCTGAAGCCGCTACAGATTTTCCAGCGTCTTCAAACATGGACATTTTAGGGTCGGCTTGCCTCCGATAAGTAAGATTTTCTCGGTTAAGCCTTAAAAATAAATTTTTTGGAGCAGAAACCTGTTTTCTCTCGATCTTTTATGGAGGTAAGACGGCTATTTTGCGACTAGGACTGGACATGGAGCGTTTCTTATGACTCCTTCTTAGCCTTAAAACTATGTGATTAGAATATGCTATAGCAGTGAAAAGTCTGTGGATTTTATTTTCCCTTTTGTGTCCACAACTACCTCAAATTTTTCAGCCCAAGGGTGTCCTTCCAAGTCTATGGGGCATGTACCCCGGATAACCCAGCACCCGTCTCTCTGCTCAATGGATGAAATGTCTATCCTCTCAGTGTTCTTTCTTCTTTTAAGGAACTCGACGGCGATTTCTTGCGCATCCTTTTCCAAAAGAGCTTTCATTTTGCGTTTCCCTGCCAGCCTTTTCCATATTTTACACGGTGGGCATTAAGGGTTATGAATGAAAAATCATGAGCAAAACTAAACATATGACAGATTTCGCACATGTCATTTAGAAAGACCAAAAACTAGAACTGCGATAAATTCAAATCTTCAGAAAACACTTTAACCATTAGGAAAAGGGTTTCTGGAAAAGAAAGGCAATGAGCGAGAGAAAACGCATAATATTCCATGTTGACATGGATCACTTTTTCACAGCCATAGAAGAGCGGGAGCATCCTGAAATTAGGGGAAAACCAGTCATTGTTGGGGCGGATCCAAAAGAGGGTAAAGGCAGAGGCGTGGTAAGCACATGCAACTACGAAGCTAGAAAATTCGGCGTGCGGTCGGGCATGCCCATATCCAAGGCTTGGAAACTCTGTCCGCAAGCCGTTTACTTGCCAGTGAACTATGAACTTTATGGAAAGGTTTCCGCGAGAATAATGGAGATTCTGCGAAAGTATGCAGACAAATTTGAAAGCTGGGGCATAGACGAAGCCTTTCTCGATGTAACCTCAAAAGTGAATGATTATGCGGAGGCCGAAGCCTTAGCTCGCCAAATAAAAAGAGAAATCCTCGAAAAGGAGGGGCTTACATGTTCCATAGGCATAGGACCCAACAAGCTTTTAGCCAAAATTGCAAGCGACCATCAAAAGCCAGACGGCCTAACAATGGTTAAACCCGAAGATGCAGAAAAGTTCCTTGAGCCTTTACCCGTGCGCAAACTTCTATGGGTTGGAAGAAAAACAGAGCAGAAGCTACAAGCTATGGGAATAAAAACTATAGGCGATTTAGCCCGTCACGATCCTACGGTGCTTGCTGAAGCTTTCGGGGTTGTGGGAAAACAGCTTTATTTGTCTGCGCATGGAGTTGACAAAAGCGAGGTGGAAGAGCGAGGCGAAATAAAATCCATAAGCCGGGATAAAACTTTCGATGAAGACACGGCTGATTCTGATTTAATTTTTAAAACTTTGGATGGGCTTGCTGAAGAAGTGCATGTAGATGTTTTAAGGCAAAATCTCTACTTTAAGACTGTTACTGTTAAGGTGCGTTATGAAAATTTTGAAACCCACACCCACAGCAAAACACTTGCTTTCATCACGAATAGGTTGGATGATTTAAAGAAAACAGCTAAAGAACTTTTACAAGCCTACTTCACGCCAAATAGGAAAATAAGGCTCATAGGCGTTAGAGTTTCGACTTTTGTCTCTGCTGAAAAACAGAAAACCCTAGCCTAAAGAACTTTTTCACTTTATAGTATCAAGTTTGGATATTTTTCCCTTATTTTTGAGTCCGCTATTTTGGCGATCAACGCACTTGAAATCAAAACGTATTTTACGCCAGCAATTTCAGCCATTTCAGCTTGTTTTTGGTCTTGAGTAACTAACAAAAGATTATTGTTTTTGGCGTATTCCACAATAGCTTTGTCCTTCGCTCCTTTCAAATTGACCTCGTGAACTGTTAACGCTTCATACCCTAAAATTTCAAAATACTCTTTTAGCCCAGAATACATCTCGTCGAGCAAAATTTTCATGCGTCGTTCCTCCTACGCATATAACACTGATAAATGTTGCCTATTTAGCTTCTCCCTAGCCCTAAAATTCTAGGAAAATCGGTTTTTTGAGGCAAACTCTTATAAGCAACTTTAGAAGGTAAACGGTGGTCGTGCAAAGCCTTTTTGCACAATAAATCGTAAGGAGTTGAAGAGTGAAAATGTCTGATAAAGAGATGCACAAGGCAGTCTGTTCTGATTGCGGCGCGGAATGCGAAGTTCCCTTCGTTCCAGACCCAAACAGGCCAGTTTACTGCCGAGAGTGCTGGATGAAAAGAAGAAGTCAAAGACGGAGATACTAGTTAATAAAACAGTTCGTAAAGTCTAACGTTTATTCTACCCAATTTCTTTTTATAGCGTTAGCCATTTGTCGTTTAGTTTTCCATTGCAAAGAAGACATATGCCAGATTAAATAATCTTTTAAGCTTGGCAATAGCAATAAAGGCTAAAAATGGCAGAGGGTCTTATTGAACCAGCTGATTGAGACTGTTATTCTTGGCATTATTCAAGGCTTAACCGAGTGGCTTCCCATATCTAGCAGTGGACACTTGAGAATCGCTGAAAAATTTTTAGGCTTAGAGGTGCCAATACTTTTCGACGTTATTCTACATTTGGGAACATTAACCGTTATTCTATTCTTCTTTAGAAGCGATGTCAAAAAGATTCTTTCAGCCCTTGCGCGTCTCGATTTTAAAACAGATTATGGAAGGCTAATACCGCTCATAATTGTTGGGACAATCCCCACAGCCCTTATAGGATTAGCCTTCAGCATCTTTCTCGAAAACTTTTTCCGAGAAGTGTTAACAGTGGCTGTTGCATTGCTTGCATGTGGTTTTGTTCTTTACTCTGCAAAGGCTGCAAAGGAGAAAACAGGCGATATAGGCTATTTTGCAGCGTTATTAATTGGGATAGCTCAAGGCATAGCGGTAATCCCGGGGCTTTCAAGAAGCGGATTAACAATTGCCACTGCGCTTTTGCTAGGAATTGAGAGGGAAAAAGCTTTCAAGTTCTCTTTTCTGCTTTCTGTTCCAGCGGTAATTGGAGCTTTCGGGTTAACCCTCCACACACATTTTAGCGCTCTAGCGGCTTCTAATTTAGGTTGGGTTGAAGTCTTTGCCGGAGTGGCTGCAGCCGTGATTGTGGGTTATTTATCTTTAAAACTGCTTTGGAAAGTGCTAGCAAAGAAAGGATTTCATTTTTTCGCATTTTACTGTTGGGCTTTCGGCGTTTTTCTAATACTAGCTTTAAATCTAGGCGTTTTCTAGCCATTTAGGCTTTCCTGAAAGGAACTCTGTTAAAAACTTTGCAAAATCGCCGTTTTCTTCATAAAATTCAGCTATTTCTTCATTCACGTAAATTCTGAATCCGCGGCTTAGCACCTGCGAGATTTCTTTGGCTACTCCCGCGTTTCTTCCGCCGTCCAAGAGTTTCTCGTTTAGGAAAGCCACAGCGTCAACGTGTTTTCTTTGAAGCTCCACAACCCATCTTCCATCTTCAATGTAGGGTCCTGAAACCACCCCTTGATTGCTCATGTGTTTTGCTAGAAAGTTTCCGCAGTCGCTTTCCTTTTCCATGGGAGGTCCAAGATGCTTCCTTATCCGCGGGAGGAAGCGGCTTTCAAGTTCAAATATAAACATGTTTAAGTTTTTTTCATTGCTCCATGGGGCATACCGTAATGGGTTGAAGTCGTTTATTCTGAGAAGCTTCGTTAGGGAACGTTGAGACTTGTAAAGCTGGCCCCACAGCACATCTGGAACCGCGTCAACCTTTCCAAAAACTACAAAAAGAACTGCTGAGCCGCGTTTTGCTAGGCTTTCCTTTAAATCTTTTGTTTTTAGAGCTTTTGTTTCTGGCGGATAAAAGAACTTTAAATCTGGTTTTTCCAGGAAGGCGCGGGAGGCTGCTACGAAAGTGTAGAGTTTTTGGGGTTGCACCGCTGAAGCCACATTTCTTCCCTTGTCCACCGGATCGACTATTATGAGTGGTTCTTGGAAAAGCAGCTGCAGTTCTTCTCCGCTTCCCACGTAGTAGTTTTCTATATCTATAACCATCTGCCTTTTGTATTTCGCGAATGCTTTTAGCACGTTTACGAAGGACATATAATGTATTATCAAGAGTTCGCAGAGGTAGCCGCTGAAGCCGCCTATTTTTATTTCTGCGCCATAGACGCCTATTCCCTTCATAAACTTCTTTAGTAGGCGCACTTCCTCGCGCATTTGTTCGCTTAAACATTTTTTCACGTAGTCCGTGTGGTATGGAGTGCGGTCTGTGGCGCTTAACCACTCTCCAGGCTTAGTTTCGTAGCATGGCACTATGTTAACCCTGATGTCGTCGATGAAAGCTTCCAAGTATGGGTGTTCCGCAAACCTCTCCACATGCTTTGCGCCTTCAGTTGCTTTTCTAGCTATTTTTAGGGCGATTTCTCCAAGGGATTTTTGCGGTATGGTTGTTGGCATGCGCATGAAAATGTCTATGTCTGGCTCTCTGCTTAGCCAAGTGTCCTTCGCAACGGAGCCTTCTAAACGCACTGCTGCTTCGACGCTGAACTCTTTAGCTGCTTCCGCAACCTTCATTTCCAGCCGCCTTGCTAACGCCTCTATTTTCATGCGTTCCTCTTTTTCAGGCGTAATCTTACCCAGAACTTGTGCGCAGACTTCCTCTATTCCTTTCTGCATAACCAGCCCTTTTCTCATTTTTGTGGACAAATTTCCCTAAGCGTTGAATATATTGGGCCTTTTGGTGTTAGGTCGCTTCTCTTAAGTCTTAAACAGTTGGCTTTCACGATTCCAAATTCGTAGTTCAAGTTTTCCTCTACTCTTCTTGCGAGTTCAGCTTTGTTTCTTCCAGATTTTACGCGGGCAATTGTTAGGTGGGGGCTAAATCCTTTCGTGTCTGGGGCGAACCCTAAACTGCGCAATTGGGGCTCTAACTGGTTGAAGATGCTTCGCAGTTGATCAGCGCCTTCGCGTATTCCAGCCCACAAAACCCTTGGATAGCGCATGTTTGGGAAGACTCCAACCCCTTGAATCTTAATGTCGAAGGGTTCAAACTCGACCTTCTTCATTCCTTCATAAATTTTATCCACCATGCTTGGCGTTATGTTTCCCAAAAAACGTAGGGTTATGTGGATGTTTTTTGGCTCTACGAGTTTTAAATCTGCCCTTGTTTCAGCTAAAACCTTCTGCATAAAGGTTATCCTTTCTAGAACTTGAGCACTTTCTATGTCAAAGGCTATGAAGCTTCTTATGGTTTCTGGCATTGGGGGTTCCTTCGCATATTTTTGGCACACATCTTTCATAAATGCTTTTAACGTTGAAAGTTTACTGCCTATTAGAAAAGGGTTGACAGAAGGCTCTTGGATGATGGTTGAGAAGCTTGTTGTGGGATTGGCTGGAATGCCTGGAGCTGGAAAATCCGTCGTTGTTAACATTGCCAAAGAAAGAGGCTACGGAGTTGTAGTCATGGGCGATGAAGTGCGAAT
>Ga0209225_1002491_pt1 | contig 16546 bp, 18 predicted proteins | sample WasSprMetagenome_FD_184732 | JGI IMG/M metagenome (GOLD analysis project Ga0209225, IMG submission 184732) | Sulfidic aquatic microbial communities from Washburn Spring, Yellowstone National Park, USA - WS (SPAdes) (version 3) | ecosystem: Environmental > Aquatic > Thermal springs > Hot (42-90C)...
AAACTTAAAATAATTGAATGAACAGTTGTGTTAACGAATCCACTAAAAATAGGGAAAATTTAGAGTTTAAAAATGGAGGAAAAAGGATGAGCAGACCGGAAAAACCCCACTTAAACCTAGTGATTATGGGGCATGTTGACCATGGAAAGTCAACGACTACAGGGCACATGCTTTACTTGGCTGGAGTTGTTGACGAAAGAACGGTGAAAGCCTATGAAGAGGAAGCTAGGAAGATGGGAAAGGAGACCTTCAAGTTTGCATGGATTCTCGACAATCTAAAAGAGGAACGAGAAAGAGGCCTAACAATAGACCTGCGATTCTTAAAATTTGAAACCAAAAAATACTACTTCACAATAATTGATGCCCCCGGCCACAGGGACTTCGTTAAAAACATGATTACTGGGGCGAGCCAAGCAGACGGCGCCATACTCTTCGTTTCAGCCAAAAGAGGAGAATTCGAAGCTGGCATAGGACCTGGCGGGCAGACAAGGGAACACGCCTTCTTAGCCTTCACATTGGGCGTTAACCAGCTTGTGGTTGCCGTAAACAAGATGGATGACCCAACCGTCAACTGGAGTCAAGAACGCTATAATGAGATTAAGAATGAAGTTAGCAGAATGCTTAAAATGGTTGGCTACAAAGTTGAGAAAATCCCATTTGTGCCCACTTCAGGGTGGACGGGCGACAACCTAGTAAAGCCCAGTGATAAGATGCCATGGTACAAGGGACCAACCCTAATCGAGGCATTGGACACTTTTGAAGTTCCGCCAAAACCGTTGGACAAGCCATTGCGAATCCCTGTACAGGACGTTTACAGCATAACAGGCGTAGGCACAGTCCCGGTTGGCAGGGTTGAAACAGGAGTTCTAAAAGAAGGCGACATGGTCATTTTTATGCCTGCGAACAAGCAGGGCGAAGTTAAGTCAATAGAGATGCACCACACAAGGATTCCGAGGGCTGAGCCTGGCGACAACATTGGATTCAACGTTAGGGGCATAGCGAAAACAGACATACGCCGGGGCGACGTTTGCGGGCACGTAAACAACCCGCCGACGGTGGCGAGGGAGTTCATAGGACAAATAATCATCATATACCACCCAACAGCCATAGCTGCCGGCTACACACCGGTCCTCCACTATCACACAGGGCAGATGGCGTGCAGATTCACAGAACTAATAAGGAAGATTGACCCACGCACAGGACAAGTTGTCGAGGAGAAGCCATCCTTCCTAAAGACTGGAGACGCCGCCTTAGTCAGAATGGAGCCTCTCCGCCCAATAGCCATTGAAACCTACTCTGAGTTTTCAGAGCTTGGAAGATTCGCAGTAAGAGATATGGGCACAACCATAGCCGCTGGCATAGTTAAAGAAATCACAAAGAAAGGACTTCAATAGTCTTCCATCCTCTCTTTTTATTTTAAAAGCACGGCAATGCTAAATTCGATTTAATTTGTTACCTTTTTGGAAAAGCTCTTTCAGTTTTTCCTCTAGTAAGGGTTTTGTGAGAAGACTATGGAGAAGTAGGCGGCTACTGAACCGAAGATGATTAATAGTGCTAAAACAACGCACAAAACCATAATAGCCAACAGGAAGATTGCGCCCTTCTCCATGAACTTTCTCCTTTCCTATCAGTATTGACTTTCTGTTTTAATTGGTTTGCATTTCTCAAAGTTGATGAGCAAAGGAAAGCACCGCAAGAGAAAATAGCATCAAAACTTGTAGTCTAGCATTAGAGTTGATGATATGTCTGGGGCTGAAACACTCCTCCCATATTTAAAGGAAAAGAAGGGGGATGAGCAGGAGCCAACAATCATAGTGGACAGTCGTGAAGCCAGCAGCGCTGAAAAAGTCGTTAAGGGACTTAGGGAGCGCGGCGTAAACGTGAAAATTGAGCCTTTAGAAAAGGGAGACTACATTTTGTCCGATGTTTGTGCTGTTGAACGTAAAAGGGTTCAAGACTTTGTTTACACGCTTACTCATCGTTATCTCTTCGAGCAGCTTTTCAAGCTTAAGGAGGCTTATCCAAAAGCGCTAATTCTTCTTGAAGGCTACATGCCCATAATTTACAAGTTTAGCAGAATAAAGCCGGAAGCCGTCTGGGGCGCCTTGTTCAACTTGGCAAAGAACGACATAGCCATAGTTAACACCACATCCTATAAGGAAACCGTGGATTTTCTCTACATTGCAGCCCGCCAAGAACAAATAGTGGAAAAGAGGGTGCCAACAGTGCATCCGATAAAGAAATGCGAGACTCTTGAAGATGCACAAATATTCTTTGTGGCAAGTTTACCCAATATTGGGAGGGAAAAAGCCATAGCAATCCTTAAATCCTATCAGACGCCATTAAATGCCTTCCTAAACGTTGACGAGTGGCCCAAAACGGTTTATGGGCTTGGACCGAAAATAAGCAGCAGAGTTAAAGAAGTGTTAAACACTCCGTTTAAGGGGTGAAAAAGGGCGGATGGACGTGGAAATTGCTCCAACAAAAAAGGTTACAGTTCTCGGACTAGACAAACGCAGCGTGGGCGACATTGCATGGTGCGCCACCACTTACGGTGCGAATAGGCTTTATTGGATAGACGGCTACCTGCTATGCCTAGAAGTTTACGAAAAATCCTTCGAACACGAGTTGAAGAACCGTGAATTCCCAATAAGCCAAATCTGTTACGCTGAATTTCCAAAATATGAAAGGATTTACGAGGTGGACAAGAGCCTCCAAATTCCCGTCGTAAACGTTTCAGACATGAAAATCTTCAAGAACATATTAAAGGCTATAAAAGAAAACGTAAAAACAGAGGGCGGACAGCAAGGCTGAGACAATTTTAGGCTTCTTTAAGGTTTTTAGCATATTTGTAGCCAAGCTCAAAGGCTTCAGCATTCATTTTGGCATATTTTTCTGGGACAAGCTCTTCCAAAGCTTCGACAAGGCTTTCCTTTTTTATTGGCAGTTTGCCAACAGCAGCTAAGGCTCCAAGGAGAACAGCGTTCTGCATTACTAGGCTTCCAGCCTCTTTAGCCAGCCTTAACGCTTCAACAATTATAATTTTTTTGGAGAACCGCCTTAGCTTTTCTAGTATTTCCTCCATTTTCGGGTAACCTTCACCTTTCAAAGTAAGCTCTGGTGGCGGAATTTTTTCGTCCCCCATGATTATGAGGGTTTTTTCAGAGGCATACTTTACATTTCTCAAGGTTTCTACGGGTTCAAAGCCCAGCAGTATGTCTGCTTGCCCATCTAAAACCAGTGGGGATAGAACATTTTCGCCTATTCTAACCGTGCATATGACGGCTCCACCCCGCTGAGCCATGCCGTGGATTTCGCCTACACGAACGTTTAAGCCGTCTTTTACTGCTGCTGTTCCAAGAACTTCAGCTGCAAGAAGTATCCCTTGACCGCCAACTCCAGCTAAGACCATGTTAAATTCCTTCATTTTGCCATCGCCTCCGGGCTTGTTTTTGCCGGCACTATGGCATTATATGGGCAGATATTGGCGCACAATCCGCAGCCAATGCAGATGTTTTCGTTGATCGCTACGGTTTTATCCTCTTTGAGGACTATTGCTGGACATCCTAAAAGTTTGATACATGCCATGCAGTTTGTGCACTTTTCGTTTATCTTAAATGGCACAATTTCCAAGCCCTTTCGTCTTTTCTCTCTAACAAGCAATAGGGCGCATGGTGCCCGAAAAACTATTAGCGATGTCTCCGGAAATTGCAGAGCCTCTTTTATTGCATTTTCGGCTTCTCTTACATTAAACGGGTTGACGACCCTGACGAGTTTCACCCCGCAGCCCTCGGCAACTTTTTCAATGGCTATTGGCTCAGTAGAGGCTTGCATACCAGTCACTCCGGTTCCAGGATGCGGCTGGTGTCCAGTCATTGCCGTTGTCAAGTTGTCTAGGACGGCGACTACAATCCTGTGTTTGTTGTAAACTGCGTTTAGTAGTCTTGGAATCCCAGCGTGGAAAAATGTTGAATCCCCAATTACTGCTATTGTGTCTGCGCCGGTAACCTTGCTTATGCCTTGGGCTGTTCCTATTCCGGCACCCATACATACAAGGATGTCGCCAACCTTTAATGGTGGAGCTATCCCTAAGGCATAGCATCCAATGTCCGTTGGGTAAATTGCCTTTTCACCAGCAGCCCTCTTTATAACGTAGAAGGAAGCTCTGTGGGGGCATCCGGCACATAGAATCGGCGGTCTTGGCGGTAGCCTTTCAGAGACTTCTGCATAACGCCTATCTAAATCTTCAAAGTTTATGGGGAGCTTTCTGCCAGTTATCGCTGCCAGTCCTTTCAAGACCAGTCTTGTGGAAAGCTCGCCTGACCTTGGAAAATACTTTTGCTGCGGGGTCTTGCCGTAAATTTTTGTTGATGGCGCATAGTCCTTGGCTATTGCCCTAACTTGAAGTTCCAAGTAGGGTTCAAGTTCTTCAACAACTATAATATTGCCGTGTTCCCTCAAAAATCGTCCAATCATTTTTTCCGGAAGCGGGTGAGTCATACCAAGCTTTAAAACATCAAAGTTCAAGCCTAAAAGTCCGGCAGCTTCAACAGCGTAGTTGTATGCTGAGCTTGAGGAGATTATGCCATATTCTTTGTCTTCGCCTTTGGGATTTACTGTGTTGTATGGAAAAGCCTCGGTTATTTCCTTCGCTTTCTCAAAGCGTTGTAAAAGGACGTCATGCCTAGGTCGCGCGTTGGCTGGAACCATGACTAGGCGTTTCACATCCCGAACAAACTCGCCCTTTAAACTGGGCTTTGAAAGTCTTCCAAACATGACCGGGGCTCTCGTGTGGCTTACACGTGTAGTTGTCCGCAATATTACTGGCAGCTCAAGCTTTTCTGAAATTTCCACGGCTGAAGCCACCATATCTTTTGCCTCTTGCGGGTTTGAAGGTTCCAGACATGGCAAGTTCGAAAGCAAAGCATACAGCCTACTGTCCTGCTCGTTCTGTGAACTATAACATTCCGGGTCATCAGCAGCAACAATCACTAAACCGCCCCTAACACCCGTGTAAGCCAAGGTCATAATAGCGTCTGCAGCCACATTCAAACCCACATGCTTCATGGCTGCAAGGACCCTAACCCCACAGTTCGCAGCTCCACCAGCCACTTCCACGGCAACAATCTCATTAACAGAATATTCCATGTAAACACCAGCCTCCGAGGCTATAGCTGAAACGGTATCCCCAATTTCAGAGGCCGGTGTGCCCGGGTAAGTGGTGACAACTCCTATTCCGGCTTCTAAAATGCCTCTGGCAATAGCCTCATTGCCAAGCAGCAGCACCCGTTTTCCAGGTTCATCCTTCAATAAGATGTGAGGTTCCGGCATTAACGCTTTCTCCAATTATCAGAGAAACTCTCTAGCCTTAAGCTTTCAGATATAACTTTTTGTGACTAAAAACTCGTTGCATACGTGGCAAAAGCAAACTAGGAGAAGAAAAGGGAGAGTGACGCAATAATGCCTATTTGCCCTTAAACAATGGTTTTCTCTTTTCAATAAAGGCTGAAACGCCTTCTTGGAGGTCTTCTGTTGAGGCAACAACGCCGAAGCCTTCCCTTTCTAAGGCTATTGCGGCGTCAAGGCTTATTTCCGAACCCTTGTTTATCAGGGCTTTAGCCACTTTGAGAGCCGCTGGAGCTTTCTGGACAAGCTCCAATGCGAACTGACGAACTGTCTCCCTAAACTTGTCCTGTGGAACAGCCATGTTTACAAGTCCGAGCTGCTCAGCTGTTTTGGCATCAATCATTTTTCCTGTGAAAATAAGCTCCTTAGCCTTTGTCGTACCAATCAGACGTGTCAACCTTTGGGTTCCACCCCATCCCGGAATTAAGCCTATGTTTATTTCTGTTTGCCCCATCCGGGCGTTTTCTGAAGCAATACGGATGTCGCATGCCATTGCAACCTCTAAGCCTCCGCCCAAAGCATAGCCATTTATGGCTGCTATCACTGGTTTTTCAAGATTTTCAAGGGCTGTGCAGAGCTTTTCACCCATTTGGGAGAGCTCCCTTGCCTTTAAGGCGTTCATCCCCCTCATAGCTTTAATGTCAGCACCAGCTGAAAACGCCTTCTCACCAGCACCAGTCAAAACAACAACACGCACATTCTCGTCAGCCTTCACATCTTCAAGAGCTTGCAAAATTTCATTGATAACGTCAGCATTGAAAGCGTTAAGGGCTTCCGGCCTGTTTAAAGTTATTGTTGCTATGCCCTCGCTTTTCTCGTATAGGATGTACTTAAACTCCAATGGCACCAATCCCCCAATTCGCTTATTTTTGTGTCCAATCGTAGAAGCCTTTCCCAGTTTTTCTTCCTAACAAGTTGGCTTTAACCATCTGCTTCAATCCTGGATGCGGATGGAACTTTGGGTCAAGCTCTCTTTCAAGCACTTCCGCTATGGCTAGGGTTGTATCCGCCCCAATATAGTCTAAAAGCATGAGGGGTCCCATAGGCCAGTTTAATCCAAGCTTTATAGCTTTGTCTATGTCGTCTCTGTCTGCTACGCCTTCCCAGTATAGGGCTACAGCCTCATTTAGGGCTGGTATCAATATTCGGTTGACGATGAAGCCTGGACAATCCTTCTTGACCAGAACTGTTTCCTTCTGCATTTTGTGGGCGACATCCAAAACTGTCTGCACAGTCTCATCTGATGTTTTGGTGCCTTTAATCACTTCAACAAGCTTCATCAGTTGTGGCGGATTGAAAAAATGCATCCCGCAAACTTTTTCTGGACGTTTTGTGGTTGAGCCAAGCTCGGTTATGCTTATCGATGAAGTGTTGGAAGCAATTATGGCGTGGGGCGGCGCTAAGGCATCCACCTCGCGGAAGGCTGCCTTCTTCAATTCCACATTTTCCGGGATGGCCTCAATAATTAAGTCGGCTTTTGAAACGGCTTCCCGCAAGTCTGTTGTGGGATGTATCCGCGCCAAAGTTTCGTTCAACTCCGCCTCGGTTATCTGTCCCTTGCTAAGGAACTTTTGGAGGCTGTTGCGAATCATGCTCATGCCATTTTCCACAAATCTTTGTTCAATGTCCCTTAGGTAAACTTCGTACTTGCCAACTTGGGCAGCCACCTGCGCAATGCCATGACCCATTAAACCAGCGCCTAAAATAGCTATGGTCTTTATTTCCAAATCAATTCTCCTCCAATCCCAACAGAACTTAAATATTTGTTGAAGAGCTTTTATAGTGTTTTTGGCTGAAAACTGCGTTTTATCAAGTTAATTGTTTTTGGTTTTAAGTATTATGGCTGCACTTAAGAGTATTAGTGCAACGCCCAAATAGCGAATTGGGGATATATACTGTTGAAGAATAAGCACAGCCCAGAGATTATGTAGCAGCGGGTCTAAGAGCAAAATTGTTCCCTCGGTTGTTGGTGGAACTTCGCTTGGCTTTACATAGTTTAATAGTCCGTAGGGGAGTGCCGTGCTGAATGAGGCAAATAAGACTAGCAAGGTTAGTTGATAAGAGTCTGGCATTATGAACCCTATTAAACCAGTGTTTCTCGTGAAGCCTAGAATCATTCCCAGGAGCAACGCGGATGGCGCTGCAAACAGAAACGTGTTAAATAAGCTTTGAAGAGGTGTGTAATCTACTTTCCTCATCCTTTTTATGTAAAGGTAAAGGGAGTAAAAGAAGCCGCCTAGTAAAGCAAAGCCTAAGCCACCAACGTTAAGATTTGGAAGCGGCTCAGTTAGCACCCCACTTACAAGAAAGACTCCGATGACTCCCATCGCCATCGCCGCAATTTTCCTCGAAGTCGTTTTCTCTTTTCCAGAAACCGCGGCTAAAATTGCCGTGAAGAAGGGTTGCGTGTAAATTAGGGCTGTAGTGACTGCTATGGGACAGCCAAACACGATTGAGGATAAGGCTGAAAGTAGGAAGCATGAAAAAACTAAGCCAGCCAAAGCGAAGTATTGCAAATCGTCCTTTTTTAGTTTAAACCTTCTCCTAATTAACACAAAAATTATTGGGAGAGCCAGTGTTATGCGAAAGAAAACTTGTTGTAGGCTTGAAACTCCAGCATTTTTAAGAAGTGTTGAGAAAACGAGGATAAAGCTAAAACAGAAGCATACTATAATTAGTAGGGCGTGGCTTTTTGTGAACTTCACTTGAATCTTTCACCGCATTAGCAGAGCGCCACAGAGGCTTTCCTAATAGGATTTTGGCAGTCCTAAGACGTGTTGTCCTATGAAGGCTAGGGCCATCTGATGGGTGACTGGAGCCAGCCTTATTAGGTTTATTTCCCTCCACCATCTTTCCACGTCATATTCTACAGCGTAGCCGTATCCGCCGAAGGTCTGCATTGCATGATAAACAGCTTCTATTCCAGCCTCTACAGCCGCCACTTTAGCCATGTTGGCTTCTGCTCCACATTCTTGACCGCGGTCGTAAAGCCATGCAGCCTTATAGTTTAGAAGCCTCGCAGCGTCAATTTTTGCTTTAGCTTCAGCCAGCGGAAACTGTATGGCTTGATGTGCCCCTATTGGAGCCTCGAAGACCTTTCTTTCTTTAGCATATTCAACAGCCTTTTTGATGGCTAATAGTCCCAAGCCGCATGCCGCTGCGGAAAAGGACATACGCTCAGGGTTAAGCGTATCCAATAGCAGATACCAGCCTTTCTCCGGTTCGCCTAAAACATTTTCTCGGGGAACTCTCAAGTCACTTATGTAAACCTCAAAGGTTTTTGAGTAGTTTATGCCATGCTTCTCTATTGGAATTATTTCTACAGCTGGGTTTGGCAAGTCCACGAGAAAGAGTGTTAAGCCAAGCGTTCTTTTAGGGGCTTTATCAGCGGGTGTGGTTCTGGTCACAAGAAGCATTCCTTTTGCTCTGTCCGCCCCAGATATGAAGATTTTCTGACCATTGATTACATATTCGCCGTCCTGCCTAACAGCCATTGTTTTTATGTTTAAGGTGTTTGTTCCAGCATCGGGTTCTGTTAGGGCTAGGCAGAACTCCATTCCCTTCGCGATTTTTGGTAGATACTTCTCTTTTTGGGCTTCGTTACCGTGCTTCACTATGGATAAGCCTCCGAAAACGGCTGAAAGGCATAGGAACCATTCTCCGGCAAGTCCGCAACCTTCTGAAACCAGTGTTTCCATGGCTAGGAGCATTTCGAACATGCCCATTCCGCCGCCGCCGTACTTTTCCGGAATCACTATGCCCGGGAAACCAGCATCGACAAGGCTTTTCCAAAAGTCTTCTGGAAACTCGTGCTTGCGGTCTTTTTCCCGCCAATATTCTGGACCATAATCGCGGGCAATTTCGGTGGCTGTTTCAACTATCATTTTCTGTTCCGGTGTTAATTCAAAATCCATGACCACCACAACCAGTCTCACCTTTCCTAGAAGTTACTATAAAATGCTTTCCAAAAGAAAACACAAAACAAATTGGAAAAGAAGAGACGGATGCTTATCTAGTCTGGGCTGGTCTTGGTATGTAAATTCCGTGAGGGTCTATGGCCCTTAAAATGGCTAATTCCTCGTATGTTGGCGGCTCTGTTGTTGGCACATGCTCCGGTATAATTAAGTCGAAACCGGAGTTTTCCAAAATCTCCTGCAAGGTCACGCCGGGATGAATTGTCGCAAGCCTAATCCGTTTTGTTTCCGGGTCAAAGTCCATCTGGCAAAGGTTTGTAACAACAAGAGAAGGCCCACCACCCAGCAATCCAGCCCTTTGCCTGGCTCCTGGTCCATCTAAATGGCCTGGGCTTGTTAAGTAGTCGAGTTTTTTCACCATTTTCCGTTTTTCATGGGTCATTATTATAACTATGCGTTTTGCCGATGAGACTATGTCGTTTCCGCCTCCGCTTCCGGGAAGTCGCACATTTGGATGTTCGAAGTCGCCTATGTATGTCGTGTTTATGTTTCCATACTCGTCTATTTGGGCTGCTCCAACAAAACCCACGTCCACATGGCCGCCCTGCAGCAGCAGTCCAAGGGTTTCTATTAGGCCTATGGCTGCTGAAGCCCTATAACCAAGCCTTGAGTCTGCTATTGATAGGGCTATGTCTATGGCGTTTGAGTCTATAAATCCAGCCTCATAAACTATTTTGGCTTTTGGCGCATGGGTTCTTTTTGCAAGCATGGCGGCAATCATGGGTAAGCCTGTTCCAACGAAGACCACTTCGCCGTTTTTTATGGCTCTGGCTCCGCAGACAGCCATAAGCTCAAGGGTTGTGAACTCCCCAAGTTTTGCGTAATTCTTCTTTTCCATTCTGGCATTCACCCCCTTAATATGGGAAGGGCTTTTTAGCCCTAAGCTTTAGGAGGCGTTCCATGCCAATTTTTTTAAGGAACCCCATGTGGTCCTCAACGCCTGTAATGTATTCTTCACAGTATTTTTGCCATCCCTCCTCTGTTTTGCATTGTTGGTAGTACATACGTATGTGCTCCATGTCATAGTCGTAGTAGTTGTAAACCATCATGGGATAGGAGCCCCAAGGGCACTCCACCACATAGTCCACGTAAATGTTTGGTATTGCCGTCTGGTCTGGCTGTGAACGTATAAGCTCCGTGTCCACAATTTCTTCGGCTAAAACAATCACTTTTTTGCCGGCTCTGGCTCCTTCCGCATCCTCGCCCTTTATTCCATCTATTTGGGCGTTTCCTTCTCTGTCAACGCGGGAAACGTGCACTATGCTGAAGTCTGGACGTACCGATGGCACAAGCACAACTCTCTCGCCAGTAAATGGACAGGTTATAACTTCAGCTTTTTTAGGTCTAAATTTCGTTTTTGCCAGCAGGTCTGTTCCAAGCATGCTTTTCAAAGGCATAAACGGAACGCCTAGAGCGCCGCCTAAAAAGCGCAGAGCCATAGCCAAATTTGTATAGTCCTCAATTTGGACGGCGCCTTCGCGGATTCTCCGCTGGATGTTTGGAGCCAGTCCAATGCCTTCTATGGCGAAGAAAGCCAGTTCTAAGCGGGAAGCCACATATGCTCCTGCAAGTATGTCAATGTCCATTTCCGAACCGCACGTATAGATTGTTAGATTTCGTTTTTTCTGCCTCACAAGTTCGTGGGCGAAAGCCATCGGGGGTCTCTGAAAGCCGAAACCTCCCCAGAAGAGGTGAGCCCCGTCTGGGATTAGTTTTGCCGCCTCTTTTAGGGTTATTCGTTTATCCTCTACTTGCGCCTCAACCAACAAAGACACCTCTAATAACTATCTTAAATGTTTCAAATTTAAATCTTCGAAGATTTTAGTTAGAGCTCCAATGGAATGCCGTAAGATTCCTTAAAGAATATTTCATTGAATGCTTTTCGAGGCCTCGCTGGCGGGTTCTCGTTTGGAACGCCTACTGGAAGTAGGGCTATAACTGCTAGGTCTTTTGGAACTTTAAGGATCTTTTTGACCTCTTGTTCGTTGAAGGCTCCAATCCAGCATGTTCCGTATCCAAGGGCTGTCGCCTCCAAAACCATATGCTCAACTGCAATCATGGGATCCTGCTTGTAGGGTATTCTGGTTGCAGATAGCGTGTATGGAAGCTTCGTGGATGACGCTTTGGGGTCTCCTAATGCAACAATAATCACATCAGCATCTGCCATAAACGCGCGCGCGCAAGCTCTCTTAGTTTCCATTTCTTTCACTACTATAAAGTACCATGGTTGGCAGTTTCCGCCAGATGGTGCTAAGCGTCCCGCCTCAAGAATCCTTTTTAAGTCCTCTTGGGGTATTGAGTTGGGCTTAAATTTTCTTATACTTCTCCGTTTCTCTATGACCTCGAATAAATCCATAAAAATTCTCACTCTCAACCTGCTATGTTTTTGAGTGCTGAATTCTTATATAAGTGCTTGCGAAATAACATGATGCGTTTGGGGCTCGTTTACTTGTTGGAACGTGATGCTCATGCGGAAAACAATCTTTAAGAAGCTTGAAGCTCAAGGACTGATAGCCAATTACAACCGTTTAAGGAAGAACCTTCCGCCAAGACTCCCGGACAGAGTTTTTATTTGGGATGAAACCTTACGGGAGGGTGTTGAAACCCCAACAGTCTTCCTGACTTATGTGGAGAAGGTTAAGTTGGCCAAACTTTTGGATGAAGCCGGCGTTTCCATAATAACCGTTGGTTTTCCAGCCCTTTCCGAGGAGGAGAAGAACACTGTTAGAAGAATAGCCAATGAAGGGTTTCAGCAAGCCAGCATAGCTGCATCTGCCCGCGCAACAAAAAGTGATGTGGACGCGTGTTTGGATTGTGGCGTTAAGGAAATTGTCATTTTTACACCGTTTAATGGGCTTAATCTCCAATATAGGCTTAAAATGTCAAAAGAGCATGTTCTAAAGAACACTGTTGAATATATAGAATACGCCAAAAAACATGGTGTAACAGTTAATTTTGTTTTGGAAGATGCTTCAAGAACGCCCTTACCGGAGATTCTTCAAATTTTTGAAGCCGCCGTGAAGGCTGGAGCTGATAGGCTTGTAATCGCCGACACTGTTGGCTTCTTAAGGCCTTTATCAACACGTTATCTTGTCTCCCACGTTAGGGATGGGCTTCAGCAAGCGTTAGGAAAAGATGTGACACTTTCAATTCATTGCCACAACGATTTTGGCTTAGCCACGGCGAACACTTTGGCGGCTGTGGAGGAGGGCGTGGCCTATGTGCACACATGCCTTGTTGGTTTTGGTGAAAGGGCTGGAGTGGCCCCATTAGAGGAAGTTGTCGCCGCCCTAGAACTTTTATATGATATAGACACCGGTGTTGACATGAAGAAGCTTTATAGGCTTGCTCAACAAGCAGAGAAAAGCTTCGCCCTGCCAATTCAGTTCCATAAACCAATAGTTGGCGAAAACGCCTTCTCCTATGAAGTGGACGAGCACGTTGAAGGAATGCTTGCCAACCCACTGCTTTTTGAGCCGTTCCCACCGGAAATGATTGAAAGGGAAACCCAGTTCTACATAGGAAGAAGCGGCGGAAGACGCCTTGTCGAAAAACGTTTAGAGATGGCCGGAATAAAAGCTGCGCCATGGCAGATTGATGAAATAGTCAGGCGGATAAGGGGGTTGCAGGAAAGCCTGGACAAGGGTGGCACCCAAATGACCTTCTACCAGATTAAGAGGCTTATGAAAGAGTTGCGGAAGGGCTTAACCGAGGAGGATTTCTGGCGCATAGTTGAGCAGGTTACAAGGCAGAAGCCAAAAATTCACCAGCAGCCCTTGCTGGAGGCAAGGAAACCCTAGTTTATGGCTAATTCCTCAAAAACCCTTTCCGCTTCCTCTTTGCTTAGAGGTTTTGGATAGTTGTAGATTGGACCGCTTGGCTTCTCGTTATAATATGGACGGTTGCAGTTTGGGCATCCAGAAGTCCTAAAAGGCTCGCCGGACAAAACCATTTGCTTCAAAGTTTTTTTATCCACGCCGAAATGTGCTATGCAGCCATCCTCATCGAAGTTCATGGATTCAGCCCTTGTAATTCCGTGAAAAATTAAGTGCCTGGCTAGTTGCACCCGTCTGTACTGCTGGATTGTCGGCTGCCTCAAGCTTTCTAGGGCTGTTCCGGCAACTGGTGTGAAGGCAAAGAGGGCTGGCAGAACGCCCATGTCAACGCATTTTTGAATCATATTTACCATTTCCTTTTCAGACTCTCCTAAGCCAACAATTAGGTGGGTGGTGACCATTCCCTTTCCGAAAATTTTAACAGCTTCCTTAAGGAGAGCAAGCTGTCTCTCCATTTTGTAAGGTCCGCCAGCCGAAGCTCCCTTAACCTTGTCGAAAATTTCCGGAGTTGCCGCGTCTAACGGTATGCCTATCCTCTCAACACCTGCTTCGGCCAGAAGCCTTATGTTTTCTGGGTTTAGGGGTTGACATGAAACTGATATTGGAACATTTGCGCGTCTTGAAATTGCCTTTGCAAGCGCTTTTAGGTGGGCGTGCACTTCTGGATAGTTTAGGGCTTGTATGCAGACGCGCTTAATCCCACCCCTTTTGACGGTTTCAGCTATTCCATTAAGCACTTGTTCAGTATTAAAGGCCAGCCATGAAACCCTAGAAAGCATGTCGGCTCTGCTGTGGCTTTTTCTTGCTTGGGGGCAGAATCCGCAGTTAGCTAGGCACTTGCCCCGTCTATAAGTCATGAGGTAGGCTGTTGTTGGCTTGGCGTCAAGCTTTCCGTTAATTAGTCCTAGAACTATGGCTGAGCCTATGGAAACTCGAACCTTCTTTGGAACATCCATGTCTGCCAAGGCTTTTCACGTTTAAATGCTGTAGGTGTCTTTCGGCTATTGATTCTGAATTCATAAGTATTATTATCATTATCGCTTCAAACCATGCTTGGGTGAAGGACTTGCGAAGGTCGAAGCTTGAAAACTATGAAGCCATATTGGCAGCCTTAGCCAAAAGACCATTAACCGTTGACAGCATAGCCTACAAAACAAACATGGACTGCACAGTTTTAGGGCAATATTTAGAATCCCTAATGAGGAACGGGCTTGTCGTTGAGAAAATCACAAGCAAGAAGAAGCTTTACGCCATAACAGAGAGAGGCCTATCGGTTTACAGAACCCTAAGTTTCCAAAGGTATTTGGAGAAGATTGCAAAAACAATAAAGACCGTTAACATATTGGAAACGGCGCCGACGCCGGCGATGCCAAGCAATAAGGGTGAAAAGGAAACAGAGGGTTAAGACTAAAGACTAAGCGAAAGTTATTAAGCCCTTCTTTAGGCTTTAGTAGAGAGGAAAATGGCACAGCATACGCCTGAAACCATTTGGCAAATGAGCAACGAAGAACTTTCAAAACTTTTAGAAGGCAAAACTTTTCGTCCCGCGTTTAAAAAGGGTATTTATTTTTACGCCCCGAGCTTTGCCTATTATAAGACGGGCTATTTCTGCTCCTCAGCCAAGGATTTTCCAACAATTTCCGTAACTGGAAAGGGCTGCGCATTAAACTGTAAACACTGCGGCGGCAAGGTTCTTGAAACCATGCGTCCGGCTAGAACACCAGAGGAAATTTACAAATTATGTGCAAAGCTTAAGAGGGAAGGGGCTGTCGGCTGCCTAATCAGTGGCGGCTGCCTCCCAGACGGTTCGGTTCCTCTGGAAGGGTTCACGGAAGCCATTAGGCGGGTTAAGGATGATTTTGGCTTAACTGTTTTTGCGCATGTTGGTATTGTAAACCTTGAGAAGGCTTTAGGGCTTAGGGAGGCTGGTGTTGACGCCGCCTTAATAGACATTATCGGGGATGACGAAACAATCCGGGAAATTTACAATTTGAACGTGACAGTTAGGGACTACGAAAATGCGTTATGGGCGTTAAACAAGTCTGGCTTGCGTTTTGTCCCCCACGTCATCGTCGGACTACATTATGGACGGCTGAAAGGAGAGTTTCACGCCTTGCAAATGATTTCGAAATATAAGCCTTCAGCCCTAGTTATAATCGCTTTTATGCCTATACACGGCACATTGATGGAACATGTGAAACCGCCGGAACCATTAGAGATAGCCAAAGTACTAGCCACTGCAAGGGTTATGTTCCCAAAAACTCCAATTGCGTTGGGCTGTATGAGACCAAAGGGCAGACATAGAGCGGAAACAGACACTTTGGCCATAAAAGCCGGTGTGGATGCCATTGCCTTTCCAGCTGAAGAGGCCATAAAATATGCTGAAGCGCAAGGGTATAGGATAAGTTTTTCATCCTATTGTTGTTCGCAGATATACGCCGACATTTCAAGCCTCAATGCCATTTAAAAGCCGAAGACTTGACGGCTTGAATGATATCGCCTTTAAGTTTTGAGTACCATGCGCTCAGCCTTTTCGCGTCTTTTTTCGCCATTCCAGCCTTAACAAGCTCTCTTTCAAAGGCCTTTCTTGCTTTCCGCACTTTCCAGCCGAAACTTAGCCATAGGACAAGAAGGCTTAGTAGAAGACGGATTGTGTGAAGTGCTGCGCTGATTAAGCTTGTGAGCTTCATTTCTGTTTCCTTTAAAGGCTGCAGGTTTCAGCTAGTTCCCGTCTTCTTCCTCTTCTTCGCCTTCTTCCTTCTCTTCCTTTTCAGCTAAGCCCTTCTCAGCCAGCTTTTCCCTAATTTTTCTCGAAATCTCCTTCTCTAACTCTTTCTCAAGTTTTTTGGTTTCTGTGTGCTTTTCTCCACCTATAGCCCTTTTCATGACTTCGCCGAGGCTTGTGAATGTGGAAATGTAGCCCTCAGTCATTTTGACTGCCACGTCTTCTGGTATACCTGCTTCCTTCAGCTCTTTGTAGAAGGCGGCGGCAGCCCTTCCCATATCTCTTCCAGCTTCTTCTGAGAAGACGCTGGCGATTATCCCCTTTATTAAGGCTGGAACTTCCTTTGAGACTACGCTTAGAAGTTCCCTCAGTTCCTCAACATCCTCCTCTTTCTTTTTGCTATGTCGTTCTTCTTCTTCTCCAATCATTTTGCTTTCACCTCCCCTTTACTTGTTTTCTGTGGCAATTAACGGTTTTTGGATAAGCCTACGGACAAGCTCTATTGCTTGGCTTTTCACAAACTCTAATTCTAATAGCATGTCCCTTTTCATTTTTCTCTTCACCTCTGATGGAAAATATGGTTTGGCTAGCTCAGTTATTTATTC